>Ga0180430_10000959_pt1 | contig 29778 bp, 25 predicted proteins | sample SS_ome_9_FD_132999 | JGI IMG/M metagenome (GOLD analysis project Ga0180430, IMG submission 132999) | Hypersaline lake sediment archaeal communities from the Salton Sea, California, USA - SS_1_S_2 metaG | ecosystem: Environmental > Aquatic > Non-marine Saline and Alkaline > Hypersaline >... | reverse complement strand
GTGCAGCGCGCCGCGCGGGCGCTGGCCCGCCGGTTCGATGCCGCGTTGAAGCCCTTCGGCCTGACCAATGGCCAGTTCTCGCTCCTGATGGCGCTGAACCGGCCGGACGGGCCGCGGATCTCCGATCTTGCGCCCTTCCTCGCGATGGACCGCACGACGCTGACCGCGGCGCTGAAGGTGATGGAACGGCGGGGGCTCGTGCAAAGCGCCGCGGATGCCGGTGACCGGCGCAACCGCCGGCTCGCGCTGACCGAGGCGGGCCGTGCCCTGCTGATCGCGGCGGTGCCGGCCTGGCGCGCCGCGCACGACGGGCTCGACGCGGATCTCGGCGCGCTCGATCCCGACGCGCTGCGCGCGGGGCTTGCCGGGCTCGGCCGGATCGAACCGGATGCGGACGGGCGTGACGGGCAGGGGCGCGCCGGCTGACCGGCCCGCCCCTCATGGCCCTGCGCCGCCGCCGGTCAATGCGCCATCAGCACCGGCACGTTGGCCTGTTCGAGCATGTTGCGCGTCGCGCCGCCCATGATCGCCTCGCGGAACCGGGAATGGCCGTAGGCGCCCATCACCACCATGTCGGCGTTGATGTCGGCGACATGGCGCATCAGCACGTCGGAGACCCGCGGCAGCGTCTTGGCCAGCACCGTGACCTCGGCCTTGGCGCCGTGGCGCACCAGCATCTGGCACAGCGGCGCGCCGGGATCGGCGCGCTCGCCGCCATGCGCGGGCGGATCGATGATCGCGATATCGACCAGATCGGCGGCCCGGAGCAGCGGCAGCGCGGCGCGAATCGCCGTCAGCGCCTCCTGCCCCTGGTTCCAGCCGCAGACGATCCGGCGGCCGAAATCGGCCGCCAGCCCGCCCTCGGGGACCACCAGAACCGGGGCGCGGCCCTCGAACATCGCGGCCTCGACGATCGCCTCGGCATCCTGACCGCCCGACGCGCCGTAGGGCTTGAGCTGCACAACGAGATCGGCGAACCGGGCCCGCAGCGCCACCAGCCCACCCATCGCGCCCAGCTGCGCCACCGCCGATTCGGCGCCCCAGCGGATGTCTTCGACGGCCAGCCTGTCGCGCACCGCGGCCTCGGTCTCGCGCGCGTCCGTCTGCGCGCGCTCGAAGGTCTCCTGCTGGATGAAGGCCGTGGCGCCGGCGTAGTAGTAGCCGGTCTGGGTGCGGTCGACGCCGATGCACAGCACGTCGAGATGGGCATCCTCGCGCCGCGCCATCGCCACGGCGGCGTCGATCTGCGCGCCCTGCAACTGCGCGTCGGTCACGATCGTCAGGATCGATTTGTAGGCCATGCTGCGTCTCCTCCGGTCAGCGCGTTCGATGCCGTTATCCTATCCTGCGCCGGGCCGGCGGCCTTGATGCGGATCAACACCGGACGCGGGGTCATCGTCAGGCTGTGTTGACATGGATCAATGACCCCGGCCGCCGATGGTCGGACAAGCAAGCAGTCTGATAGTGCCGGGCAAGGACCGAGTCGGCCCCCGTATATCCGGCGCATAAGGTGACGAAGGGACGCATAATGTGGGATTACATCAAGCTGATCGCGCTCGGCGCCATCGCGGTTCTGGCCGCGATTGCGGCGAATTACGCGCGTGATCTGGCCTATGCGGTGAACGCGCTGACCGTCATGCTGGCGGCACTTGCGGTGTTCATCTACGTGCTGCGCAACATGGGCGAGGACCGCCCGGTGCCGGTCAACGAATACAACGACGGCGTGGTGCGCGCCGGCGTGATCGCAACGACCTTCTGGGGTGTCGTCGGCTTTCTCGCCGGAACCTTCATCGCCTTCCAGCTTGCCTTCCCGCAGCTCAATTTCGAATGGGCGCAGGGCTACATGAACTTCGGCAAGCTGCGGCCGCTGCACACCTCGGCGGTGATCTTCGCCTTCGGCGGCAACGCGCTCCTGATGTCATCCTTCTACATCGTGCAACGGACCTCGGCCGCGCGGCTGTGGGGCGGCAACCTCGCCTGGTTCGTGTTCTGGGGCTACCAGCTGGTGATCGTGCTGGCCGCGACCGGCTACATCCTCGGCGCCACCCAGTCCAAGGAATACGCCGAACCGGAATGGTACGTGGACTGGTGGCTCACCATCGTCTGGGTCGCCTTCCTGCTGGTGTTCATGGGCACGCTGATGAAGCGCAAGGAGCCGCATATCTACGTCGCCAACTGGTTCCTGCTGTCGTTCATCATCACCGTCGCGATGCTTCACGTCGTCAACAACCTGTCGATCCCGGTGTCGTTCTTCGGCTCCAAGTCGGTGCAGGTCTTCGCCGGCGTGCAGGACGCGATGGTGCAATGGTGGTACGGCCACAACGCCGTGGGCTTCTTCCTGACCGCGGGCTTCCTGGGCATGATGTACTACTTCGTGCCGAAACAGGCCGAACGTCCGGTCTATTCCTACAAGCTGTCGATCATCCACTTCTGGGCGCTGATCTTCATCTACATCTGGGCCGGCCCGCACCACCTTCACTACACCGCGCTGCCCGACTGGGCCTCGACGCTGGGCATGGTGTTCTCGGTCGTGCTGTGGATGCCGTCCTGGGGCGGCATGATCAACGGCCTGATGACGCTGTCGGGGGCCTGGGACAAGCTCAGGACCGATCCGATCATCCGCATGATGGTTGTGTCCGTCGGCTTCTACGGCATGTCGACCTTCGAAGGCCCGATGATGTCGATCAAGGCGGTGAACTCGCTGTCGCACTACACCGACTGGACGATCGGCCACGTGCATTCCGGCGCGCTGGGCTGGAACGGCATGATCACCTTCGGCGCGCTCTACTTCCTCGTGCCGCGGCTGTGGAACCGCGAGCGGCTGTATTCGCTCAGCCTGGTCAGCTGGCACTTCTGGCTCGCCACCATCGGGATCGTGCTCTACGCCGCCTCGATGTGGGTCACGGGCATCATGGAAGGCCTGATGTGGCGCGAGGTCGATGCGAACGGCTTCCTCGTGAACGCCTTCGCCGACACGGTGAGCGCGAAGCTTCCGATGTACGTGGTGCGCGGTCTTGGCGGTGTGCTCTACCTCGCCGGTGCGATCATCATGGCCTACAACCTCTACATGACCGTTGCGGGGCAGCCGGCCAAGGCGCCTGCCCGCGTCGCGGCGCCTGCCGAATAAGGAGGGGCGAGACATGGCTATCCTTGAAAAGCACAAGATCCTCGAAACCAATGCGACGCTTCTGCTTGGCGCCTCCTTGCTGGTGGTGACCGTCGGTGGCATCGTCGAGATCGTGCCGCTGTTCTACATCGAGAACACCATCGAGAAGGTGGAGGGGGTGCGGCCCTACAGTCCGCTGGAACTGACCGGGCGCGACGTCTACATCCGCGAGGGCTGCTACGTCTGCCACAGCCAGATGATCCGCCCGATGCGCGACGAGGTGGAGCGCTACGGCCACTACAGCCTGGCGGCGGAGTCGATGTACGACCATCCGTTCCAGTGGGGCTCGAAGCGGACGGGGCCCGACCTCGCCCGCGTCGGCGGCCGCTATTCGGACGAATGGCATGTCGATCACCTGATCGATCCGCAATCGGTGGTGCCGGAATCGGTGATGCCGAAATACGGTTTCCTGATGAACCGCGAGATCGATGCGGAATACATCGAGGACCGGCTGAAGGCCGAGGCGACGGTGGGCGTACCATATACCAGCGAGATGATCGAGCTGGCGAAGGCCGATTTCGCCACGCAGGTCGATCCCTTCGGCGATACCGACGGGCTGCTGGAACGCTATCCCAAGGCGCAGGTGCGCAACTTCGACGGCCAGCCGGAACTGACCGAGATGGATGCGCTGATCGCCTACATGCAGATGCTCGGCACGCTGGTCGATTTCTCGACCTTCCAGCCCGACCCGACGCGGTGAGGAGGAGGCGATGAACACCTACGAACTCCTTCGCGAATTCGCCGCCAGCTGGGCGATGCTCGCGCTCTTCGCCTTCTTCATCGGCGTCGTGATCTGGGCGTTCCGGCCCGGCAGCCGCAAGATGCACGAGGATATCGCGAACATCCCGTTCCGGCACGAAGACAAGCCGGCCGGCGAGGGCGGTTCCAACCGCCGCGCCGCGCCCGGCGCGGCCAAGGAGGCCTGACGAATGAGCAAGCAACCGGTCAAGAAGACCTACGAGACCACGGGCCACGAGTGGGACGGGATCGAGGAACTGAACACGCCCCTGCCGCGCTGGTGGCTGTGGACCTTCTACGCCACGATCATCTGGGGCATCGGCTACACCATCGCCTATCCGGCCTGGCCGCTCGTCAACTCGGCCACCCAGGGCATTCTGGGCAAGTCCGCGTCCGGCGACACCCGGCTGGCCGTCGCCGCCGAGATCGAGCGCTACGCCTCGGCCAACGAGGAGATCGAGGCCCGGCTGGCCGCAGCCGACCTGACGACGATCGGCGACGACACCGACCTCAACGCCTTCGCCGTCAATGCCGGGGCGGCGGTGTTCCGCACCTGGTGCGCGCAGTGCCACGGCTCCGGCGCGGCCGGCGCGGTGGGCTACCCGAACCTGCTGGACAACGACTGGCTGTGGGGCGGCGACATCGAATCGATCCAGGCCACGATCCGGCACGGGATCCGCAACGAGGAAGACCTCGATTCGCGCTATTCCGAAATGCCGCGGTTCGGCGCGGACGGGCTCTTGGAAGACCAGCAGATCGACGAGGTGGTGCAATACGTCCTGCAGCTTTCGGGGCAGGAGCATGACGCGACCCTCGCCGCGGCGGGCGAGACCGTCTATCTCGACAATTGCGCCGCCTGTCACATGGAGGACGGGTCGGGCGACATCTACCAGGGCGCGCCGAACCTTGCCGATGCGATCTGGCTTTACGGCGGCGATGTCGCCTCGCTCACCGAAACGGTGGCCTATTCGCGCTACGGCGTGATGCCGCCCTGGCAGAACCGCCTGTCGGAATCGGACATCGCCGCGGTATCGGTCTACGTGCACCAGCTGGGCGGCGGCGAATAACCCGCCGCCGGGTCATGCAGGAGACGCGGGGGGCCGGCGGCCCCCCGTTTTGCATCCGGGCCTGTGGCGGCCACGCCCGGCCTGCGGCACCGCGCCGCAGCCCCGGTGCCGGCGGCGAGTTGACCCAAGTCAAGGCAATCGCCGGCCATGCGGGCATGATGCGTGTGGGCTTCGGGTCATACCCGAACCAGAGCACCGGCGCCCCGTCCTGTTCGCGCGTTTCCTGGGGGCGCCGGTGCCTTTTCATGCATCATGGACCTGCATTTTGACGCATGTCAAAGCCCGATCGTTCCGGCGACGGCTATCTGGGTCAGACATCGCCCGCCAACGGAGAATCCCGTGAGCTCGTCCGAACAACCCGAAAGCCTCTATGCCGCGCGAGTCCCCGTCTTTCCGCGTCGCGTGAAGGGGACGTTCCGAAACCTCAAATGGGTGATCATGGCGATCACGCTGGGCATCTACTACATCACGCCCTGGCTGCGCTGGGACAGGGGCCCGGACATGCCCGATCAGGCGGTGCTGATCGACCTTGCGAACCGGCGGTTCTTCTTCTTCATGATCGAGATCTGGCCGCACGAATTCTACTTCGTCGCCGGGCTACTGATCATGGCCGGGCTGGGGCTTTTCCTGTTCACATCGGCGCTGGGCCGGGTGTGGTGCGGCTATGCCTGCCCGCAAACGGTCTGGACCGATCTCTTCGTGCTCGTCGAACGCTGGATCGAGGGCGACCGCAACGCCCGCGTCCGGCTGTGGAACCAGAAATGGAACGGCCGCAAGCTGCGGCTCAGGCTGACGAAATGGACGGTCTGGATGCTGATCGGGCTCGCCACCGGCGGGGCCTGGGTGTTCTATTTCACCGATGCGCCGACGCTTCTGCGCGATCTGGTGACGCTGCAGGCGCATCCTGTCGCCTACACGACGATGGGGGTGCTGACCGCGACGACCTTCCTGTTCGGCGGCTTCGCGCGCGAACAGATCTGCATCTACGCCTGCCCCTGGCCGCGGATCCAGGCCGCGATGATGGACGAAGACACGATCACCGTGGCCTACCGCGAATGGCGGGGCGAGCCGCGCGGCAAGCATCGCAAGGCCGAAGGGGCGGACCAGCTGGGCGACTGCATCGACTGCATGGCCTGCGTCAACGTCTGCCCGATGGGCATCGACATCCGCGACGGCCAGCAGCTTGAATGCATCACCTGCGCGCTGTGCATCGATGCCTGTGACGAGGTGATGGAAAGGATCGGCAAGCCGCGCGGCCTGATCGACTACCTCGCGCTCAAGGACGAACGCCTCGAACGCGCCGGCGAACACCCCCGGCAGATCTGGAAGCACATCTTCCGGCCACGCACGATCCTTTACACCGCGCTTTGGAGCGCGGTGGGCGTGGGCCTTGTCGTGGCCCTGTTCGTGCGCTCGCCGATCGACGTGAACGTGACGCCGGTGCGCAACCCGATCCTCGTCACGCTATCGGACGGGTCGATCCGCAACACCTACGAGATCCGGCTGCGCAACAAGCAGCACGAGGAGCGCCCGTTCGAGATCACCGTGACTTCGGACCAGCCGTTCCAGTTCACCACGTCGCTGGAGGGGACGGAGGCGAATTTCGTGATGGTGCCGCCGAACGAAACCCGCATGCAGCGGCTTTACGTCGTTGCCCCGCCGGGCAGCGCGCCGGCGACAACCGAACATACCGACATCCGGATCTGGGTGCAGGATCTCGACAGCGCCTCCCGGGTCCATTCCGATGTCGTCTTCAACGGGAAGGAAAACTGAAATGACCGCTCCGCTCACCGGCCGAAAGGTTCTGGCCATCGCGCTGACCTTCTTCGGGGTCATCTTCTTCGTGAACTTCTTCATGGCCTACAAGGCAATCGGCACCTTCCCGGGGCTCGAGGTGAAGAACTCCTTCGTCGCATCGCAAAGCTTCGACCGGAACCGCATCGCGCAGGAGGCGCTGGGCTGGACGCTGGAGACGAGCTATCGCGACGGTCGCCTGCTGCTCGATTTCCGCGACTCGGCCGGGCAGCCCGCGCCGGTGGCCGAAATCTCGGCGCTGGTCGGCCGCACGACGTCGCGGGCCGAGGATTTCACACCGGAATTCACCCTGCTGGGCGGCGTCTACGAGGCGCCGGCAACGCTTGGCCGGGGCAAGTGGATGATGCAGATCAACGCCTTCGCCGAGGACGGCACGCGGTTTCACCAGCGTATCGGCCTTTACGTGCGGGAGTGACCGGTTGGACGGCACGGCCACCCCTTCGGTCTCGGCCTGCCCGGCCTGCGCCGTCGCCCCGGCGGCGGCCGATGTCGCGGCCGCCGCGCGCGCCGACGACACCGCGCCGGTGCTTCTGTCGGTGCCCGGCGCGCATTGCGCGCTGTGCATCTCGACGCTGGAGAAGGGGCTGGAGAAACTGCCGCAGGTCCGCTCCGCCCGGGTGAACCTGACGCTGAAGCGCGTCAGCGTCGAGGCCGAGCCGGGCGTCACCGCGGCCGATCTGATCCCCGAGGTCGCGCGGCTGGGCTACACCGCGCACGAGCTTGACGCCGGGATGCTGCGGGCCAGCGGCACCGACACGACGGGCCGCGACCTGATGATGCGGATGGGCGTGGCGGGCTTCGCGATGATGAACGTGATGCTCCTGTCGATCGCCGTCTGGTCGGGCGCGCAGGATGCCACCCGCGACCTGTTTCACTGGATTTCCGCGGCGATCGCCCTGCCGACCATCGCCTTCGCCGCGCAGCCCTTCTTCCGTTCGGCGCTTGCCGGGTTCCGGGCCGGGCAGCTCAACATGGATGCGCCGATCTCGCTGGCGATCCTGCTGGCGGCCGGCACCTCGCTTTACGAGACGTGGAACTCCGGCGAACACGCCTATTTCGACGCCGCCGTGGCGCTGACCTTCTTCCTGCTGATCGGCCGCTACCTCGATCATCGCACGCGGGCGGTCGCGCGATCCGCCGCGCAGGAACTTGCGGCGCTGGAAGTGCCGCGCGCGCTGCGGCTGTCCGAGGCGGGCGAGGCCGTGGTGCCGGTGGCCGAACTGACCGTGGGTGACCTTGTGCGGGTTCTGCCGGGCGCGCGGGTGCCCGCCGACGGCGTGGTGGAGGACGGCACCAGCGAGGTGGACCGCGGGCTGCTGACCGGCGAAAGCCTGCCCGCCTTCGCCGGGCCGGGCACCGCGCTGGCCGCGGGCGAAATGAACCTGACCGGCCCGCTGGTGATGCGGGTCACCGCGGCGGGGCGCGATTCGTCGCTGCACCGGATGGCCGACCTCGTGGCGGTGGCCGAGGCCGGGCGCGGGCGCTACACCTCGATCGCCGACCGGATCGTGAAATACTACGCGCCGGGCGTGCATATCCTCGCGGGGCTCAGCTGGGCGGGCTGGATGCTCTATGCCGGCGACATGCGGCAGGCCACGAACATCGCCGCGGCGGTGCTGATCATCACCTGCCCCTGCGCGCTGGGCCTGGCCGTGCCGGCGGTGATGACGGCGGCCTCGGGCCGGCTGTTCCGCCGCGGCGTGCTGATCAAGGACGGCACCGCGCTGGAACGTCTGGCCGAGGTCGATACCGTGGTCTTCGACAAGACCGGCACACTGACCGAGGGGCGGCCGGACCCCACCAACCTCGCCGATCACCCGCGCGAGTCGGTCGCCGTGGCGCTGGCGCTGGCCGCCGGATCGTCGCACCCGCTGGCGCGCGCGCTGGCCGAGGCGGCGACGGCCATGGGCCTTGGCCCCGCGGCGGTGACGGAGTTGCGCGAAGTGCCGGGCTACGGCGTGGAAGGCCGGTTCGGCGGCGAGACCGTGCGCTTCGGCCGCGCCGCCTGGGTCGGCGCCGAGGCCGGCGCGGACACCGCCGCCTGGCTCAGGATCGGGCGGTCGGCGCCGCGCGAATTCACCTTCGCCGACCGTCTGCGCGACGGTGCGGCCGATACCGTGCAGGCGCTTGTCGCGCGCGGGCTTCGGGTGGAACTCCTGTCCGGCGATGCCGAGGCGCCGGTTGCCGCGCTGGCGCAGCGTCTGGGGATCGAACACTGGCGCGCTGGCGTTCTGCCGGCGGAAAAGGCCGACCGGGTCGCGCGGCTGACGGCCGAGGGCCGCAAGGTGCTGATGGTGGGCGACGGGCTGAACGATACCGCCGCACTGGCCGGGGCGCATGTGTCGATCTCGCCGGCCACGGCGCTGGACGCGGCGCGCACCGCCTCGGACATCGTGCTGATGGGCGGCACCCTGGCCCCGGTGGCCGAAACGGTGGAGACATCGCGCCGCGCGATCGCCCGGATCCGCGAGAACATCGGCATCTCCAACGTCTACAACCTGATCGCCGTGCCGCTGGCGGTGATCGGGCTGTGCACACCGTTGATCGCGGCGCTGGCGATGTCCTCTTCCTCGATCACGGTGACGCTGAACGCACTCAGGCTGAGGAGGTGATCGGATGGAAGTCCTCGCGCTCTTGATCCCGGTTTCGCTGTTCCTTGGCGGGATCGGTCTTGCGGCCTTCTTCTGGTCGCTCAGGGGCAAGCAATACGACGATCCCGAGGGCGATGCCCGGCGCATCCTCTCCGACGACTGGGACGATCGCCCCAAGCCGTGACCCGCGCCGCCCGGCGCGGCGCGGTCAGGGCGTGATCACCTTGCAGGGCGCGCCGCGCGCGGCCAGCCGGTCGCAGGCCCGTTGCGCGCCGGTCTCGGTCATGCCGACGAAGTTGGCATCGAAGCCGGTGTCGCGCCGGACCACCTTGCGCAGCGCCTCCGACAGCATGTCGATCTCGGCCAGCGCGGCGCGCAGAAGCTTGCGTTCCGCGGCGTCGCGGGTGCCTTCGCGGCCCAGGTGGATGCCGAAATGCCGGCCGCCGGATGTCGAAACCCGGCTGACCACCTCGCGCGGCGCGTCCGATCCGGCCATGGCGGCGGGCTCCACGGCGGCGAGGACGATCGCGGCGGGGCGCGAGGGCGGCGCCGTCGTCGCCGTCGGGGGCGCGGTGGCGGGGCGGCCGCCGGCGGGGGCCAGCGATTCGATCGCGCCGGCCAGCTTCAGCGTTTCCGGCTGCGGGTCGCTTTGCGGCAGGAAGATCGGGCCATCGCCCGCGGCCACGCCGGGCCGGACCACCTCGGGCGCCGGTGGCGGATCGGCGGCGGCAATCTCCACCGCGGTCTCGGGCCGCGGCTCGGGCCGGGGCGCGGCGGCGGTGGCCAGCACCACCTCGACCCGCTCTGGCGGATCGCCGGCGGCCGCGCCCTGTGCCTCGGCCACGGCGGCCGCGATCGCGTCGTTCAGCGCCACGGCCACCGGTTGCGGCGCCGCCGGGCCATCCGGGCGCGGCTGCGGGCGCAGGCTGGTCATCACCGCGCCGCTGGCCCGTGCGACGGCGCCGCCGCCGGGCTGGTAGGGCGGGCGCGCGGGCTTGTGCACGGCCGCGCGCGAGGGCGCCTTGCGGAAGCCAAGGTCCAGCAGTTCGGCCATCTTGTCGTTGCGCCAGACGGTCGACTTGCCGCCGAAGACGACGCCGATGATCCGTTCCTGCCCGCGCCGGGCCGAGGCCACGAGGTTGAACCCCGCGGCGGAGGTGTAGCCCGTCTTGATCCCGTCGGCACCCTCGTAGGCGTTCAGGAAGCGCCGGTTGGTGTTGCGCACCTGCGCGATCCTTGCATCGGCGGTGCGGCGCGAGAACAGGTTGTAGTATTCCGGGTAGTCGTAGAACACGTGCCGGCCCAGCGCGGCCATGTCGCGCGCGGTAGACAGGTGGCCCGACTCGGTCAGGCCGTGCGCGTTCTTGAAATTCGTTCGCGTCATTCCCATCGCCCTGGCGGTGCGGTTCATCCGGCGGGCGAAGGCGGCCTCGGACCCTTCGATCGCCTCGCCGATCGCGGTGGCCGCGTCGTTGGCCGACTTGATCGCGGCGGCCCGGATCAGGTGGCGCAGCGCGATCTTCTGGCCGGCGCGCAGGCCAAGCTTGGAGGGCGGTTCCGCCGCCGCATGGCGCGAGATCGTCACCATCGTGTCCAGCGTGATCTCGCCGCGCTCCACCGCCTCGAAGGCGAGGTAGAGGGTCATCATCTTGGTCAGCGAGGCGGGATGCAGCCGCGTATCGGCATTCTCGGCATGCAGCACCTCGCCGGTGCGCGCATCGATCACGAACGAGGCGAAAGGCGCGGCCCGCACGGCGGCCGCCGACACCAGAACCGCCACGACAAGGAGGATGGAAAAGACGGCGCGGCCACGCCGCACGACACCGGTGGTCACGGTTTCAACCCTTCTTCTGCCTCGTGGTCGCGGCTCTTGGCGGCCGGACCTTGTTGTTGTGGATAAGCGTAGCACAGCCCGGAACGGCGGAAAACACCTTATTTTCAACGGCTTTGAAGGCGCTCCTGCGACAACTTGCAGCGCTTGGTCCAGATGTGGCGCAAGGCATTAGCCAGAACACAACATCTGGTGTCAGTCGCGCAGCGCCTCCACCCAGTCCGCGAAGCCCGACAGGTCCGGCATCTCGACAAAGCGCGGATGGCCCGCCGGGCGGTCGGCCTGTTCCAGTTCCCACGTCACCTCGTGCGGGACATGCACCGCCCAGGCCCCGGCATCCAGCGCCGGAATCACGTCGGATTTCAGCGAGTTGCCGACCATCACCGCGCGCTCCGCCCCGGCGCCCTCGCGGGCGAAGGTGTCGGAATAGGTCCGCGGCGTCTTCTGCGAGACGATCGCCACCGCGTCGAACAGGTCGCCCAGCCCCGACTGCGCCAGCTTGCGCTCCTGGTCCAGCAGGTCGCCCTTGGTGATCAGCACCAGCCGGTAGCGCCCCGCCAGCGCCTCGACCGCCTGACGGGCATGGGGCAGAAGCTCGATCGGGTGCTCCAGCATCTCGCGCCCGGCCGACAGGATCTCGTGGATCACGCCGCCGGGCACCCTGTCCTCCGTCACCTCCACCGCCGTCTCGATCATCGACAGCACGAAGCCCTTGATGCCGAAACCGTAATGGCCAAGGTTGCGCCGCTCCGCCGCCAGCAGCCGTTCGGCGAGGTGGTCTGGCTCGGCATGGTCGGCCAGAAGCGCCAGAAACCGCTCCTGTGTCAGGCGGAAGAAGCGTTCGTTGTGCCACAGCGTGTCGTCGGCGTCGAAGCCGATGGCGGCGGGACGGGCGGTGTTCGGCATGGCGATCCTCCGGCCCGTCTTGTGCACCGATGCCGGGGTGTGTTCAATCCGCGCGATCGGGGCCTTTTCAGCGCGGGTGGAGGTTTTATATTGTGCCCCTGCCAGCCCAGTCCCCGAATCCCCGGAGTTCGCCTTGCCGATGCGACCCTTGATCATGTCAGACCAGGACGATGACCGGGACGGCGAAACCTCGGTCGTCACCAAGACGCGCACCAAGACGCAGCGCCCGCCGCTCTACAAGGTGCTGCTTCTGAACGACGATTACACGCCGATGGAATTCGTCGTGCACGTGCTGGAACGGTTCTTCGGCATGAACCACTCGCAGGCCTTCGAGATCATGCTGACGGTGCACAAGAAGGGTGTCGCGGTGGTTGGCGTGTTTTCCTTCGAGGTGGCGGAGACCAAGGTGGCGCAGGTGATGGATTTCGCGCGCCGCCATCAGCATCCGCTGCAATGCACGATGGAAAAGGAATAGCGCCGGGCCCCGGCGCCGCGCGATGAGCCCCTCCCGCCTGACCCTCGCCCTCGCCGATGGCGACGCGGTGCCTGCTGCCGGGCCGGTTCTGGTCATCGGCCCGCCGGCCCGGGCCGACCTGTCGGCGGTGCCGCGCGACCGGGCGCTGATCGTCCAGCCGATGCGGCCCGATCACGATGCCTGGGCGGCGCGCGGCTGGCATGTGGCGCCGGAACTGCCCGAAACCCTTGCCGCGTCGGCCGCCATCGTCTTTCTGCCCCGCGCCCGCGCCGCCGGCCGCGCCCGGATCGCGGCGGCCGTGGCGGCCGTGGTCCCCGGCGCGCCGGTCTGGATCGACGGCCAGAAGACCGACGGGGTGGAGCCGATGCTGCGCGAGCTGCGCCAAAGGGTCGAGCTGGGCGAGGCGCTGTCGAAGGCGCATGGCAAGGTGGCGGCCTTCCCGGCGCGCGGTGCCGATGCCTTTGCCGACTGGCAGGCCCGGCCGGCCGAGGCCGCGCCCGGTTTCGTCACCTTGCCGGGCGTGTTTTCCGCCGACGGGCCGGACCCGGGATCGGCGGCGCTGGCCGCGGCGCTGCCGGCGCGGATGCCGGGCCGGATCGCCGATCTCGGCGCCGGCTGGGGGTGGCTGGCCGCGCAGGTGCTGACCCGGCCGGAGGTGGCGGAGATGCACCTGGTCGAGGCCGATCACGTCGCGCTGGACTGCGCGCGCCGCAACGTCGCCGATCCGCGCGCGCGGTTCCACTGGGCCGATGTCACGCGGTTCCGGCCCGATGCGCCGTTCGACGCGATCGTGATGAACCCGCCGTTCCATTCCGGCCGCGAAGCCGAGCCCGAGCTTGGCCTTGCCTTCATCCGCGCCGCGGCGGCGATGCTTGCGCCGCAGGGCCGGTTGTGGATGGTCGCCAACCGGCACCTGCCCTACGAGGCGGCGCTGCGGCAGGCGTTCCGCGAACTTGCCGAGATCGGCGGCGCCGGCGGTTTCAAGCTGTTTGCCGCGGCGCGCCCGCATCGCGGCGCTGGCGAACTCGCGCCCGGTTCCGCAGTGCCGCGTCCGCGCGGGTGAATACCGGCGGGAAAGCCGCTACCCTGCTCCCCCAGAATCAGTTTGGAAGCGCCATGTCCCTTTCGATCTCCGGCAAGACCGCCATCGTGACCGGGGCCGCCAACGGCCTCGGCCTCGCCATCGCACGGCATTTCCTGGCCCGCGGGGCCAACGTGATGTGTGCCGATCTCGACGAGGACCGGCTTGCCGAGGAATTCGGCGAGGCCGGCAACGCCGACGGCGAGGGGCCGGCGCGGTTCTTCGCCGGCGACCTGTGCGAGAAGCTGACGGTCGCCAACCTGCTGTCGGCCACCGTCGATGCCTTCGACCGGGTCGATATCCTCGTCAACGCGGCGCGGCAGGTCATGCGCTCCGATCCGCTGGGCGACAACAAGGTGCTGGAGGCGATGCTGCGGCAAAACCTCGTCGGCACGGTCAAGCTCAGCCAGGCGACCGCCAAGCGGATGATCGCGCAGGCCGAACGCGACGGCAACGAGGATGAGACCGCCGGCGCGATCGTCAACATCTGTTCGGTCGCCAGCCAGCGCAGCCATCCCGAGTTGCTGGCCTATTCCGTCGCGGCCGCCGCGCTGGACCAGGCGACGCGGTCGCTGGCGCTGGCGCTGGCGCCCGAGCGGGTGCGGGTGAACGGCGTGGCCTTCGGCAGCGTGATGAGCGCGAGCCTGCAAAACGCGCTCAAGGAGACGCCGGAATGGCGGCTGAAGGTGACCAAGGGCACGCCGATGGGCCGGATCGCCCCGGCCGCCGAGATCGCGGAAACCGTGCAGTTCCTCGCCTCCGACGCCGCGCCCTTCCTGACCGGGCAGATCGTCACCGTCGATGGCGGCCGGATGCTGCTGGACCCGGTCGCGGCGCCGGCGCACTGACCTATTCGGGATAGAGCGCCCGGCATTCGGCCACCGCTGCCCTAGCGCGCCGCGCCTCGGCCGCGCGCCGTTCCATCAGACCGTCAAGCTTGCGGCGTTCGGCCGCCGGGTCGATCGGCACCCGGTCGGTCACGGTGTAGGGCTCGCGCACCCAGCACCAGCGCGCCGGTTTCGCGGGGCTGTCCTCGGTCGCGGCGACGGGCGGGTCGCACAGTTCCCAGCTGCGCCGCCAGGCCGTGCGCTCCACCAGCGCGTAGCCGCGGTCGAGATTGCCGCGCACCTCGGCCACCAGCCGGTCGATGACCGCAAGCTCGCGCGTGGCCGAGTTGATGCAGGCCTCCTGCGGGGTGGCGCAGGCGGCCAGAAGGACGAGGCAGGCGATCGATAGGCGGCGCATCGGAACCTCCGGTTCGGGTGCCGCGATCCTAGCCCGTGGCGCCGCCGATGTCAGCGTCTGGTCGCGGCGGCGCGGACCTGCTAGCTGGAAGGAAGCTTCGAGGGAGGATCGCATGACCGAGGATTTCGACGATCGCAAGGCCCGCGCATCGGCCTGGTTCCGGGCGCTGCGCGACGAGATCGTGGCCGCCTTCGAGGCGCTGGAGGACAGCCAGGCCACCGGGCCCACCGCCACCCTGCCCGCCGGCCGCTTCGAGGTGAGCGAGACGGTGCGCGCCAGCGACGACGGATCGGATGCCGGCGGCGGGCTGATGAGCGTGATGCGCGGCGGCCGGGTGTTCGAGAAGGTCGGCGTCAACGTCTCTACCGTGCACGGAAAGCTGGGCGCGGCGGCGCAGAAGGCGATGGCGGCGCGCGGCGTGCCGGGGATGGAAGACGACCCTCGGTTCTGGGCCTCGGGCATCAGCCTTGTGGCGCATATGCAGAACCCGCATTGCCCCGCCGTGCACATGAACACGCGGATGTTCTGGACCCCGCATGCCTGGTGGTTCGGCGGCGGATCGGACCTGAACCCCTGCATCGAATACGACGCTGACACGGCGGCGTTTCACGCGGTGCTGAGGGCGGCCTGCGACGCGCATGGCGCCGATCTTTACGACCGCTACAAGGCCTGGGCGGACGAGTATTTCTTCGTGCCGCATCGGGGCCGGGCCCGCGGTGTCGGCGGCATCTTCTACGACGACCTGAACACCGGCGACTGGGAGGCGGATTTCGCCTTCACGCAGGATGTCGGCCGGGCCTTCCTGCCCGCCTTCCTGCCGGTCACCGAAGGCCGCCGCACCGGCGACTGGAGCGAGGCCGACCGCGAGGCGCAGCTGGTCCACCGCGGGCTTTATGCCGAATACAATCTCGTCTACGACCGCGGCACCAAGTTCGGGCTGGCCACCGGCCATGACGCCAACGCGGTGCTGATGAGCCTGCCGCCGGTGGCGAAATGGCCCTGAGCCGGCGACCCTGACGGGCGTGCCGCCGGGCGGGGCATCGAACCCCGCCCGGCGGCGGGGCGCCCGGCGGCGGCCGTTTCGCACCGACCCGGCCGGGGATCGGCTGGGGAAGCGCCTGAAGCGGCCTTCTGCCCCTTCAGACGCCCCCTCGATGGTCGGGGCGAGTCGCCGGCCCGTCAAGGACGCTGCCGCGCCGCCTGCGGCGGTCGCCCCTGGCGCGGGCGATCCCTGACCGGCCGTCGACTCACCCGTTGCGGATCGTCTCGATCAGCCGCGTGACGTTGTCGGGATCGGCATCGGGGGTGATGCCGTGGCCGAGGTTGAAGATATGCGGGCCGTTTCGGAAGGCCTGCACGATCCGGCGGGTTTCGTCGACGAGGGCCTGCCCGCCGGTGACCATGTGCCGGGGATCGAGATTGCCCTGCACGCAGCCGCCGGTCTGGACATGCGCGGCGGCCCAGTCGGCATCGACGGAATTGTCAAGCGCGACGCAATCGGCGCCGGTGGCGGCGGCGAAGCCGATGTAGCGCTCGCCGGCCTCGCGCGGGAAGGCGATGATCGGCAGGCCGGGATGGCGGGCCTTGAGTTCGGCGATGATCCGGCGGGCGGGGGCGAGGGCGAAATCGTCGAAATCCCGGCCCTTCAGGCTGCCGGCCCAGCTGTCGAAGAGCTTCACCACCTCGGCCCCGGCGTTCACCTGTTCCGAGAGGTATTCGATCGTCGCTTCGGTGATCCTGTCGATCAGCGCGGCGAAGGCGGCGCGATCCTCGGCCTTCATGGCGTGGGCCGGGGCCTGATCCTTGGTGCCGCGGCCGGCGGTCATGTAGGTCGCGACCGTCCAGGGCGCGCCGGCGAAGCCGATCAGCGTGACCTCGCGCGGCAGGTCGCGGGCGAGGATGCGCACCGTTTCGTAGACCGGGGAGAGCGTGTCGTGGATCGCCTCGACCGGCTTCAGCGCCGCGACCTCGGCCGCGGTGGTGGTGGTTTCCATCCGCGGCCCCTCGCCGGTGACGAACCACAGTTTCGGGCCCAGCGCCTGCGGCAGCAGCAGGATGTCGGCGAACAGGATCGCGGCGTCGAAGCCGAAGCGGCGGATCGGTTGCAGCGTGACCTCGGCGGCGAGATCGGGCGTGTAGCACAGCGACAGGAAATCCCCCGCCTGCGCGCGGGTGGCGCGGTATTCGGGCAGGTAGCGCCCGGCCTGCCGCATCAGCCAGACCGGCGGCGTGGGCAGCACCTCGCCCGCGAGGGCGCGCAGGATCGTCTTGTCACTCATCGGGGCCTCCTTGGTTGTCCCTGCGTCGCCGCTTGCGCGGCGCGTGTCAATCCTTCGGCGCCATCGGGCCTCGGGCGTTGTCAGGGGCCGGGCGGGCGGGTAAGGCTTCGGCCATGACACAGGACATGCCTACCCCCGACCGTCCCCTGCGCATCGGCACCCGCGGTTCGCCGCTGGCGCTGGCCCAGGCCCAAGAGACACGCGCGCGGCTGATGGCGGCGCATGACCTGCCCGAGGCGGCCTTCGCGATCGTGGTGATCAAGGTCACCGGCGACCAGGTGCAGGACCGGGCGCTCAAGGAGATCGGCGGCAAGGGCCTGTTCACCCGCGAGATCGAGGAGGCGCTGCTTGACGGCGGGATCGACATCGCCGTGCATTCGATGAAGGACATGCCGGTGGATCAGCCCGAGGGGCTGGTGATCGATTGCTACCTGCCGCGCGAGGATGTGCGCGATGCCTTCGTCTCTCCCGCGGTCGCGGGGATTTCGGCGCTGCCGCAGGGGGCTGTCGTCGGTTCCTCCAGTCTCCGGCGGCGGGCCCAGCTGGCGCATCGGCGGCCCGATCTGGAATTGGTGGAGTTTCGCGGCAACGTGCAGACCCGGCTCAGGAAGCTGGAGGAGGGTGTCGCGGTGGCGACTTTCCTCGCGATGGCGGGGCTGAACCGGCTGGGCATGGCGGATGTGGCGCGCGGCCCGATAGACCCCGAGGAGATGCTGCCCGCCGTGGCGCAGGGCGCGATCGGGGTGGAACGGCGGGCGGCCGATGACCGCGTCGCGGCGATGCTGGCCGCGATACACCACGGCGAGACCGGGCTGCGGCTGGCGGCCGAGCGCGGCTTCCTCGCCGAACTCGACGGGTCGTGCGAGACGCCGATCGCGGGGCTGGCGCTGCTGGACGGCGGCGAGATCCGGCTGCGCGGCGAGATCCTGCGGCCCGACGGGTCCGAGGCGCTGGCCGACGAGATCCGGGGGCCGGTGGCCGAGGGCGACAGGCTGGGCCGCGATCTGGCGCGCCGGTTGCTGGGCCGGGCCGGGCCGGGGTTCTTCGACTGGCGCTGATACCCGTCAGGGCAGAAGCTTGCCGGGGTTCATCCGGTTTTCCGGGTCGAAGGCGGCCTTGATCGCGCGCATCATCTCCAGCGCGACGGGGTCTTTCAGCCGCGCCATCGAGCCCTTCTTCGACAGCCCGACGCCGTGTTCGGCGGAAAACGAGCCGCCAAGGCCGGTGGCGACCTCGTCCACCGCGGCGCGGATCGTGTCGGCCAGTGCGGCGTCGTCGCGCGAGGGATAGGCGGTGTAATGCACGTTGCCGTCGCCCAGATGCGCGACGACCATCTCGCGCGCGCCCGCGTCGATCTCCGCCAGCCGGTCGCGCATCCGGGTGAGGAAGGGGTCCACCCGGTCCAGCGGCACGGCGATGTCGGTATCGACGATCGGGGTTTCGGTCAGCGTGATTTCCGCGGCGGCCTCGCGCCGGGCCCAGAAGTCCGCGCGCTGCGCCTCGGTCCGGGCGACGACGGCATCGCTGGCCGCGCCGGCCTCGATCGCCTCGGCCAGCGCGTCCTCCAGCATCTCGGTCAGCGGCAGCGTACCGTCCGGTTCCGGGGTGCAAAGCGCCGGCGCGGTCGCGCCGACCTCGACGAGGATCGTGGCGGGCGGGTCGGCGGCGAAGGGAAAGGCCAGGTCGGGCCGGTGCCGGGCCAGCCGCGCGGCATAGACGGCCGGCATGTATTCGAACGCCTCCACGCCGCCGCCGGTGCGTTCCTGAAGCCGGTTGAGAAGCCCCAGCGCCGGGGCGAGGCCGGGCATCGCCACCAGCGCGGTGGCGTAGGCGCGCGGCTTTGGCACCAGTTTCAGCACGGCGGCGGTGATGATCCCCAGCGTGCCTTCGGAGCCGATGAACAGGTCTTTCAGGTCGTAGCCGGAATTGTCCTTGTGCAGTTCCGCCATCAGGTTCAGCACCCTGCCATCGGCCAGAACCGCCTCAAGCCCCAGGCACAGCCCGCGGGTGGAGCCGTAGCGCAGCACGTTCGATCCGCCCGCGTTGGTGGCAAGGCAGCCGCCGATCATCGCCGAGCCGCGGGCGCCGAAGGTCAGCGGGAACACCAGGTCATGCGCCGCCGCGGCCTCGTGCAGCCGCGACAGCACCACGCCGGCCTCGACCACCGCGACGCGGGCCTCGGGCCGGATCTGCCGGATCCGGTTCATCCGTTCCAGCGAGATCATCAGCGCGCCCGCGGCCTCGGTCGCGCCGGTCAGCCCGGTATGGCCGCCGACCGGCACGATCGCCAGCCCGGCCGCTGCGGCGGCGCGAACGGTCTCGGCAACCTCCGCCGTCGTGGCGGGGCGGGCGACGGCCAGCGGCTGCCAGCGATACTTGCCGGTCCATTCCCGGCCGTATCGGGCGGCATCCGCGCCGGTCAGCACTTGTGCCGGGCCGAGGATCGCCCGAAGCTTGCCGATGATGTCCATTCCGCCGTCCTTCCGATGCCGCGCCCCGGCCCTGTCATGACGCGAACCGGCCAGCGGGGGAAGGGGGCAGATGCCGAGGATGGCCCGAACGAGGGAGAGGCCGATGTCCAACGATCCGCTGATGCAGCCCTACCGCCTGAAGCACCTGTGGCTGAAGAACCGGGTGATGTCGACGGCGCATGAGCCCAGCTATTCCGAGGACGGGCTGCCGCTGGAACGCTACCGGCTGTACCACCGCGAGAAGGCCCGAGGCGGCATCGCGCTGACGATGACGGCCGGGTCCGCCATCGTCAGCCAGGACAGCCCCGAGGCCTTCGGCAACCTTTACGCCTGGCGCGACGAGATCGTCGCGCCGTTGAAGATGCTGGTGCAGGACTGCCACGAGGAAGGCTGCGCGGTGATGATCCAGCTCACCCACCTGGGCCGCCGCACCGGCTGGAACAAGGCGTTCTGGCTGCCGGTCCTGTCGGCCAGCCCGGTGCGCGAACCCGCCCACCGGGCCTTTCCGAAGGAGGCCGAGGACTGGGATATCGAACGGATCGTCGCCGATTACGCCGCGGCGGCGCAACGGATGCAGGCCGCCGGGCTGGACGGGATCGAGTTCGAATCCTACGGCCACCTGATGGACAGTTTCTGGTCGCCCGCCACCAACCGGCGCGCGGACGACTGGGGCGGCAGTCTCGACAACCGGCTGCGCTTCACCTGGGCGGTGATCGACGCGGTGCGCGCCGCCGTCGGCCCGGATTTCATCGTCGGTATCCGGATGGTCGCCGACGAGGACTGGGACAGGGGGTTGTCGAAGGAAGAGGGGATGGAGATCGCGCGGCGCATCGCCGCCTCGGGCAAGTTCGATTTCATCAACCTCATTCGCGGCCATATCGATACCGATGCCGCGCTGACCGGGGTGATCCCGGTGCAGGGCATGGCCTCGGCCCCGCATCTGGATTTCGCGGGCGAGGTGCGGGCGGCAACGACGTTCCCGGTGTTCCATGCCGCGCGCATCCCCGATGTGGCGACCGCGCGCCATGCCATCGCCTCGGGCAAGCTCGACATGGTCGGGATGACCCGGGCGCATATCGCCGATCCGCATATCGTGTCCCGCGTCAAGGCCGGGCAGGAGGACAGGATCAGGCCCTGCGTCGGCGCGACCTACTGCCTCGACAGGATCTACGAGGGCGGCGGGGCGCTGTGCATCCACAACGCCGCGACGGGGCGCGAGGCGGAGATGCCGCACGTGATCCCGCGCGCCCGCACGCCGAAGCGCGCGGTGGTGGTCGGCGCCGGCCCGGCGGGGCTGGAGGCCGCGCGGGTCGCGGCGGAACGCGGCCATACCGTGACGCTGCTGGAGGCCGCCGCCCGCGCCGGCGGGCAGATCAACCTGCTCACCGCGAACCCGCGCCGCCGGGAACTGACCGGGATCATCGACTGGCGGCTGGCGGAGCTGGACCGGCTGGGGGTGGAGATCCGATACAACGCCTATGCCGAGGCCGAGGACGTGCTCGCCCTCGATCCCGAGGTGGTGGTGATCGCCACCGGCGGGCTGCCGCAGATGCCCGAGATGGCGGGCGACGACCTGGCGGTTTCGACCTGGGACATCCTGTCGGGCGCGGTGAAGCCGGCGGGGCGCGTTCTGGTCTATGACGACGCGGCGGGCCATGCCGGCATGAGTGCCGCGGAGGTGATCGCGCGCGCCGGCGCCGAGGTGGAGCTTGTCAGCCCCGAACGGATGCTGGCGGCCGATATCGGCGGATTGAACCATGCGCCCTACATGCGCGCCTTCCACGACTGCGGGGTGCGGGTGACGATCAATACCCGCGTCGCCGGCATCCGGCGCGAGGGCAACGAACTGGTTGCCACGCTGGGGTCCGACTATGCGCCGGGCTGGTCGGAGGAGCGGCGGATCGACCAGGTCGTGGCCGAACACGCGACCGCGCCGATGGACGATCTGTATTTCGCCCTGAAACCGCTCAGCCGGAACCGCGGAATGGTGAACTACGCCGCGCTGACCGGGCACAGGGCGGGCGGGATCTTTCCCGACCGCAGGGACGGCGACCCCTTCGCACTGTACCGGATCGGCGACGCGGTGGCGGCGCGCAACATCCACGCGGGCATCTACGACGCGCTCCGGTTCGGCATCCGGTGGTAGCAACTCCGCGACCGGGGCGGCCGCGACCGGACGCAACGTCAGGCCTGTTCGCCACGCCGGTTCGCGCGTAGCCTGTTCTGGCGGGCATGCCTCGCGCGATCACAGGGGCAATCGGGAGGTTCGCCATGAGACGGATGGCAGTGGCCGTGATCTTCTGCATGGGCCTGCCGGGGCACGGTCTGGCCGATCCGGCGACGGAATGCGGCGGCGGCAGCCAGGTCGAGATCGGGGCCTGCGTTTCCGAGACGCTGGCGCGCGTCGATGCCACCGTCGATATCTACCTCGGCTTCGCGATGCGGTCGGCGGAAGAGCTGGACGACATAACCGGCCGCATGGTCGCCGTGCCGGCGCTGGAAGCCGCGCAGGACGCCTGGCTGGCCTACCGCGAGGCGCATTGCGACTTCGTCGGGGCGACGTTCGGCGGTGGGTCCGGCACGGGGATCGCGATCGAATCGTGCAAGATCGAACTCGGCCGGGATCGCGCGGAAACGCTGATGCGCTACACGCAGTAGCGGGCGGCCCCCCGGGCCGGCCGGCCCCTACCCCCGTCCGCGCCGCCCGATCGCCCGCCCGATCCAAGAGATCGCGCCCCACAGGACGCCGGCGCACAGGATCGCCGCCCCGGCCATCTCGATCCGTGCCGCGATGCGCTTGTGAAACAGCCATTCGGCCTGCATCGCCGGCGTCGGATCCTGAAACGGCAACCCGGCAAAGCGCAGGTCGTAAAGCAGCCCCGACAGGATCAGGGCCGTGCCGAGAAGGATCACGACGATCGGTCGGAACGCGCGCATGACGGCAGGATAGGGCAAGACCGGCAGGACAGGCCAGCGGTGCCGCCGACCGGGCGCCCCCTGCGCCGGTCGTTAGCCCTCCACCCGCGCCAGCAGGTCCAGCACTCGCGGGCCGATCCCCTCGACGATCAGCGCCACGCCCTTGCCGTTGGGGTGGATGCCGTCGGGCTGCATCATCTCGCGCATGGTTTCGCGCAGGTCGTCGCGCCCGGCCAGCGGTTCGAGAAAGCTGCGCACGTAAAGCGCGCCGTAGCGTTCGGCCATCTCGGGAAAGATCGCGTCGAATTCCTCCTTGTACTCGGGCCCGTAGTTGCCCGGCGCGTCGATCCCCACCAGCAGGACGGGCAGGCCGCGGGCCGCGACCTCGTCCATCATGCCCTCGATGTACTGGCGCGTCGCCTTCGGCGCGAAGCCGCGCAACAGGTCGTTGCCGCCCAGCGCGATCATGATCGCGTCGGTGTCCGGCGCGCCGTCCAGCGTCCAACCGATGCGTGACAGGCCGCCGGCGGTGGTGTCGCCCGACACGCCGGCGTTGATCACCTCGACATCGGCGCCCTCGGCCCGCAGCCAGGCCTGAAGCTGCGGCACGAAGCCCTCTTCGGCCGGCAGGCCGTAGCCCGCCGTCAGGCTGTCGCCCAGCGCCACGAGGGTCATCTGTTCCGCTGCGGCGGGCAGGGCCGAGATGACAAGGCCGAGCGCGAGGTTGCGCAGCCCCGCAAACGCGCCATATGCCATCACTCGGACGCGGAACAAGGACGAAGCGATGACCGATGCGGTGCTTGCCCTCGACGGGGCCGGACTGGTGCTGGACGGCAATGCCGGGCCGGTCGAGATCCTGAAGGATGTCACGCTCGCCATCCGGCGCGGCGAAAGCGTGGGGCTGGTGGGGCCGTCTGGGTCGGGCAAATCGTCGCTCCTCATGCTCATGGGCGGGCTCGAACGCGCGACCTCGGGCAGCGTGTCGGCCCTGGGGCAGGATCTGACGGCGCTGAACGAGGACGCGCTGGCGCGCTTCCGCAGGGGCAATATGGGCATCGTTTTCCAGTCCTTCCACCTGATCCCGACGATGACGGCGCTGGAAAACGTCGCGATGCCGATGGAACTGGCCGGCGTTGCCGACGCCTTCGGGCGGGCGGAGGCGGAATTGCGGGCCGTGGGCCTGGCGGAACGAATGGGCCACTATCCCGCGCAGATGTCAGGCGGCGAACAGCAGCGCGTGGCGCTGGCCCGCGCCGTGGCGCCGCGCCCCGCGATCCTGCTGGCCGACGAACCGACCGGCAATCTGGACGCGAAGAACGGCAAGGCGATCATGGACCTTCTGTTCGAACTGCGCGACCGGCACGGGGCGACGCTGGTGCTGGTCACCCATGCGCCCGACCTTGCGCTGCGCTGCGACCGGGTGGTGCGGCTGGCCGCCGGGCGGCTGGCGGGCGAAGAGGCGGCGGCATGAGCCCCGGCCTTGTCTGGCGGATCGCCCGGCGCGAGTTGCGCGGCGGGCTCAGGGGTTTCGCCGTGTTCCTCGCCTGCCTCGCGCTGGGCGTGGCGGCGATCGCCGCGGTGGGCACGGTGCGCGAGGCGATCCGCGCCAGCCTGACCGATCAGGGCGCGGTGCTGCTGGGGGGCGACGCGCAGATCGAATTCACCTACCGGTTCGCCACCGACGAGGAACGCGCCTGGATGGCGGACACCGCGACGGCGGTGTCCGAGATCGTCGATTTCCGTTCGATGGCCGTGGCCGGAACGGGCGAGGTGGCGGAGCGCGCGCTGACGCAGGTCAAGGCGGTGGACGATGCCTATCCGTTGACCGGCGCGGTGGAGCTTGACCCGCCGATGCCGATGGCCGAGGCGCTGGCCGGCACGGGCGGCCTGCCCGGCGGGGTGATGGACGGCGTCCTGGCCGACCGGATGGGGCTGGAGCCCGGTGACAGGTTCCGGCTGGGGCTGGCGGAGTTCGTGCTGACCGCGCGGCTGGTCTACGAACCCGACAGCGCCGCGGGGGGCTTCGGCCTTGGCCCGCGCACCATCGTGAAAACCGTCGACCTTGACGGGTCCGAGCTTCTGGGCACCGGCACGCTTTACGAAACCGAATACCGGATGCTCCTGCCCGAGGGCGCCGACCTGTCGGCCACCCGCGCGGCGGCCGAGGCGGCGTTCCCCGAGGCCGGGCTGCGCTGGCAGGACAAGCGCCGCGCCGCGCCGGGGGCGGAACGGTTCGTCGACAGGATGGGCTCGTTCCTCGTGCTCGTCGGGCTGGCGGGGCTGGCGGTGGGCGGCGTCGGCGTTTCGGCCGCCGTGCGCTCCTATCTTGACGGGAAGGTTGAGACGATCGCGATCCTGAAGGTGCTGGGCGCCAATGGCGCGGCGATCCGCGCCGTATACCTCGTGCAGGTCGGCGTGCTGGCGGCGGTCGGCGTGGCGTTGGGGCTTGTGCTGGGCGGCGGGGTGCCGGTGGCGCTGGCCCCGGTGATCGAGGCGCGCATGCCGATCCCGGTCGAGATCGTGCCCTCGGTCGCGCCCCTGGCCGAGGCGGCGCTCTACGGCCTTCTGACCGCGGCGCTGTTCACGCTGTGGCCGCTGGCGCGGGTCGGCGAGGTGCGCGCGGCGGCGCTGTTTCGCGATATCGGGCCGGGGCGGCGGATGCTGCCGCCCCTGAGGATCGGGCTGGTGCTGGCGGCGCTGCTCCTTGGCCTGTTGCTGGCCGCGATCCTGTTCACCGGCCTGCCGGAACTGGCGCTGGGCACCTTCGGCGGCGTCGTGGCGGCGCTGGCGCTGTTGACGCTGGCGGCGGCCGGCTTGCGCTGGCTGGCGCGCCGTCTGACCGGGCTGGCCCGCGGCCGGCCGGGGCTGCGCGCCGCGCTGGCCGCGATCGGCGGGCCGCGGGAAGAGGCGACGGCGGTGATCCTGTCGCTGGGCCTTGGCCTGTCGGTGCTGGCCGCCGTCGGGCAGATCGACTGGAACCTGCGCTCCGCCATCGATCGCGACCTGCCGAAGATCGCGCCGTCCTATTTCTTCGTCGACATCCAGCCCGACCAGATCGAGGGCTTCCTCGCCCGGCTCAAGGCCGATCCGGAGGTAAGCGAGGTGGAAAGCGCGCCGATGATGCGCGGCGTGATCACCCGGATCAACGGCCGCCCGGCGCGCGAGGTGGCGGGCAACCACTGGGTGGTGCGCGGTGACCGCGGCGTGACCTATGCCGCGGCGCCGCCGCCGGACACGACGGTGACGGCGGGGCAGTGGTGGCCGGCGGATTACGACGGGCCGCCGCAGGTCAGCTTCGCACGCGAAGAGGCCGACGAGATCGGGCTGGGGCTGGGCGACCGGGTGACGGTGAACATCCTTGGCCGCGATATCGAGGCCGAGATCACCAGCCTGCGCGAGGTCGATTTCTCCACCGCCGGGATCGGATTCGTCATGACGATGAACCCTGCCTCAGTGATCGCCGCGCCGCATACCCATATCGCCACCGTCTACGCCGCGCCCGAGGCCGGGGCGCGGGTGCTGCGCGACCTCGCCGGGGCCTATCCGAACATCACCGCGATCCGGATCAAGGACGCGATCGACCGGGTGACCGAGGCGCTGGGCGCCATCGCGCGGGCCACGGCGGTGGCGGCGGGCGCGACGCTGATCACCGGTTTCGTGGTGCTGATCGGCGCGGCGGCGGCGGGTGAACGGGCGCGGCTGCGCGAGGCGGCGATCCTCAAGACGCTGGGCGCGACGCGCGGGCAGGTGCTGCGGTCCTTCGCGCTGCGCTCGGCCCTGATGGGCGCGGCGGCGGGTGTGGTGGCGATCGTCGTCGGCGGGCTGTCGGCATGGTCGGTGATGACCTTCGTGATGGAGGCGGAGTTCCGATTCGAACCGGTCAGCGCGGTGGCGATCGTCACCGGCGGGGCGGTGGCGACGCTCCTCGCCGGGCTTGTCTTCGCGCTGCGCCCGCTGGGCGCGCGCCCGGCACAGGTGCTGCGCGCGCGGGACTGAAGGCGCGGGACTGAGCGTTGAGGCGGCGGCTACCCGCCGCCGCGCTGGACGATCCGCACGCCGTCGGACAGGGCGTCCGACGGATGCGGGATCACCCGGTCACCCGGCGCGAGGCCGTCGAGAATCTCGGCATCGGTATCGTTCATCCGGCCGACCGTGACCGGCACCAGCCGGGCCACGCCATCTTCGGCCCGGAACACCGCCCAGCCCGCGCCCTGCCGGAACAGCGCGCCGGTCGGCACCTGCACCGCGCCCGTCGCCTCCCAGGCCGTGATCCGCAGGAACACGGCGAAACCGTCGCCCAGGCCGGGGCGCGCCTCGGGCGGGCTGACCAGATCGAAGATCGCATCGACCCGCTGCTCCTCGATCCCCAGCGCGGAAACGCGGGTGCGCGCCGAGGGTTCGATGCGCCGCAGTCGCGCCTCCAGCGCCTCGGGCCCGCCCCAGCGTTCGACCCGCGCCGCCGCGCCGGGGGCAAGGCCCACGGCATCGGCCGACAACAGGTCGGCCACGATTTCCAGATCGTCGGGCCGGCCCAGCGTGACCAGCGGGCTGCCCGGCGTCACCGCGTGTTCCGAGACGTTTTCCACCGTCAGCACCGTGCCGTCGATCGGTGCGGCCAGGTCCACGCAGCAGCCGCCGGCCGCTTCGCCGGCCTCCGGCCCGATCAGCACCGCCTCGGCCCGGTCGCGCGCCGAGGTCGCCATGTTCACCGACGAGCGCGCGGCCTCCATCGCCGCCAGCCGGATGGTGACGACCTGCGTGGCATCCTCCAGTTGCGTGGTCGAGGACACGCCGCGTTCCACCAGCGCGCGGGTGCGTTCGTACTGCGACCGGGCATAGGCCAGTTCCTCGGCCGCCTGCCGGGCCTGGCTTTCGGCCAGCGACAGCGCCGCCTCGGCCTCGCGCAGCGCCGCCTCCGCCTCGGCCCGGGCGCGCGCGTCGAGAAGCGCGGGGGCCAGCGGTTCGACGACGGCGACGACATCGCCCTTCGCCACCCGGTCGCCCACCTCCACCACCGCGCGCCGGGCGGTGCCCGCGATCGGTGCGGAAACCTCGTAGACCTGCCGGATCCGGGTCTTGCCATCGGCATTCACGGTGCCGCGCATCGGGCCCTCGGTGACGGCGGCGAGGTCCACCGGCACGGGCTGCGGCCGGAACGCGACCCAGGCCAGCGCGGCCAGCGCCAGCGCGGCGAGAAGCAGAAGGACGATACGGCGGGCGGACATGGATCACTCCCGTGTCTTGAGAACCGAAACGAGGTCGAGTTGGTCGAGCCGGCGGCGGACGACCAGCGCGGACCCGGCCGCGGCGGCCAGCACCAGAAGGCTGGCGGCGGCGAAAGTGGCGGGCTTCAGCACCACCGGCACGGCGTAGAGATCGGATTGCGAGCCATGCGCCAGCGCCCCGGCGATGGCCCCGCCGATCGCCCAGCCGACAGGCTGCGCGGCAACGGCCAGCACCAGGCTTTCGCCGACGAGGATGCCGGAAACCTCGCCACGGGTGAAGCCGAGGATCCGCAGGCTGGCAAGGTCGCGGGCGCGTTCGGACAGTTGTATCCGCGCGCCGTTGTAGGTGACACCGAAGGTGATCAGCACCGCCACCGTGATGTAGATCGTGTTCATGATCACGACGTTTTCGGCGATCGTGTCCTCGAAGGATCGCCGCACCTGGGTCAGCATCACGGTGCCGGCCAGCGCGGGGATGTCCTTCAGCGCGGCGTCGAAATCCGCCTGTGCCGCCGGGTCGAGCGCGACGTTGACGGCGCCGACCCGCGGCGCCTCGCGCCGCAGGGCGGCCAGCGCATCGGCCTGCATGTAGGCGCCAAGGCCGAAGTATTGTTCGACGATCCCGGCCACCGGCAGGCCGTGGGTTTCGCGCCGGCCGGTCAGGAACTCCGCCTCGATCACGTCGCCGGGGCGCGCCTCCAGCCGCTCGGCGAGGCGCGAGGACAACAGGACGCCCCGCGGCGGCAGGGCGACCGGCCGGCCCTCGGAATCCACCGTGCGGGCAAGATCGGCGCCGGGCGGGCGCGCCTCGATCCCGATCCGGCGTTCGCGGGGGCCGTGGCGCAGGATCGCCGGCTGGCTCGTCTGGCCCTCGGCGATCAGTACGCCGGGCAGGGCGCGCACCTCCTCGACCGCGATTCCCGCCGCCTCCTGGCCCAGGATCAGCGCCGCGTCCTGGCGCGCGGCCTGGGTGAAGGCGATGTCGATCAGCTTGTCCAGTGCGTCGTCTAGGAAGTTGGCCGCGACCATCACCGCCACCGCCAGCGCCAGTCCCAGCATCGTCAGGCCCGACCGCAGCGGCCAGCGCAGGATGCCGCGCCAGACCATCATCGCCGGCTGGCCCAGCCCGGCGCCGGCGAGCAGCCGGTCCGACAGGGTGCGGCCGTATCTTGGCGGCGCGGGCGGGCGCATCGCCTCGGCCGGGGGCAGGCGGCCGGCGGCGATGGCGGCCTGCAATGCCCCGGCCGAGGCCGCGGCAAGGCCCAGAAGCCCGGCCACCGCGTAGGGCCCCGGCTGGGCGCGCCAGACGAGATAGGGAAAGTCGAAGAACTGCGCGTAAAGCTCGGCCAGCGCCCGCGACAGCCAGGTGCCCACCGCCCAGCCCAGCAGGATGCCCGCCGCCGCGGTCAGCGCCGCCAGCATCAGGTAATGCCCAGCCACGGCGAGATTGGAATAGCCCAGCGCCTTGAGAAGCCCGATGACCGGCCGTTCCAGCGCCACGATCCGGCCCAGCACCATGTGAACGAGAAAGGCCGAGATGCCGAAGAACACCGGCGGCAGGATCCAGGCCATCGCTTTCAGCTGCTGGATCTCGGCGGTGACGAAGGCATCCGAGAGTTGCTGGTCGCGGCCATGGGCGCCGGTGCCGCCGTAGGGCGCCAGCAGCCGGTCGAGTGCGTCGATCACGGCGTTCGCGTCCGCGCCACCTGCCAGCGACAGCGAGATGTCGTTGAACGCGCCCTGAAGGTCGAAGGCGGCGGCCGCGGCACGGTCGGGCAGCCACAGGATGCCGTAACCCGCGTTGTCGGGCATCAGCGCGCCGGGGCCGAGCGTGTAGACGAATTCGGGTGACAGCGCGGTGCCGGTGATCGCGAGGCCGCGCTTGCGGCCGTTGAGATTGGCCACCAGCCGGTCGCCCGGCCCAAGCCCGTTGGCCTTGGCGAAGGCGGCGTTGACCAGCACCTCGTCGCGG
>Ga0180430_10000957_pt1 | contig 29849 bp, 26 predicted proteins | sample SS_ome_9_FD_132999 | JGI IMG/M metagenome (GOLD analysis project Ga0180430, IMG submission 132999) | Hypersaline lake sediment archaeal communities from the Salton Sea, California, USA - SS_1_S_2 metaG | ecosystem: Environmental > Aquatic > Non-marine Saline and Alkaline > Hypersaline >... | reverse complement strand
TCTATTCCGGTTTTGCATTTGGTATGGGGACAGAACGAATAACAATGATGCGCCATCAAATTGAGGATATTAGAAATTTCTGGGCGAACGACCAGCGCTTCCTGGATCAGTTTTAATTCAGGAAGGGTATCTGCTGCCGCGAGACTAATGAGAGGAATAAAATATGAAAGTACCTATATCATGGTTGAAGGAATATGTTGACATCACAATACCGATCGAAGAATTGGCTTATAAGCTGACCGTGGCCGGTTTGGAAGTCGAAGAGATCAGCTATATCGGCCTGCCCAAACCTGAAGGAAAGGGTCAGGAAACCAAGATCACTGGTTTTTCCTGGGGACGGGAAGAGATCGTCGTTGGGGAGGTCAGCGAAGTAATGCCTCATCCAGATGCGGATCGGTTGGTTTTGTGCAAACTTGATGATGGAAAAGAAGTCCATACTGTCCTTACCGGCGCTCCTAACCTCTTTCCATTCAAAGGAAAGGGCCCCCTGGATCCTCCCTTGAAGGTTGTTTATGCCCGGGAAGGAGCCACGATCATTGACGCCTATAATGAAACAGATCCCAACGCTACAACAACGTTGAAGAGAAAGAAGATCCGTGGTGTGGAATCCTACTCCATGGCCTGTTCTGAAAAAGAACTGGGCATATCCGATGAGCATGAAGGCATTATCCTGCTGGACGAAGATGCACCAACAGGGATGCCTTTGATGGAATACCTGGGAGATGCAGTGCTGGATATTGCCATCACACCCAATATCGCCCGGGCAGCGAATGTCCTGGGTGTGGCCCGGGAAGTCGCAGCTATTACTGGCGCTGAGTTGAAATATCCTGAAATTGATCCGGTGATGGAAGGTGAATCCATCGAAGGGCGAGTGTCGATCGAGATCACAAATCCGCAAGATAATCCCCGCTTTGTGCTGGGATTGATCGAAAATGTGGATATCAAACCCAGCCCCTATTGGGCGCAGCTGCGATTAAAACTGGCGGGTGTGCGCCCAATTGATGCCCTGGTGGACGCGACGAATTACACCATGCTGGAAATTGGAGAACCGCTTCACGCTTTTGATTATGATGTGCTGGTGGATCGAGCCAATGGTAAACCGCCCGTAATCGGCACCCGCAGGGCAAAAGATGGAGAAAAGCTCACTACTCTGGACGATGTGGAAAGAAAACTGGATTATTTTACTGTCCTGGTAACCGATGAGGCCGGACCGCTCTCGTTAGCTGGTGTTATGGGAGGCGCAGAGTCTGAAGTTCGCGCTGAAACGAAGAATGTTCTCCTGGAAGGAGCTTCGTGGAATTATGTTAATGTCCGCAGAACTGTAGCCTCTCAAGGTTTGCCTTCTGAAGCAGCCTATCGATTTGAACGTGGTGTTCATCCTGAGATCGCTCCTCTTGGGGTTAAACGCTGCCTGGAATGGATGAGAAAATGGACTGGGGGAACAGTGGCTAAAGGACTGGTCGATGAATATCCTCTCCCACAAGTGGATACCAGCGTTACCCTGGCGGCAGTAGATGTCGAACGCTGGCTGGGTATTTCCCTATCCGCTGACGAGATTGCTGAACTGCTTACAAGGCTCGAATTCTCGGTATCAATAAAAGATGATCAACTGGAAGTAACAACCCCACCACACCGCCTGGATATAGGCGAAGGGATCATAGGAAAAGCCGATCTGATGGAAGAGATCGCCCGTGTCTACGGTTATGACAAGATACCGGAAACCAATCTGTCAGATGAACTTCCTTTGCAGGTTGGCAATCGTGACCTGGAACTGGAAGAGAAAGTCCGAGATATCCTGGTTGGCCTAGGCTTGCAGGAGATCGTTACATACCGGATCACTTCCCCGGAAGCAGACAAAAAGGCGCTGCCTCCCGGAACAGATGATGATCGGGAGTACCTCGAATTGGCGAACCCGATCAGTGCCGATAAGACTGTTATGCGACAGGAATTGTTGGCGAGTATGCTTGAAGTTGTGGAGAAGAACTTCCGCAGCAAGGATCGAATCGCGCTGTTCGAAATCGGACCGGTTTTCCTTCCTGAAGATTTGGAACTCAATATACCGGAAATACCCAAGCTGGCTTTATGTTTGTATGGATCCCGCTCACATCCCTCCTGGCAGGGAACGAAGAAAGATCTGATGGATTATTACGATCTTAAAGGTATAGTTGAGGAATTACTGGCAGATCTGCATATTGAGGGAGTGAAGTACCTGCCTGAAGCTGCCCCTTATTTCCATCCCGGAAAATCGGCTCGAATAGATGTAGATGGGGCACTCATCGGTCATTTGGGTGAGGTTCATCCGCAGGTGAAAGGGAACTATAAATTGCCAGATAAGCCACTACCTGCCGCAATTCTAGATATAAATACCCTGCTTGAAAGAGTGGATGACCTGTATAATGTTGAACCGGTCCCTGACCAGCCCCCTGTCCTGGAGGATTTAGCCCTCGTGGTTGATGATGATCTACCGGCACAGGATGTGCAGGCATTGATTGAACAGACTGGTGGGAATACGCTGCGGGATGTCAGGCTATTCGACGTCTACCGCGGTGAGCAGTTGGGGGAGGGCAAGAAGAGCCTGGCCTACAGCCTTGTTTACCAGCACCCTGAAAAAACACTGACCGACAAGGAAGTGCTGAAGATCAGGAATAAGATCGTTAAACGCCTGGAAAAGGAAATTGGGGCTCAATTGAGGAGCTGGTAATCGAAAGAAGAGGGACGAAGTCCTTTCAAAGGACTTCGTCCCTTTTCATAAAGGAGATACGATGGCAGTTCCGACCTCAAAAGCAGAGCTTCTAGCAGATATTAGGTCCACCTATAAGAAATTGGTCGAAGACATAAAAGATATTCCCGAAGATTTAACTGAAATAAAGAATATGCCAGGCCATGTGAAGGATACTCAAATGAGTGTATGCAATCTACTGGCGTATCTTATTGGGTGGGGAAATCTTGTCTTGAAATGGCATCGGATCTCTTCCCTGGGGAAAATGCCTGATCTATATGATACAGGCTATAAAATGAACGAATTGGGAGCATTGGCGCAAAGATTCTACAAGGATTATGAGAAAGATGATTTTCAGACCTTAAGGGATAAACTGGAGCTGGTTGTGGGGGAAATCCTCGCCATGGTTGAGAGCATGGATAATAAAGACCTTTATGAGGTTGAATGGCATGGAAAGTACCCATTTGGGAGAATGGTCCAGTTCAATACCTCATCACCGTATAAGAATGCCCGCGGAAGAATTCGCAAATGGAAAAAAGAACAAGGTCTGACGTGAGTACCCAGGTGTAATAAATACTCATGGAATGAAACCCATCAGTTGTTCTGAAATACTGAGTCTCTCGAGTTAATTCCGGAAATCGTAGATGCCATCTACGATTGGGTAGGCCTTGCCACAAGATGGGCAAACCAACTTGTCTCCGCCAGTTGCTGCCTCTGGAAGGGCGCTCTCGCAGGCCGGGCACTGGAAAAAACCTTCAGTACCCTTGTCCTCATCAGGCTTTTTTGTAATACTGCGGGAAAAGACGCTGGGAGAAAGCTGCCACCAATTACCAGTATATTGCGCTATCGAATCCAGTCCAACCAGGATCCCGGTGGGGACCCATTTCTTGAGGAAGTTCAACCGGAAATGTGAAACCGTCAGTTGGCGCTCCAGGCTAAAACCAGCTTCAGATAATAAAGCCTTTACGCTTTTGGGATGAAAATCGAAGTTCAGTTTTTCGAACTCTATCGCTTCCAGGCTGAATGGATTCCATTCCTGTCTGCCAAGCCAGTAGCGCAGGATCGCTTTCAGGTTCTGTTTATTGGCATATTCCAGCAGGAAAGGGGAATCATTCTGTAAGACGCGGCTGATCTGGACCAGCGCTGAAGCAGGATCCTGCATGTGGTGCAGTACTCGGATCATTGTGGCGCCATCGAATAAGCCGTCAACAAAAGGCAGTCGATAGACATCCCCGGCGACATAGATATATTTATCGCTCTTCCCCAAATAGTCCTGGGCTTGCTGCAGCTGAGTCAGCGAAAAATCGTTGACGACTACCCGCTTGAATCCTTGATAGCGAGGTGTATTGCGGCCCGCTCCAGCTCCGATTTCAAGCAATAGATCCCCCTGATCTGGCAGCAACCTTTTTAATGCGATCTGCTCACAGCGGTCCTCATATTCGCGGCCGCCTTCTTTCCAAAAACTGGTCTGATAGTCCGACCCCTCATAATCGATCACAGGGGGTTTATTTGTGTTTTGATTATCCATTTATTGCTGTTTGCGTCCGTTGTATCCCCGCCCGACTCCACGGTAGGTGAAACCGAGCTGTTTCATCTTTTTTGGATCATAAATATTGCGTCCGTCAAATAGCAGGGGAGTCTTCATGGATTTGTGGATGCGCTTGAGATCCAATTGGCGGAACTCATTCCATTCAGTATTGACCATCAGCAGGTCACAACCTTCAGCCATAGTATAGGGGCTGTCAACCATTTCAACCGCTGGTAATAATTTGGCTGCCTCTTCCATGGCAATGGGATCGAAGGCTTTAACAACTGCGCCGGCCTCTAAGAGTAAATTTGCCATCGTGACTGATGGGGCGTCCCGCATGTCGTCGGTATTCGGTTTGAAGGATAAACCCAACATGCCGATGACTTTCCCCTTGAGGTCATCACCTCCCAGCATAGATTTGACCTGCTCCACAGCCATGACCCTGCGGTCTGAGTTGATATCCATTACAGAGTGAAGCAGCTGTGGGTGGCGTCCGCTTTTTTCGGCCATGTAGGCCAGAGCTTTTACGTCTTTCGGGAAGCAGGATCCGCCGTAACCAATGCCTGCGTTCAGGAATGATTGGCCAATGCGAGCGTCAAACCCCATCCCGTTGGAGACTTCCATCACATCAGCACCCAGATCTTCGCAAATATTGGCAATTTCATTGATAAAGGAGATCTTGGTAGCCAGGAAGGCATTGGAAGCATACTTGATCATTTCAGCTGTCCTCAGATCAGTTACAACAATTGGCGCTCTGAGCGGTAGGTGCAGTCGGGCAACTTTTTCAGCAGCCTCCTCATCCAGGGAGCCAACCACGATCCTGTGGGGCTGCATGAAATCACCGATTGCTGAACCTTCCCGAAGGAATTCGGGGCAGGAAACAACCGCAAAATCACCGGCTTCTGGATTCTGTTCCCGAACAATATCTGCCACCCAGTCTCCTGTGCCAACAGGTACGGTGGATTTGTTGATGATTATCAATCCTTCCTTGATGTGGTCCGCAATGGATCGGGCGGAAGCTGCCACGTATTGCAAATCTGCCTCGCCATCAACGCCTGAAGGTGTGCCAACGGCAATGAATACGAATTCGGCATCTTTCAGGCCCTCTTCATAGGAGCTTGTGAACTCGATCCGATTGGCCAAGACATTTCGGTCAACCAGCTCTTTTAATCCAGGCTCATAGATTGGCATTTTTCCTTCTTTTAAACCGGCGACCTTTTCTTCGTCGATGTCAAGAGCTACAACTTTGTTCCCCAGGTCAGCAAAACAAGCTGCGGTGATAATTCCTACATAGCCTACTCCGACAACACATATGTTCTTCATAAATGTTCCTTCACTTCAGTTAGTTAATTACAACTCCCATCAGCCCAAATCTTACCATACCAACCCCTGTTTTTGAACGATAGCGGATTCGCTTATCCCTTTTGAAAGTTATTCAATTCGTGAGAAGAATGAGGTTCAGCACGGATTCGTATCAATCCAAACACATCACCGGAACACTTAATATATAATATGAATGGCGCTGTTAAGCGCGAAAATAGTCAAGGAGTTTTTCATGTCTGGCCCAAGAGAAGTTCATGCACCGAGAGGAAAAGAAATAACCTGCAAAAATTGGCAGATCGAAGCTGCTTATAGAATGATCCAAAACAACCTGGATCCTCAGGTTGCCGGCGATCCTGACCGGCTTATTGTTTATGGCGGCAGCGGTCGGGCTGCCAGGAATTGGGATGCGTTTGATGCCATCCTTGATAGTTTAAGGAATCTGGAAGAAGACGAAACCCTCCTGGTGCAGTCTGGAAAACCGGTAGTGGTCTTCAAATCACATCCAGATGCTCCCCGGGTTTTGATCGCCAATTCCAACCTGGTTCCTTTCTGGGCCAACCAGGAACATTTTGATAAGCTTGTTGCAGATGGCTTGATGATGTATGGGCAGATGACTGCCGGATCCTGGATCTATATCGGTACTCAGGGAATTCTGCAGGGAACGTATGAAACGCTGGGATCGTTGGCTGAACAACAAGGATGGCCTTCTCTGAAGGGAAAGTTCGTTCTAACAGGCGGATTGGGAGAGATGAGCGGCGCCCAGCCTCTGGCAATCACCATGAATGAAGGTGTGGGGTTGATCGTGGAAGTAGATCCTGCCCACGCCCAGAGGAAATTGGAAATTGGTTATGTTGATGAAGTTGTGGATGAGCTGGATCAAGCGCTGGAGATTGTTGAGGAATGTAAAAAGAGCGGCAGGGCTTTATCCATCGGCCTGATTGGCAACGCTGCTGAGGTATTCCCTGAACTTGTCCAGAGAGGGGTAATACCGGACGTGGTAACAGATCAGACTTCGGCTCATGACGCACTGGATTATGTGCCGGTTGGCCTGGATATCCAGCAAGCGATGGAATTGAGGGCGTCAGATCCGGATGAATATCGGAGCCGGTCGCTCAATTCGATGGTTGAACATGTTAAAGCCATGCTGGATATGCAGAAAAAAGGTGCGGTAGTCTTTGATTATGGTAATAATATCCGCCAGCAAGCCTATAATCAGGGTTTGAAGAACGCTTTTGATTTCCCTGGATTCGTGCCAGCCTATATTCGCCCCCTGTTTTGTGAAGGTAAAGGGCCATTCAGGTGGGTGGCTTTGTCAGGTGATCCGGAGGATATTTATCGCACTGATGAGTTAATCCTTGAAATGTTCCCGGAGGATGAACATCTAAAACGCTGGATCACTTTGGCCAAGGACAGTGTGCCTTTCCAGGGCCTCCCATCCAGGATCTGCTGGCTTGGTTATGGAGAACGAGTTAAAGCTGGTTTGGGATTTAATAAATTGGTAGCAGAAGGAATCGTTTCAGCACCGATTGTGATAGGTAGGGATCACCTGGATTCTGGTTCGGTTGCTTCCCCGAACCGTGAAACAGAGGGCATGCGAGATGGTACTGACGCAGTCAGCGATTGGCCAATACTGAATGCCCTGATCAACGCGGTTGGCGGTGCCACCTGGGTGTCTTTCCATCATGGCGGTGGTGTGGGCATCGGATACAGCCAGCACGCTGGACAGGTAATTGTCGCTGATGGCACACCTGAAGCAGCTCGCCGGCTTGAGCGCGTGTTAACTACGGACCCGGGGATGGGTATCGCCCGCCATGCGGATGCTGGATACCAGCAAGCAATTGAGGCTGCCAAAAGGCATGGAATAAAGATTCCAATGCTTGATTAAATACGTTTGGAATTTGTCCTTTCAATTGATAGAGGAAGAATATTCTTATGAATAAAATAGGCATTCTTACCAGCGGCGGTGACGCGCCAGGCATGAACGCTGCGTTGCGTTCAGCTGTCCGCGTAGCGCTGGATCAAGGTATTGGTATCTATGCGATCTATGAGGGCTACCAAGGGATGGTTAAGGGCGGAGAAATGATCCGCGAATTATCCTGGGATTCCGTAGGGGGAATCCTGCACCGCGGAGGAACAGTGATAGGAACAGCCCGCAGTGATGAATTCCGAACCCGGGAAGGACGAAAGAAAGCAGCAAAGAACCTGGTGGAACATGGAATAGATGGATTGATCATTATCGGAGGAGATGGCAGTCTTACAGGCGCCTCGATCTTCCGAACTGAATGGCCGGAATTGATCTCGGAGTTGGTTAAATCTAAAGAACTTCCAAAGGGAAGCGCTGAGAAATATCCGAACTTGCTCTTTGTTGGATTACCCGGATCGATTGATAATGATATGTTCGGGACCGATATGACGATTGGGGCTGATACTGCCCTGCATCGGATAACAGAAGCTATAGACACCATCACTAGTACTGCTTCCAGTCACCAGCGAAGTTTTGTGGTGGAAGTGATGGGCAGGAATTGTGGATACCTGGCAATGATGGGTGCCCTGGCAGCTGGCGCAGATTGGCTGTTCATACCTGAAGTACCACCAGATCCAGATACCTGGCAGGATGAAATGTGTGAAGCCCTAAAGCAAGGCCGCCAGGCAGGACGCAGGGATTCAATTGTTGTTGTGGCTGAAGGTGCCCTTGATAAGAAAGGCAACCCAATCACCAGCCAGGAGATCAAAGAAACCCTGGAAGATAGAATCGGTGAGGATACACGGATAACGGTTTTAGGTCATTACCAAAGGGGAGGATCTCCGAGTGCGTTTGATCGCAACCTGGGCACGCTTCTGGGTCATGCTTCAGTGCATCATCTCATGGCAACCAAACCGGAGGACCCACCTAAATTGATTGGAATGCGAGGTAACAGAATTGAGAGTTCGCATTTAATGGAATGTGTGGATCTTACTCAACAAATTACTTCATACTCGGCTGAAAACAAATTTGATAAAGTCCTGGAATTAAGAGGTTCTGGATTCCAGAATACATACAAGATTCTCATGACAATGTTCCAATCTGAGCCCAAACCCAGGAAGGAAGGGGAAATCAGTCGCCGCATTGCAATAATGCATTCTGGCGGTCCAGCCCCGGGGATGAATACCGTTGTCCGAACAGCTGTCCGTTGGGGAGCTGATCAAGGACATACTATGCTGGGTGTTCATAATGGATTTCCAGGCCTGATCGAAGGCGATATCAAGGAACTGAGCTGGATGGATGTGCGCGGTATGGTAGGTTTAGGCGGTGCTGAACTCGGCACCAACCGCATTGTACCAAGTGATGGTGATTATTATGCAATTGCCCGTACGATCGAAGAAGAGAAGATCGATGCCCTATTGGTGATCGGCGGTGAATCTGGATATGATAGTGTGAATGAGATCTTTAATCGTCGAAAAGAATTCCCGAATTTTAAGATCCCAATTGTCTGCCTGCCAGCTACGATTGATAATGATCGTCCTGGATCAGAGTTAAGTATTGGCTCAGATACTGCGCTGAACAGCATTGTTCTGGCGGTCGACCAGATCAAACAGTCCGCTGTGGCAACCAGGCGTTGTTTTGTGGTTGAAACAATGGGGACCTACTGCGGATATTTGGCTTTGATGGGAGGGTTGGCTACTGGAGCAGAGCGGGTTTACATCCATGAGGAAGGCATAACTTTGCAGGACCTCCAGGATGATGTCGATCACCTTGTAACAGGGTTCAATAAGGGGAAACGCCTGGGATTGATGATTCGCAATGAAATGGCTCACCCCGTTTACACCACCGATTTCATGGTGCGGCTATTTGAAGTTGAAGGAAAAGAGCTATTTGATGTCCGACAGGCCATTTTGGGGCATCAACAACAAGGTGGAAATCCCTCACCCTTTGACCGCATCCAGGGTGTGCGCCTGGCGGTCCAGGGTGTAGATTTTCTACTCAATGAGATTGGGAAGGAAGATCCTAAACAGGTATTCATTGGATTGGAAGGGGGAAAGATCCAATTCACCGGGATGGAGGATTATCCCAGGTTGGAGGATTCAGATTTTGGTCGGCCAAAACAGCAGTGGTGGATGGATTTACGACCTATAGCCAGGGTGCTTGCCCAGCCCGGAGCTGGAATGTGGAAGTAGGTTAATTTTTAATGTTTGAGGAAGGATAGATTAAAAGTGCCCCTTCAAGGGCGCTTTTTTTGTTTGAGACTTTAGTTTAGTCATTCTGATCTTGACTTCGAAGGGAGAGCGAAGGCAATATGGATCTTTCGCTAATGCTCAGGATGACAAAAAAAGTTAATCTGAGAACCAACCTTCTGCTAAATCCAACCATTTATGATTTTGGGATTCGATGAGAGCGATCTTCTTGGACCTTTTCCAACCCTTAATTTCTTTTTCTCGCGATATCGCGTCTTGTATTTGGGGATATTCCTCATAATATACCAATCGTGTGACATTATATTTCAGAGTAAAGCCAGGCTGTTGTTTCTCTTTATGTGTGAATACCCGATTAATTATGTTATTTGTGACTCCTGTGTAGAGTGTTCCTCCAGGACTAGACATGATATAGGTGTAGTAGAGTTTCATGAATCTCCCCCTTTTTCCTTTCATTCTACAAAAACTTATTATATTTTCATACCCCAACCAAGATGTCATTCTGACACCGGCTCCGAACGGAGAGAGGAGGCAGTGGAAGAATCCATGCGCACATCAAAGACAAGTTACTGGACTTGTATTGTGACTAAGGAATGGGGAGAGCGAAGGTAATATGGATCCTTCGCTAATGCTCAGGATGACTGGGCTCCATTGGAGTTTGGTCATACTATTGCGAACTTGCCCATGGGTATGAATTCTACAGCAAATACTTCTCCACCTGCACGTTGTCATGGCCCAGCATATCCCTCAATTGATTGATCAGGTTCTTACTGATTTTCGTGGATGCATTGGGGAATTCAAGCAAATGAGCCTTGTCTTTTTCTATGATCTGGAAGGTGAAACGATCATTTCCTGGATAGCTTATCAAAGTACCGTAAACCTGGCGGAGCCTGAGCTTGTCCCTCATTAGATCTCCCCTGTTTTTGAGGATCACGGTGACCATATAGGTAGAATCTTCATCCAGGGTGATAGCACCTACTCTCTCAGGAACGGGAGGGGTATCTTCCGGCTCTTGGATGTGTGGCTGATCGGGGACTTCAACAGGTTCACTCTTTACCGCGGGAAGCTCACTTATTGCTTGAGGTTTCTCATTCGTTGGTGAGGAGGTTTCTGTTACAGGCTGTTCAACAGGCTGATCTTCTTTTTTGATCTGTGGTGAACGGGTTCCGAAATCTGTGGGTGGGGATTCTGGTTGAGGTGGGATATTTATATCCGGGACCTGCTCGGAGACGATTGTGTCTTCGATCAGTGGGCCTTCTGGCTGAGGTGGTCCCGCGTCTGCGGTTTTTCCCTTTTGAACTACTTTTTGAGGAGGGAGTGCTGGTGTTGACAGGGGAGGGCCATCAATTGATTCGACTTGAGAGATACTGGTTGAAATGTTGTCCACCAATACCTTGGGTTCTCCACCATTCGCATCAGCCTTGCCTCTGACGTAAATTATTTCATCAAACCGGACCAATTCCCCAAATTTGTTCCAGGTATTCGGAAAAATAACCAGATCGATCATGCCCTGAACGTCTTCAATGGTCGCGAAGGCCATTGCTTTTCCGTTTTTCGTCTGATGCTGTCGGATCTTGGTCACGATCCCGGCCACTCTGACATGTTCTTGATGTTTAGCCTCGCTAAGATCCTGAGCAAAGTGGGTCACGTGTTGTTCTAGATCTTCCATCACTGTGCTGAGAGGATGATCTGAGACATATAAGCCGATCAGTTCTCTTTCCCAATCCAGTTGGGCTCGCCGATTGACGACTGTTTTGGCTTCTGGCAGGATGATGGCCTCAGCCATTCCCGTTCCATCTCCAAACATGGAGATCTGTCCGGCATCCGCTGCTTGAAAATTGGATGAACTGATTGCCAGGATCCTGTCCATGGATTCAAGTAGAGCAGGGCGGTTGCCAAAGTCATCAAGCGCTCCTACCTGGATCAGGGATTCCAGGGCTCTCTTGCCAACTTTCCGGAGGTCGACCCTGAGCAGGAAATCATTCACATCCTTGAATTTGGTCTCGCCTCTGCCATGGATGATCTCTTCAACCGGCCCTTCACCAACGTTTTTGACTGCACCCAATCCAAACCGGATGCAGTTCTCTCCTGTGGGACCATCTTCAATCGTAAATCCCCAGCAGCTGTAGTTGACATTTGGTGCCAGAATATCAATGCCCATCTGCCTTGACTCGGATGCATACAGGGTGACTTTGTCTGTGTTGCTCTGGTAGACGGTGAGCAGTGCTGTCATATACTCTACCGGATAATGGGCTTTCAGATATCCGGTCTGGACCGAGATCAGACCATAATCAGCTGCATGGGCTTTATTAAATCCGTAGCGGGCGAAATTTTCCCAGTCTGTGAAAATATCCTCTGCTGTTTTTTGATCCACACCACGCTCAACTGCGCCGCTAATGAATTTTTTCTTGTGTTTTTTGATTTCCTCTGGTTTTTTCTTGGCGACGGCTTTTCGAAGGCTGTCCGATTCCGAAGGCGTGTACCCAGCTATTGCTACCGCGCTGTGCATGATCTGTTCCTGGTATACCGGGATGCCAAAAGTCTCCTCGTAAATTGGGACCAAACCTTCGTGGCGGTAGGTAATCTCCTGCTTGTTGTGCATGCGGTCAATATAATTGGGGATGAAATCCATTGGTCCGGGACGATAGAGAGCCACCATGGCGATCATATGCTCCAGCTTGGTCGGTTTCATCTCTTTCAGATAACGCCGCATCCCGGAGCTTTCAACCTGGAAGAGGCCGATGGTTTCACCACGGCCGATCAGTTGATATGTTTCGGGATCATCTATCGGGATATTATTCAAGGTCAGCTCCACCCCGTGGCGTTTTTCAATAAGATCACAGGCCTGGGCCATGATCGTCAAGGTCGAAAGTCCCAGGAAATCGACCTTCAGGAGGCCCAATTTATCCACAACTGACATCTCGTACTGGGTGACAGTATTGATCGGGCTATCGCCTATATTGCCCGTGGGGCGGTGCAGGGGAGCATATTCTTCTACTGGCCGATCAGTCACAACTACCCCGGCCGCATGGGTGCCGGCATTTCGAACAGTCCCTTCTACTCCTTTGGCTGTGTCGATCAGATTTTGCAGATAAGGAGCATCTTTATACAGTTGTTTGAATTCAGGAGAATTATCCAGAGCTTCCTGAATGCTCATCGGAGGCTGATTGGGGATAGCTTTGGCGACCCGGTCCACTTCATTGAGGGGGATATCCATAACCCGGCCGACATCGCGAATTGCAGCCCGGGCTTTCATCGTTCCAAAGGTGATGATCTGGGCTACTTTATCATGGCCATATTTTTCTGCACAGTAATGCATCATCTCTGCCCGGCGATCATCCGGGAAATCCAGATCGATATCAGGCATAGAGACCCTTCCAGGATTCAGGAAGCGTTCGAAGATCAGATGATGCTCCAGGGGGTCGATCGGTGTGATTTCCAGGCAGTAGGATACGATCGAACCGGCGGCAGAACCGCGGGCGTTATACCAGATGTTGTTTTTCTGGGCATATCGGATCAGGTCCCAGACGATCAGGAAATATGCATCAAAGCCCATTGTGTTGATGATATCGAGTTCGTAATTCAATCTTTCCTGGATTTCCGGGTCATCCGCATGGCTTTGGTAGCGCATTCGGAGTCCTTTTTCACATAATTCTCTCAAGTATACATCTGCTGTTTTTCCATCCGGTACAGGGAAATTGGGCAGGTGGTATTCTGTGAATCCCAGGTCAACATTGCAGCGTTCCGCAATCAAGAGCGTGTTTTCGATAGCACCAGGAACTTCAGAAAAGAGAGTTCTCATTTCCTGGGGAGTGCGCAGGTAATAGGTTTCATCGGTCATCCGCATCCGGTCAGGATCACTGAGAATCTTACCGGTTTGGATAGCTAATAGAACATCCTGGAGAACTGAATCGGATGGGTTGATGTAATGAACATCATTTGTGGCGATATATTGGGCGTGATAACGCGGACCCATTTCTACCAGAGCCCGATTGATCTTTTCAAGTTCTGGTATTTCATGCGACTGCAGTTCCAGGAAAAAATTCTCTGGACCAAATACGTCATAATACCAATCGAGCTTTGATTTGGCATCATCCAATCTGCCCTGGTTGATCGCGCGCGGGATCTCTGCGGCCATGCAGCCGGAGGTTGCTATCAGCCCTTCTGAGTGAGCGGCTAAATAGTCATGGTCAACGCGGGGGAAATAATAAAATCCTTCCATCTGGGCTGCGGAAGCGATCTTCAGCAGGTTCTTGTATCCAACCTGGTTTTCTGCAAGGAGCAGTAAATGTGAGGATCGTTTGTCGTATTGAGGATCGCGATCCTTCATGCCCCGAGCAGCCATATAACCTTCCAGGCCGATGATCGGTTTAATACCAACATCTTTGGCTGCATGATAGAAATCCACCGCGCCAAACATGGTGCCATGATCGGTGATAGCTATGGCTGGCATATCCAGATCTTTGGCTCTTTTAACCAGGCCTTTAATATTGGAAAAACCATCCAGGATGGAGTACTCAGTATGAACGTGGAGGTGAGCAAAAGACATAGGCTTTACGTGTAAAGTGGTCCGTTAAATGGATATTCCTATTATACGCTTGATTAGCCCTATTTCGGTTATGAGGGAGAGGAATTTTGGCTGTTTAACCTTAAAAATTTGGGTTTACATTCGAGATAATTCACTTGTGGAAGAAAAGAGGATTCTTATCCTTAAATCACGGAGAGCCGGGTGCGCCATACCCGACTCTCTCTAAGGAGGAGAAGAAGAGAAATTTCTTTTTCTGATAGTAGTGTAGCATTAGGAGTACTTCTCTGCTTGACGACAACCTGACGCTTTCCCTACGCTTAATATACGATTTCTGAGGGTTTTGGGGATGGTATACTGGTTACGAACGACTGTTCAGGCTAGGAGATTGTCAATGGGAACCCCGATCTATCTGAATATGCTGCATTCGAATATGTTGGGTTTAATTGGTGTGGCAGTCTCTCCGCGAGGCCTGCTGCGGCTGAGAATGTTCCAAAAGTCCAGGGAGTCTTTTTTAGCTCTGAATGAAGTCTATGGAGAAGGAACTTATCAGTATTCTGAGCAAGAAACTCAATCCTACCTGGATCAGATCAATGCATACTTGAATCAGGAATTGCAGGTATTCAATCTGAAGATCGATTGGGATTCTTATACGGATTTTCAAAGAGCGGTCCTGGAAGAGACCCTGGCCATACCTTACGGCGAAACCCGATCCTATGGACAGGTTGCAGCAGCGATTGACCGACCTAAAGCAGCTCGGGCGGTGGGACAGGCAGAAAAACGCAATGAGGTTCCTTTGGTTATTCCTTGCCACAGAGTGATTGGTTCAGATGGCAGTCTCACTGGATATGGTGGGAAAGATAACACGGAAATAAAAGCAGATCTGCTGGATTTTGAAAAGTTTGTACTGAAAAGAAATTCTGGCTAATCGATCCAGATCACCGCTTGATTCTCTAAAACCCCCCAGGATTTCAGGAACTCCCCTTTATATTTTGTATATGTTTTGGCACCGTCCAGGATAACGACTTTGCTCTCGTTGTATCCGATGACGATGACTGTGTGCTCAAATTTGGCGACTGTCGTTACAGCTCCACCAGAGGCTGTGTAGGAGAGCGGGGTTCCCTGCCCCACATGGCCAACAACCCAGACGATCACTGGCCTCCCGGCTGCGATCTCAATCTTCAATTCTCTCCAGGTCATATTCCGGACATGCTTGGCCTGTAATCCATATTCCCTTAAACGTTGAGCAACTGGCTTGGCGTGTACACCATATGCGTTAGGTGGGGTCTGCCCCCAGCTTCCATAAACACTACCAACAAAACCTTTGTCAGGGTTATCATGGACTGGCAGCCCATTATGGAATTTGTACTCGTTTATTGATTTGCCAAAAAATGCAGCCCAATCAACGGCAGAGCGTGATTCGCAGCTGAGCGGCATGGATTGGCGGTGGCCGACAATTCCACTGATACTGGCTTTTGCTGGCAATATGGGCATAGATGTTGGCGTGGGGGTTGGAACCAATGTAGGAGTAGGCGTTAAAGTCGGGATTGTGAAAGCAATTGGTGTTCTGGATGGTTCCGGTGTTAGGGTAGGTGATTGCCTAATACTTAATGCAGATGAAGTGTGTGGAACCGCAGCTAATGCCTGGACAGGTACCTGCTGCTCGTTGAGGATGATGTAAGAAATAAAACCACCCAGGGTAATTAAGTTCAGTGCAATTAACACGGGTACGCTGAAGAAGTTCCCTAATCTATTGGAGAGAGAATTTTTTTTCTTTCCCATTTGTTCAGGCTGGGTGGCGTTTGAACTCATGACCCATTCCAAAAGTTATTGATTCTGTCGTCGAAAAGTACGGAAAAGTATTCCCATTATACTCAAACTTATTCTGGATGAATGCACCTGGCCGTAGATTTTACAGCCCTGTAAGGTTTGGATGTTCTAGGGGTTGAATTTGGACTAATACTAGAGGATAGTCTTAATATTTTTTGTCTCCGCGGGCGTATAATAATAAGGACAGAATGGAAATATAAATGATGCGTAGCCGGAAATCGCTTTCCCTGGGAATCTTGTTAGTGCTGTCCTTATTTATATCTACTTGCAGCTCTTCTCTTTTGAAGGCTGATAATCCACTCGTGAAGGTAAATACTGATATCCCTCCTACTGATATTCTGCCTACAAATCCTCCGACGGAAATAATGACTGATGCAGGACCTACGCAGCAAGCCCCGGATAACGAGGAAGAAAGGAGCCAAGATATGATCACAGTCACACTAGTTTATGATAATTACCCTTATCAGTCCGGATTGGGAACTGACTGGGGTTTTTCTGCTTTCATCACCTATCAAGATCAGAATTTGCTGTTTGATACCGGCGCAAAGGGGAATTTGCTGCTTCAGAATATGGCTGCTCTGGACATTAAGCCTGCTCAGATACAGAATGTTGTCCTTTCTCATGAACATGCTGACCATACTGGCGGTATGCAGTCACTGGTTTCGGCTGGGGCGGATCCTAAAGTATACATTCCACCTTCCTTCTCCTCAGAATTCAAGAATTATTACAGCACGAAGGTTGATCTGATTGAAGTGGATCCGGGCATGAAGATCATCGAGCGCATGTATTCTCTGGGTGAGATGCAAGGACCTCCTCCAGAGCAGGCCCTGGTGATCGATACACCTATGGGCCTGGTTGTGATCACCGGCTGTGCCCATCCGGGCATCGAGGATATTGTGCTGAAGGCAAAGCAAGAATTCAAAGAGGATATTTACCTGGTTCTGGGTGGTTTTCACCTGGGCAATGCAACTGCGAACGAAGTCAACGCGATCATCAAAGAATTCGAGCGTATTGGTGTGAAGTACGTCGCTCCCTGTCACTGTACAGGTGGAGAAACGATCAACATATTCCGAAACGCGTTCGGGGAGGACTTCATCCAGGTGGGCGTCGGAAAAGTAATTGAGATTGATATTTAGGAGTAGTGCTAAAGATCAGAAGAGATGGAGAAAAGAATGAATGAAATTGATCAAAAACCAGGTAAGAAAATGAGCTCAGGCAGTTGGATCGGTTTTGGTTTGGCCATGGGTGCTGGAGTGGGTGTAGTGTTTCATAACGTTGCTATTGGCGCGAGTATGGGTTTGTTATTTGGTGTTATGATGGACTTGTTCAAATCCAAGTAGGATAAATAGCTTTTTCTTAGGTAAAGGCGTTCAATAAATCAGCCAGGATACCATAAGCAGTGGTTCGGGGAGAGGGATTCTCCTCGATCAGGGAAAGTTTTCCCAGAACATCGCTAGAAATTTCCAAAATAGCAGATGTTCCTGTAACATTATATAGATGGGATTCCTGGTTGACCAACTGGGGCTCTACTACTGCCTTGACCCTATTGGGTGCAGCGTTATCCCTTTCAGCTATGCAAACTAATTTCCAGCGTTGTCCTTTTTCAGCAGCCTGCTGGATCATTTCTGATGTTATTTCCCTGATGCCCGTTCTTTCAACCATCTCTGGCGTAAAAGGAATGTCCATTAATACCGTCACCAGCGCAGCTACCTTCACTGCCGCGTCCCAGCCATCCACATCGCCGCTAGGGTCAGTTTCAGCTATACCGATAGATTGAGCATAGCTGATTGCTTCCGCCTGGGTCTCTCCGCCTTCCATTCTGGACAGGATCATGTTGGTGGTCGAGTTCAGAATCCCAGAAAAGCTGGTTACTCTGGCACCGGGCAATCCGCTTCGGGCGATACTGAAGACTGGCGCTCCATCCATGACCGCGGATTCAAATAGAAATGAAACTCTTTTCTTTCTGGCGAGGGATTTCAGTTCTCGATAGCCATGCACAACAGGTCCTTTATTGGCCGTGATAGCGTGGATTCCCATTTCCAACGCCTGACGTAAGTATGAGATTGCAGGTTGACCCATTTGATAATCAACCGGAGTGGTTTCGATGAGGGCACCCGCCCCGCATTTTTCAATAAAGTCGGCACTGTCCGAAATTGGCATGGATGAGTATGCGTCCAGGGATGTGCCGTCTCTGTACTCGTCCAATAGTACCTGAAGGGGTAACCCCCGCGGGTCAATTGCCCGGCCGTGACTGCCAGATCCAATCCCCACAACCCGAAAGCCGATTCCGGGATTATCGATCAGATCATCTTTTTTCTCCTGCAGCAGTTCAATGAAGGCCTGGCCTACATTGCCAAATCCCAGCAGGGCGATCTTGTATTCTGGAAAGGGAGGAGGGGTTGGTGACATAGCGATCAGCCTTTTTTATGGCGGGTTTTGATGGATTGGATCTCTTTTTCTGTTAATTCTGGGATTTCCTCGGTGGACTTAATTCCAAGGGCTTTCCGCTGGGCTTCGCGCCAGAGAGATAATCGATTTTTGATCTCGGGTTCATATCCCTGAGAGGATGGTTGATAAAAATATGTGCCCAAAAGAGAGTCTGGCAGATACTGCTGGGGCATAAAATGGTCCGGGTGGGCATGGGGATATTTGTACCCCTTTCCGTGACCCAAAGTTTTACCATCCCGGCTGGCATCTTTGAGATGGATGGGAACTCCAGTGCGTCCAGATTTTTCTATGACATCATAGGCTTTAAAATAGGCTCCGGCTGAATTGGATTTCGGGGCAGTGGCCAGGTAGAGGACGGCTTCCACGATAGGATAGATTCCTTCTGGAAGGCCGATAAACTCATAAGCCTGGGCAGCGGCATTGGCCACAACCAATCCCATTGGATCCGCCAGCCCTATATCCTCGCCGGCGGAGATGATCAGGCGGCGGAGGATGAAGCGTGGATCTTCCCCGGCGTAGAGCATCTTGGCCAGCCAGTACAAAGCAGCATCCGGGTCAGACCCGCGGATGGATTTGATGAAAGCTGAAATGGTGTCGTAATGAGCATCTCCATCTTTGTCGTAAAGGACCGCCCGGCGCTGGATGGAATCCTGGGCTACATCCAGGGTGATCTGGATGATACCTTTTTTATCTGGATGGGTGGATTCTACCGCCAGTTCGAGAGCATTCAGGGCGTTGCGCCCGTCACCCCCGGCAACCCTGATCAGATGGGCCAGGGCGTCTTCTTCCAGGTTGATCTTCATCTCACCGTAGCCGCGTTCTTTGTCATCCAGGGCTAAGTGGATCAGGTACAGGATGTTTTCATCGGTCAATGATTTCATCTGGAAGATACGCGACCTGGATACCAGGGCCCGGTTGACCTCAAAGTAGGGGTTTTCAGTTGTAGCGCCGATCAAGGTTATCACGCCATTTTCCACATAAGGCAGCAAGCCGTCCTGCTGAGCCTTATTCCAGCGGTGGACCTCGTCCACAAAGAGAATTGTGCGCTTCTGGTACATTTTCCTCAGTTCATCTGCCTTGGCGATGACCTGGCGCAGGTCTGCTTTGCCGGCCATAACTGCTGAGAGGCTGGTGAAATGTGACTGGGTGTGATTGGCGATCACCATGGCCAGGGTCGTTTTCCCGGTACCAGGCGGCCCCCAGAAGATCAGGGAGGAGAATAAGCGGTCCGCCATGATGGCCCGATAGAGCAATTTCCCCTCACCAACGATATCTTCCTGGCCCACAAATTCATCCAGCGTGCGCGGCCTCAGCCGGGCGGCCAGGGGTGCTTTTCGCTTGAGATCCTCTTCCATAGCGTGGTCAAATAAATCCATGGGATTATTCTATCATGTGGATTGGCATAAGATTTTCTCTAATTGCTTTCTAGTGAGAGGATCTGGTTCTCCCCGAAAACATGACAAAAATACCCCTTTATTGAGTGGGTATTAAGAGTAAAATTCAATAATCTGCATTTTAGTCCAATACATAGATGGATTTAGTATATATAGACGTCGAGATTTGCAAAAACGCCAAAATGATTTTTCGGAAAGGAAATTTCCGGAGAAGCTTGTATTGAATTTAAGATTTCTGAATAGATAAGCGACCAGAGGAGTGTGCTGAATGAGAGATCGGTCATCACTAATCAGGCAGGTTGGAAGGAAAAAGTCAAGAAGGTCCGGATCCAGTCACTGGAGAGGCGGGCTTATCTTTTTGCTTCTGATCGGGGGATTGTTGTTATCTACCGGCTGTTTACTGCAAAATGTGAGCCAGCGGTTTGGCGCTAAAGATTCCCAGGTAGAGCCCTATCAGCTTTCAACGGAACAATCCGCGCTGGTGAGTGAGCTAGGCTACCCGGATTCTTTTGTACTGCTATTTTATGAGGAAGAAGCTGTGGATGGATCCCTGCAGATGGTGCGGCTGGAAACCTGGGATTATTATTCCGAAGGGGAGAGTTATACCTTTGTGAACGGTGATTTGGACAGCAGGGATAGTTTGGATGTTGGAGCGCTGGGATCACTGGCGGCCCTGCCGTATGTCCCGGAGCAGTTCGCAGCCAATATGTCGCGGGATGATGTCCTGGTAGCAGCCGGCGTGGAAGATTTCATCGAGGTCCCGCTGGAAGATGAATACCTGGATAACAGCGATCTGTATTATGCAGACTCGCTGTCCTTTGGCCTGATGGATGGAGAACTGCGCTACCTGGAGGCCCTGGCGCTGGTGGAGGAATAAAATGAAATCAAAGATTAAAAACGCGGTTTTGCTATTGATCATCCTGCTGGGGTTGAGTCCGGTTGGATCGGCTGTGGCGATATCCCCTGCAGAAGGGTCGCTGGATGAATCCCTGGCGCTGCTGTATGCCAGCCGTTCGATCCTGCTGGATGAGGTCGATCTGGAGGAAGCCAATCGGGCCTATTATATACTGATGTCGGTCTCTCCCCAGGAATCCACTGGTGCTAATGACGCCCTGGCGCATCTGATCCATGCCACCAAGCAGCAGCGCAATGAGTTGAACGACACTTACCGGACACTGCGGGCCGCCTACCAGGCAGAAGGTAAGGACTGTGAACTGCAGCTCCTGAACGAATATCACAAAGCGGAGGAAGCCAAACTCAATCTGCGTCTTGGTTATCTGCACAGATTGAGGGGGGATAGAAGGAGGGCGTTAACCAAGTTATGGCATTCGCTGAAACGTTCCGGGAACCGGATCTGGACTGCGGTGGGACCAATAGGCCGGCGGATTCTGAAAAATGTGGGTTCGGAAGCTGTTCAAGTTGTGCTTTCTGGAGGAAGTCTGGGAGGGGGAGTGGTCCGCAAAATTTTGATCAAGGAAGCCCGCAACGTAGGGGAAGCTGAGATAAACCGGCTGCTGGAGAGAGGGGTGGGCCGGTTCATGCAAAGCCAGGCTGCCTTTGCTGTGGCTGCGGGAGTGGGTAAGTGCACGGCAGAAAAGCTGGATGAAGCCCGCCAGCAGATTGCCGGGGATATGGGAGAACCGGCAGCGGAAAGTAACGGGAATGTCTCAGAAAACGCAGCTCCTTCAGTTTCGTTCACAGGTCAATCATCGTTTGTATGTGAGATGTTTGTCGGGGATGGGGGAGACGCCGAGGGTATGGCCGAGATCCCCCTGGATGTCAATTTCAGTGCGGGTGAATTCTACGGGGAAGCATCTTTTCCATTTACTAATGAAAATGGAAACCCGCAAACAAGCAACTTTGTATACCAAGGCAGTGTCTCAGGGGAAGGAATCCTGATTGGAACTGAGACCGTTAGCATAACTGTCGATAATGTGGATGTAGGCAGTATCAGTCTTGATAATGAATTACTAGGAATCATTACAGAGGATGGCAGTGGATTGTACCTATACCCTCATCCGGAAGTGATGGGTTTTGTCGAAGATAGCCGGGAAGCAGTTCTCAATAACATAAAAAACTTAGGTCAATCATTGAACACAACTGAAAATCCACCCACTTGCCGCTAGGATTGGTTTTTTCATACCGGGCATACGGCTTGGGGAAAGAATCCCATTGTGGTGATCTGCCTGGAGTTCCGGGCTATGATGGAGGAAAGAATAGGATGAAAATCAAAAACACCGCGCTCTTGTTGGTGATGTTGCTGGGATTAAGTCCTGTGGTGCTGGCCGCGGCTGAATCCCCCGCTCAGGGCTCGCTGGATGAGTCCCTGTCGCTGTTGTTTGCCAGCCGTTCGATCCTGCTGGATGAAGGCGATCTGGAGGAGGCCCACCGGGCCGCGGATGCGCTGATGTCGGTTTCCCCGCGGGAATCCAATGACGCCAATGAGGCGCTGGCGCATTTGATCCACGCCACCAAGCAGCAGCGCAACCAGCTGACTGACAGCTGCCGGACGCTGCGGGCCGCCTACCAGGCGGAAGGTAAGACCTGTGAATTGCAGACCTTGACCGATTACTGCAAAGCGGAGGAAGGCAAGCTCAATCTGCGCCTGGGGCTGCTGCACCGCCTGCGGGGAGACCGCCGCAAGCTGTTCACAAGAGTATGGCATTCGATGAAGCGCTCCGGGAACCGGGTCTGGACTGCGGTGGGCCCGATAGGCCGGCGGATCCTGCGCAATGTGGGTTCGGAAGCAGCTGAAGTGGTCCTATCCGGCGGCAGTCTGGGCGGGGGAGTGATCCGCAAAATTTTGATCAAGGAAGCCCGTCATGTGGGAGAAGCGGAGCTCAACCGGCTGCTGGAGAGAGGGGTAGGCCGGTTCATGCAGAGCCAAGCCGCTTTGGCAGTGGCGGCTGGGGTTTCGAACTGCACAGCAGAAAAAATGGACGAAGCCCGCCAGCAGATTGCCGGAGATGTGGGAGAGACTGGGAATGATCAGAGCAGGAACGATAATTCTGGACAGGAAGGTTGTGGGGCCTCTGGAGAGGAGTTTGATAGGTTTTGGGACGAAACGATCTACCCGGATCTTGTTCGAGATTCACGCAACTGTAGTTCGGGAGATGTCAATGCTTATAAAAATTGCCTCAAAGATCAAATGGTCAGAAACGAGTTGTGTTTTGAGGACGCCTCTGCAGTGTGTGAGGTGGATTATAAAGCCATCCCCAGCAACATCACCGGTTCCATTTCGCTAGATATAAATCACAGCGAAGCAGAAAATGTGGATGCTTCAATACTCATTTCCAGTGAAACCGATTCGGTGTCCGGGAGTCTCAGTTATACTCTCAAGGATGCACATCTCTGCACCATCAATGTTTCAGGCACTTTCCGGGGAACATATGATGCGGCCCACTGTGCGATTAGCGGAAATGCCGAGTTAACCTTTATCTATGATGGGGTGGCCTGTGCCAGTGTGTGCGGGTCCGGACCGGATTCCGAAGTGGCCTGCCCGGTGACGCGAAACGGGGGGACTACCTGGGAAGGAGCAATCGAGGGAGATAGTATTTGGGGAGCGATCGGCTGCGAAGATGAAAACAGTCCTGGGTGTGTGAGCTTCAGGGGGGGGAATTAAAGCAGGTTGAAGGGGATATAATGGATATGTCGCCTGAATGTCGTTAACGCGACATGGTCTTTCTGGACGGATTATCTACAATGGGGGAAAATCCAGTTTGAAGGAGTTGGTCATGAAACAACCTGATTTAGGACTGAGAGTATCTGAATTACGCAAGGAAAAAGGATTCACCCAGGAACAGCTCGCTGAAGTTTGCGAAGTGACCCCCCGGACCATTCAGCGCATTGAAAGCGGCGAAGTGGAGCCCCGAGCTTTTACACGCAACAGCCTCAGCAATGCCCTGGAATTCGATCTTGGTAAGAATGATGTCGGAAATGAGCGCCTGATCGTTGCGGCTTTACACATCAGCAGTATATTCTGCATCGTTTTGATTCCCCTGGTGATCTGGTCCTGGTTCAAGAACCGCAGCTACCAGGTAGATAAACACGGCCGCCAGGTGTTGAATTTCCAGATCAGCATCACCCTGGCCCTTTTTGCAGGAGTATTTTGCCTGGCTGTTGGCCTTCCTGCGGGTTTGATTTTCCTGGAGCAAGGTTATGGAGATCAACTGCTGATGGCAATTCTTGCCCTCGCCAGTGTCTTCCCCATGATCCTGATCGGGTTCTTTGTCTTCTATCAAGGAATTGCCAATACCCTGCGCTACCTGAATGATCAAGAAACCCATTATCCGTTCAGTATCAAATTTCTCAAATGAGCGAAATACCTTCACGACTTACCCTCTCAGGAAATTTCCTGGGAGGATTTCATTTTTAATGCAACTTTTCCGCTTTTTATCCGTATAGTAATATGGTCAACTTATCGGAAAGGCAGTTCATGGGAATATGAACACTGATAATCTGGCTCTCACTGGGCAACTTCCACCTATCAGGGAGCCAAATCCTCATAATTCTCAATTACAATATCCTTAATGGGAATGACGCATCCCAATAACTGAAAAGTTCGCACCTGAACTTTTATTCATAAGGTTCATTCATAAAGGAGAAAAAAATGTCAATTCTCAAGAATCCTGTCCAGGTATTTATCAGGAACTTAGTTCGATTGGTGGTGTTGATCCCGCTGTGGCTGATCTTCGGCCTCGGGTTCTTCATCCGGGGTGTCAATAATCAGGCTCCCGCCCAATTTATTTATGGAGCTGTTGTGTCTGTGTTCCTTTTGTGGCTGGCGAATATCGTGGCCGGGATGTTCTACATCCTGCCCCAGTGGGAGCGTTTGGTGCTGCTGCGTCTTGGCAAATCAGTTGGTAGCAAAGGGCCTGGTTTGTTCATCATCCCACCTTTCATTTACTCAGTGGCTCGCATCCTTGATGTGCGCATCCAAACCTATGAGGTGAAGGCCACCAAGACCCTAACTCGGGATAACATTCCCATCGACGTCACAGCGGCTATTGAGCTAGAGGTTGAGAATCCGGAGAAAGCGGCCATCGCAGTCCAGGACTACTGGAAGACCACCGAATGGGCCTCAATGGAAGCTCTGAAAAGCACAATCGGCGGCAACGACCTGCGCCCGCTGCTAAGTGAAACCGAGCGGATTGCCACGGATTTGAAAAAGATCATTGATATGGCAGCCTCAGATTACGGCATTAACGTGCGTGCTGTGCGTATCACTGATGTTGGTACACCGCCTTCCCTGGTGGAAGAGCTGGCTGTGATTGCCCGGGCTGAACGCTCAGCCCAGGCCAAGAGGATCGAGGCCGAAGCCGAAGTGGCAGTGGCCAACGCGTTAGCCGAAGCTTCGTCAGTACTCTCGAAAACTGAAGGATCGCTGGAGCTGCGCCAGATCCAGGCCCTGCTGGATATCTCCAAAGAAGAAAGTTCGATGGTGATCGTTTATCCAATGGATAGTGTGATGGGTGGACAGATCGCTTCTGCCGCTGCGGGAACCCAGACCAAAAAACCTTCCACGAGAATTGGCTAGATTTAGACAGAGTAAAAAAGGATGCGGGTTCCGAATTGGAACCCGCATTTATTTTTAATTGAGCGCAATCAAAGATAATGAGGGTAAGAAAGTTCAGGAAAAGAAGGTGCGGGATCATATCAATATCCTGCCTCCTGTTCTAGATTTAGATTATCTTGTCATCCTTTCCCGCAGCCTGGCGCAAGATCTCGGTCTGGCCCACATGATAGGAATCATGGAAGAAAAGGAATGAAAGCCAGTAAGCAACGGATCTCTCTGGCCGGTCGCGGTAGGGGGCTATGCGCTGAAGGGATTCTTCAGTTTCTTTTTCAAGAGCTGCTGCCAACCGGTGTTGAGATTCTTCCAGATGGCTGATCAGATCATCCAATAGTATTACTCCCTCTTCTTCTCCAGAGATCGGGTCTGATTCCCTTTCATAGTGATCGAGATTTAACCCTGGCAGGAGATCTTCTGCACCAAGCAAGACCAGGATGTTGCAGCGGTTGGCAAGCACATGGCCGATCACCCAATTCAGACAGTTGCTCCTGAAGGGAAGCTGGATCAGGCTGTCCTCGTGAGTCAGGCCATCGGATTGCATTTTGATGATCTGGAGGTTCCGATCATAAAAATCAGACAGGTTTTGGATAGATATCATTGGTTATTACCTTATTTCTTTTTTGCTTTTCGGGCAGATAGGCCTTTTGTGCGTTCGATGAACTCATCCATTTCGATGGCAGCAATGCTTTCACCGATCAATTCCAGCGGAAGGTCTTCCAGTTTCCGGAACCGAACACAGGATTTGCCCACATCGTAGCGCTTGCCTGTTTCCCGGTATTTCTCCTCAAAATCTTGATTGAGGTTCTGGTCCATATAGATTCCTGTTAAGTATATGGCCATATGGTTCTTCTGATTAGCCAGGGCGGCGTACATGAGAGGTTTTTTGTTATAGGTATCTGGAAAGACATCCAGGGGGACCTGATAGGTGATCATGCCCCAGTTAAGGGCTTCTTCATATCCATCGGGAAGATTCTTTAAGATTGTATCGCGAACCTTTGTGATCGTTTCTCGGCGATCTTCCGGCAGTTCAGCCAGGTACTCTTGTATGGTTGAGGTATCAGATTTCATGGGTTCCTCTCCTACGAATAAAAATAGTTGAAGCGGTTGGCTGCTTCAACTATTATACATATTCAGCTGTAAATTAGTTACAGGTTGGATCAATCTAAATTCAAGGGGTCCTGGAATACAGCATTGTCAGGCTGGAAAAAACCGCCAGCGAAATGAATAGTTGCATGGGGAACCAGAGTGTACCCCAGGTTTCACTAGCAATGGGTGTCCGCTGGAATACAAATAAGACTGCTCCTGCTAGAAGGCTGACGATCAAGGCGGCGAATCCTGCCTTACCTGCTCCTTGAACCTGCATTTCATCCAGTCCGGGATCACTCTCCCCAAACCTGCGGCGGAAGAGCCAGATGGAAAGTATTACCAGGTACGGAGCAAGGATGATTGAACCGAGAATACCCGTGATGCGTTCCATCATCCAATAGCTGAGATCTGCATTTAAGCCGATAAAAACTCCCAGTAAGCCAATCGCTCCGCAAATCACACCACTGGATTGCAGGGTTAAATAAAGGACTTCATCCTTAATCATGATTTCTCCAGGCTCTTCTTTCCTGGAGAGGTTTTTTACCAGTGCAAGAAGGCCAAAGATCAAGCTGAGAGTGTGCAATCCGTAACTCACAAAGAGAATCAGCCATTCCCCTCGAGTTTGCCAACCCATCTCGTATTCTGATCCGATATCAGATAGAAGCGCGATATCTCCAAGGATCATGATCCCGGATAGGATGCCAAACACGATTGCGAGTGCGATCAGGGAGGAAGCTTTCTTATGGATGATTAAATGGGCCGTCAGCGTGATCACGCTCAGCAGCTGAAAAAAGGCCAGGATGATGATATTGATCGCAGCCACGATTCCGTAGGTTTCCCAGCGTGGTTGGGATGCCATCAATTGGGTGACTTGCGGAAATAGGATCGAAAAAATGATCAGATTGAAGATCACGGCCATGACTGATAAAAAGCCCAGGCTCAATGATGCATAATGCAGTGTTCTTAATGGTTTGGACATATTATTCTCCAGATGGATCAGTCTTCCAGGATGAAGAAAACCTTTTCGAAAGGAAGGTTGAAATAGCGGGCAATTTTCAGCGCCAGCAGGGTGGAAGGGTTGAATTTTCCATTTTCGATGGAATGGATAGTCAGACGAGTTACACCGACTTCGTTTGCCAGGGTTTGTTGAGAGATACTGCCTTTCTCAAAGCGCAGTTTCTTGAGATGATTGCCCAATTCCATAAGTCCTCTTTAAAATGAAAAGTATAGTTTACTATACTAAGTGTATAGTAAACTATACTGATTGTCAAGGGGAAATTAGATCAGCAGGTGATGTGGAACAGGCCTATCGTACCCGACGGGGCCTCATCCCAGGCTTTGACCGCTTTGGGTGTGGTCAGGATGGTGACCCGGCAGCCTTTATCCTGGAAAAATGTGGCAGCTTCAGGAGACAATCGGACCCGGCCGAATTGGCCGGCACCAATCAATAATCCCTGAGCACCATCCTGATAGATATACACCGCTTCGGCCAATGAGATTGTGTGAGATGTCCCATAGATCTCCTTGGAAAGTCGCTTTTTTCTTTTGGTGACTTTTCCATCCAGACGGATGAGGATGTCATGGCTTATCCTTTGATCAGCCACGTCAATCCATCCAAATCCAGTTCCCTTTAAAGTGGGTTTCATGATCACCTCCTGTCAGGGATTGCACATATAAGGGGTGAGGTTTTCGAGAATTCCCCGCATAAATTCATAGACCAGGTTGAAGTTCTCCTCCTGTTCCTGCTGCCTTTCAACCTGATTATCCTCCGGGCTGTTCCAGGGATGTTCCGGTATGAATCTGGTTTCTACCGATAAATAGCCGCGGCACTGAAAGACGGCGATCTTTACTTTGAGTAGCTCTCGTTCCCCCCGTATCTCTTCGGTGGATTCTGGAAGTTCATACAGCAGGTAGCCTACTTCGTGATACCAGTTCTGCCCTAACTGATCCCGCGGGTATAGGTCCAGGTAGTGCAGCCAGATCTCATTCGCAGCTGGTTCTTGATAGACTTCAACTTTCCTGGTGTAGTCCCATTTGTAGAGCCGATCGATCTCTTCTAGATCCCTGGCATAGATAAAGACCACTTCACCCAGTTGATCACCATCGCGGATCAATTCAACTTCAACCCCGGAGACAATAGTAGGGAAGAAGTCTCGGCAGCCGCCATAAATACCCCCGCATATCTTTCCCAAAGGAGGATAGGGCTGGGTCAGGTCGTAGACTGTTGAGGTTCTCCATTCTCCACCCAGGTACTCCCCGGGATCGACAAGAAGGGCGATTTCCGCGGGCGTGTACGGGAAGGTGGGCGGAAGGGATCTTTCTGCATCCTGGGTTGATGCCAGCGCTTCTGCCACCAGACCCTCGAGGGGGATCTGGGTTTCTGTGGGGGGAAGGTCGGTCTGTCGGACCAGGCAGCCGCTTAGAAAGATAGTAAAAATAATCGGGATAACAGCCATCCTGTTCACATCAATCTCCTTGATCAACTTTCAGGATAGTTAGATCCACAGCAACGGGTTCGAAGAAAGAATTCCTGCCGCTAAGAGGACGGATTCGATTGGCTTTCTTAAAGGTAATCCTCTCGGACGGGCTGGAAAGCATCCAGCAGCTTACAGGCTGTGATCGCTTTCCCGCTGTGGGGTACATCAGATGGGATCACAGCAATCTGGCCTGGCTCGAGGATTTTGCTCTCCCCATCAACTGTCAGCTCAAACTGGCCTTCTAAAACATTAGCGATCTGTTCGTGAGGATGGCTGTGTTCGGGAAGAGCTGCCCCAGGGTCCACATCCCAGTATGCCAGGGTCATATTGTCCGAATGTAAAAACTTAGCCCGGTAGCCTGGTACGATCTCGCGTTCGGGAATATCTTTTAAGTTCTGGAATGCCATTTTCTCTCCTGATCTAATTGGATTTCTTAAGGTTGATTACCAACAACCAGATACCGCTGATATAGGCGAGGATCACCCCGATTGTTCCGACATACAGTGCTCCAAAGACAGCGCCGGCATGTCCCAGGACGAATGTCAATATACTCCCCAGGATCCGCAGTTTTTTATCCGGCTGTTGATATAAACGGGGCAAGGCCAATAGCATCACCAGCCCTGTCGCGATAGCTGCCAGCCCGGCAGTGATACCCACATGGCCCATCTTCCCACCAGGATATGGAACATAGTGAAGAGCGCCAATCTGGATACCCAGGATCAAGTTCAGTATTCCACTGAGGGTGATGAATGCTCCACCACCAGCGGCGGCTATTTT
>Ga0180430_10000956_pt1 | contig 29867 bp, 26 predicted proteins | sample SS_ome_9_FD_132999 | JGI IMG/M metagenome (GOLD analysis project Ga0180430, IMG submission 132999) | Hypersaline lake sediment archaeal communities from the Salton Sea, California, USA - SS_1_S_2 metaG | ecosystem: Environmental > Aquatic > Non-marine Saline and Alkaline > Hypersaline >... | reverse complement strand
GGCCCAGCCGAGGCCGAGCAGGAAAATCACGAGGATGCCGAGCAGGAACCAGTCGCCGACCAGGTTGAACACGAGCAGGGTCGCCGCGAGGCCGCCGAGCACGCTGAAGACGTGGAACAGCAGCGTACCCAGGCGGTTGGAGAAGGTGCGGCCGCGGCGCGCCGCGTAGATGCGGTCATAGAGGCGGCCGAGCAGGCGCACACCGAGAAACACGGCGAGGAAGGCCGCGATGCCCATGACCAGGTTGAGGCCCCGCTTGCGGAAGAAGGTCTTGGCGTAGCTCGCCGTCTGGTCGAGCACGGACGTGCGTTCGGCGAGGCGCTTGTCGAGCTGCAGCTCGAGCGCAACGCGGCGGTTGCGGGCGTCGTCGTGGCGTTGCTGCCAGCGCGTGAGATCCTTCTCCAGGCGCGAGCGCAGCGCACCCGGCGGCGCGCTCGCGATCAGCCCCGACAGGTTGGCGCTCGCCGCCTCCGCGGTGCGTTCGCGTTCGCTCGCTTCCTCGATCGCGCCGCGCAGCTCGCCAATCACGCGCGATTCTGCAGTCGCGCTCTTCAGCTCGGCGACGATCGGTTGCACGAGTGCGCTGATTTCCTCCTGCCAGTCGAAACGTTTCTGTTCTTCCTCCACGAACGGGCTGACGTCGACATCGACCGCGAAGCGCTCGAACTGGCGCTCGAGCTTCTCGGCTTCCTTGCTCGTCTCGGCGAGACGCGCGAGGACCTGGTCGCGGGTGACGTCGTCGACCGCCGCCTGAAAGCGCTCGCGCAGCGCGGCGACCTCGGCTTCCTTGCTCTCGATGGTCTTCAGGAAAGCCTCGAGGGAGCGCACCGCGCTCGCACGCGGGTTGGGCGTCTCGAGGCCGTGCTCGCCGCCGGGTGCGAGCGCCTCCTCGGGGACCTGCGGGACCGCGGCATCCGGATTCGTGTCGAGCCCGCCAGGTGTGGCATCCGGTTCCGCGCCAGCCGCCGTTGACGCCGGTGGGGCGGCTTCCTGGGCCAGCGTGAACGGGACGCCGGCCAGCACCAGCAGGAGCACCAGGAGCGCGCCGCACGGCGACGCGGGACGCGGCGCGCTGACGGCGGACAGGGGGCGGGAGTCGGGCATGGGACACGGTTCCGGCAGGCAGGAGCCTCCCATCATACCGGCCTTGCCGCCGTTGCGCGGCGCAAAACCGGGTCCCGTTCAAGAAAGCCGGTGGTGGCGATTGCGCCGGCGCGCGCGCCGCTCATACACTCGGGCGCAATCGTCAACCAGCAAGGAAAAGCTAATCATGCGCCAGCTCTCCGCCACGCTTATCGCCGCCGCGTTCTACGCCGGCGCGGCTCCTGCCGCCGTGATGCAATACGGCGACAAGGACGTCCTCGGTTTCGGCAGCTACCCGACCGACCCGGTCACGGGCGCGACGCTCGAAGGCCTTGCCCCGGGCGTATCGACCGTCGGCACCTACGGTCTCGGGGGCTTCAGCCACGCTTTCCCGTTTTCGCCCGATCCCGGCGACTACGCCGGTACCGACCAGATCTACGTCGGCAGCACGCAGAGCGGCAACGAGGACGGCTACTCCGGCTACAGTGGCCGCCTCGCCGGTCCCCAGGTGGTGACGCTGGACTACGGCTCGTTGATCGGCGCCGGCCAGCAGGTCGCGACGCTGACGCTCGGCATCGCGTTCGACGACTTCCAGTTTCCGAACTTCGGCGAGCCTTACAGCGTGAGCATCAACGGTATCGCCGACACCGCGCTGACCGTGTTCGCCAACAGCTTCAACCAGACCGGTCCGCGTGTCTCGTTCGGCACGATCGGCATCGACCCGGGCGTGCTCACGCCCGACCACATCCTGGTACTCGCCATCGACCAGGGCGGCAACGGCGGCGACGGCTGGGCGGTCGACTTCCTCACCGTGGGCGTGACCACGACGCCGGTGCCCCTGCCGGGAGCGTTGGTCCTGGCCCTCGGCGGACTCGCCGGCCTGCTCGGCTGGCGGCGTCGCGACGTCGCCGGCGCTTCCCTATAGCGGCACCCAGGTGACGATGATGCCGGTGTAGGTCGTCATCCACAGGAACGGGATGACCAGGTAGCCCATCACGTCGCGCGCCTGGATGCGCACTCCGACCCCCATCACCGGCAGGATGGCGAGCAGGAAGAAGGGCTGCAGGAGGTTGCTCGAGGTCTCGCCGTAGGCGACGGCCATGGCGACGCGCGCGATGTAAGCCTGCGCGTCTTGGGCGGGAAGGCCGGCCGCGAGCGATTGCGCGGTGGCGGTCATCGACGGCCCGAGCACCGCCCATTCGCCGCCGGCCGAGGGAATTGCCATGTTGACCAGCGCCCCGGACAACTGCGCGATGAACGGAAACGTCGTCAGGCTCGCGTTGCCGGCCAGCCAGCCGGCCGTCGCCTCGGCCAGGCCGGTGAACATCATGATGCCCATGATGCCGGCGTAGAAGGGGTACTGGAAGATGATCCCGGATACGTTGGCGCAGGCGCGCTTCATCGCGATGACGTAGCGGATCGGGGTGCGGTGCATCAGCAGCCCGGCCTGCACGAACACGAAGATCATGATGTTCAGGTTGAGATCGAAGCCGCGCGCGTAGAAGTAATCGATGATGTACCACCAGCCGGCGGCGCCGATGATCCAAACGAGCAGGCGGCTGTTGTTGAGGCGATCGGACAGCGCGTTGCCGTCGAGGTGCATCAGTCGCGCCTCCTCCTCGATCGGCACCGGCTCGACCGCTTCGGCCTCGCGTAATTGCTCGATCGTCGCCGGGTTGCGGTCGCGCGGGCGCAGGAAGTAGAACAGCGCCGGCATGGTGAGAAAGAACACCGCCATCTGCACCTTGTTCATCGTGCTGCCGAGGGTCATGGCGATGGGTACGGTGCCGTCGAGCACGCCGGTCTCGATGAGAAAGTTGGCCTCGGTGTTCAAGACCAGCGGAATCGAACTCGACAGCCCGCACACCCAGGTCACGCCGGCACCGTAGGCGCACGCCGTGAGATAGGCGTAGTCGACGCCGCGCACGCGCCCCGCGAGTTCGCGCGCGAGCACTGCCGTCAGCACCGCCCAGCCCCAGCTCACCAGCCCGAACAGGCCGCCGACGACGCCGACGATCAGATACACGCTGCCGGGGCCGCGCGCGAGTTTCGCGACGCGGTCGATAAGGCGCGCGATGGTCGGCGAGAGCGCGATGGCGAAGCCCGTCGTCAGCAGCAGCACGACCTGCATGCCGAACTCGAGCAGGATCCAGAAACCCCGGTACCAGCCATCGACAATCTGCTTCGGCGCGGCGTCGGCGCCGAGCCACGCGAGCAGCGCGACCAGCAGCGTCAGGAGCAGTGCGAAGACGAATGAATCAGGAATCAGGCGGCGCAGCGCCCGCGCCAGCACGGCGCCCAGTTCTTGCAGCAAAATGTCGATCCCCCCGGAGCGTGGCGCGCAAGGCGTTGGGCGCGCGAGACCGCATTGTCTCCGACCCGGTGCATGGGTCAAGGCGTGCGGACCGCCGGCGGGGTGGTGGGCGCCGCCTGGGTGCCCGGCCGGCGCGCGCCGCGTTCAGGCGGAGCGCAGGGCGGTCTCGATGGCTTCGCCGATACGGGCGACCTGCGCCAGCGGCGCCAGGTCGGTGGCGGCGGCAAGCTGCGTGGCGAGGCCCTCGGCGCCGCCAATCGCCGCGAGGCCGAAGCTGCCGTAGCGCTGCAGCAGCTCGGTGCGCACGAAGCGCTCGTCGCCGGCACGGCGGCGGGCGCGGCGCGCGGCTGGCGTGACGGCGGCGCGGTGGGCGAGGATGGCATCGACCAGCGCATTGATGCCACGGTCCTCGCTCGCTGCAATCAGCAGCACCGGTGGTCGCCAGCCACCTGCATCCGTCGCGCCCACGGCCAGGCCACGCCGCAGCTCCTGCGCCGTGCGCTCGGCCGGCAGCCCGAGGTCGGCCTTGTTGACGGCGAACACGTCGGGCAACTCGAGGACGCCGGCTTTCATGTATTGCAGGATGTCGCCGGCGCCGGGCTGGGCGACGTAGACCAGGGTATCGACGAGATCGGCCACTTCGACTTCCGACTGTCCCACGCCGACGGTCTCGACCACGACCCAGTCGTAGGCCGCGGCGAGTACATCGAGGCCGGCGCGGGTGGCCGCCGCGAGGCCACCGAGACGGCCGCGCGCGGCCATCGAACGGAAAAACACGCGATCGTCGCCGGCCGCGCGCCCGGTGCGGATGCGATCGGCCAGCAACGCGCCGCCGCTGTGCTGACTGGAGGGGTCGACGGCGATGATGCCGATGCTGAGATCACGCGCGCGCAGCGCCGCTGTGAGGGCGTCGAGCAGCGTCGATTTGCCGGCGCCCGGGGCACCGGTGAGGCCGACCCGCACGCGCGTCTCGTGATCGCCGCGGGCGAGTTCGGAGAGCAGCGGAACGGCGCGTTCGCGCGTGGGGCGATCGCGCGCGTCGAGTCAGGTTCAGTGCGGTGGCGACGGCGGCACGCTCGCCGTTGCGGATGCGCTCGCACAGTTCAGATGACATGGGTCAAGAAGTGCGTGGCCGGCGCGCCGGGGCGTCGGGGGGCGGCGCCGAAGGCGGTGCTATAGTCATTTCATGAATCGTCGTACTTCGCAGTCGGGGATCCCGCTCGAGCCCTTCTACACCGCCGCGCACGTCGGCGGTGAGGCGGCGGACACGGGCGAGGTGCCCGGCGAGTATCCGTTCACGCGAGGTCGGCTGGCAAGTCCGCGCCGGCGCGAGGCCTGGATTCACCAGGAACTGTCAGGCGAGGGCTCGGCGCGGCGCTCCAACGAGCAGTTCCGCCAGCTCATCGCACGCGGCGCGCGCGGCATCGATGTCATCGGCGATGCGCCGACGATGTCGGCGCTCGATCCGGATCATCCACTCGCGCGCCACGCCGTCGGCAACACCGGCGTGTCGTTGTGCCGCCTGCAGGATTTCGCGGAGTTGTATGCCGACCTGCCGCTCGACGAGCTGACCGTCTCGCATTCGCTGCCGCCCGGAGCCTATGCCATCGCCGCGCTGCATCGCGTTGCCGCGCAGCGGGGCTTCGCGCCGTCTGTATTGCGCGGCTCGACCATCCTGTTGCCCGCCTACTGCGAAGACTGCAGCTACCAGATTCACATGCCTTACGAGCTGCGCATGCGGCTCGCGCTCGATTCCATCGAGTTCGCCGCGCGCGAGATGCCGCGGTTCCACGCCTTCCTGGAGGATACCTATTACATCAGCGATGGCGGCCTCGATGCCGTGGAGGAGATGGCGCTCGGTTTCGTCGAGATCCGCGAAATCGTGCGGCGCCTCGTCGCGCGCGGGATCGACGTCGACAGCTTCGCACCGCGCATTGCGATCCTGGTCAACTGCCGCATGGATTTCTTCGAGGAGATCGCCAAGATCCGTGCGACGCGGCGCATCTTCGCGCGCATGATGCGCGAAGAGTTCGCCGCCAGGGACCCGCGATCGTGGTCGTGCGCGATTACCGCACACACCTCGGGCCTCTCGCTGACGCTCGCACAGCCGGTCAACAATGTCGCACGTGGTGCGCTGCAGGGCCTCGCGCTGGCGCTCGCCGGCGTACAGGCAGTCGAGATCTCCTGCTTCGACGAGGCCTACCGCACGCCCAGTCACGACGCCCACATGGTCAGCCTGCGCACGCAGCAGATCGTGCAGCTCGAGGCAGGCGCCGATCGCGTCGCCGATCCGCTGGGCGGCTCGTACTACGTCGAATCGCTCACCGACGAAATGGAGTCGCGCATTCTCGCCATGGTCGAGAAGATCGAGTCGATGGGCGATCTCGGTGAACTGTGCGACGGCGGCTGGTTCCGTGAACTGTTTCAGAACGCGATGACGCGGCGTGCGCGCGCGATCGAGGAGAAAAGCGAAATCCAGGTCGGCGTCAACGCGTTCGCGGTGGCCGACGAAGAGGACACGCTGCTGCGCGCGGCGAGCGAGTCCAAGCTCGAACCGTGCCGCGAGCGCATCGACGAGATCCGGTTGTTCAAGGACCAGCGCGATCGGGGGCGCGTGGGCGAGCACTTCGCGCGCCTGCGCGAGGCAGCTGCCGCGCCGGATAACCTGCTGCCCGCGATCGGTGACGCGCTCGAAGCGGATCTCACCCAGGGCGAGATCTCGGGAGCGCTGCGCCTCGGCGTCGGCGCGCCCTATGATCCGCTCGGCATGATGGAGCCGCCGTTGTGAGCGAACGTCCTCTGCGTATCCTGTTGTCCATACTCGGCTTGGACCAGCACGAGGCGGGCGCGTTCGCCGTCGCTCGCCTGCTGCGCGATGCCGGCATGGAAGTGGTCTACCTGGGACGTTTCGGTACGCCCGAGCGCATCGTCGACGCCGCGCTCGAAGAGGGTGTCGACGTCATCGGGCTGTCGTGTCACTCGTGGGAGTACCTTTATTACCTCGACGAGTTGTTCGAACTGCTCGCCGCCCGCGGACTCGACCTGCCGGTCGTCGTCGGTGGCTCGGTGCTGAGCGGCGACGACAAGCGCGAGATCGAGGCGAAGGGCGTGGCCGCGACCTTCGGGCCAGGTGCCGGCGCGGAAGAAATCGTCACGCGCATCCGCGACCTGACGGCGACCCGCGGCGCCGCGTGAGCGCCCCGCTCGGCAAGCGGGCGTGGCCGCCATCGGTGAATCGGTAACGCGCGCCCGGATGGCAATGGAGTACGTAGACGCGTTTCGCGATCCGGGCCTGGCACGCGCCATCGCCGGCCGCATCCGCGCGCGCCTGGCAACGCCGCGTACGCTGATGGAGATCTGTGGCGGGCAGACCCACGCGATCCTGCGCTACGGCATCGAGGAGCTGGCCGGGCCGGCGCTGACGCTGGTACACGGGCCCGGCTGCCCGGTCTGCGTGACGCCGCTCGCGCTCATCGACCACGCCATCGCGCTCGCGCGCACGCCGGGCGTGACGCTGTGCTCGTTCGGGGACATGCTGCGCGTGCCCGGGTCGAGCGGTGACCTGCACGCCGCACGCGCGGCCGGCGGCAACGTGCGCATGATCTATTCGCCTCTCGACGCGGTGCGCCTGGCGCGCGAAGACCCCGCGCGCGAGTTCGTGCTCTTTGCCGTCGGATTCGAGACCACCGCCCCGACGCACGCAGCGGCAGTTCTCACCGCCGCGCGCCACGATCTGGATAATTTCTCGCTGTTGTCGGCGCTGGTGCGCGTGCCGCCCGCGCTCGACCAGCTCCTGGCGTCGCCCGACAGCCGCATCGAGGGTGTCCTCGCCGCTGGCCACGTCTGTTCCGTGATGGGCACTGCGGAGTACCTGCCGCTGGCCGCGCGCCACCGCGTACCCATCGTTGTCACCGGCTTCGAGCCGCTCGACGTGCTGAGCGGCATCGAACGCTGCCTCGCGCAACTCGACGCCGGCCGGGCCGAAGTGGAGAACGCTTATGCCCGGGTCGTGCGCGATGCCGGCAATGCGACTGCACGCGGTGCCGTCGAGCAGGTCTTCGAAATCATCGATCGCGAATGGCGCGGCTTGGGCGTGCTGCCGGCAAGCGGCCTCGCGCCGCGCGCCGCGTATGCCCGCTTCGATGCGGCACGCCGCTATCCCCGTGCGGCCGCACCTGCGCTCGAGCCGGCCGCCTGCATCGCCGGGGAGATCCTGCGCGGCCGCCGGCGGCCCGACGAATGCACGGCCTTCGGATCAGGTTGCACGCCCGAGCACCCGCTGGGGGCGCCGATGGTCTCCGGCGAGGGCGCCTGCGCGGCATACTACCGCTACCGCACGCCAGCGTAGGCGCCATCGCCGGGCGGTCGGGATGACGCTCGATTGTTGCGCCGGCCGGCGGACTGCTAGCATCGGTCGGACGCGCCGCCTGCGCAGGCGCGCCCCTGACATCGACGATGCGGCCCGGTCGCGGGCCGTACCGACTACCCGAGCCATGGACGAGGACACCGAACCATGAACGTACGCAAGATTCTCGGCGCCTGTTGCGGCGCCACTCTGTTGATCGGCGCCGGCCTGTCGGCCGCTGTCGCGGGCGACGCCATGGCGCGTCTCGACGCCGTGCTCGCCGCGCAGCCCGACGAGGTCAAGGCGCGTTATGACGCACGCCAACCGCGCGAGACGCTCGGTTTCTTTGGCATCGAACCGGGCATGACGGTCTACGAAGCGCTGCCGGGCGGCGGCTGGTATTCGAAGATCCTGCTTGATTACCTCGGCACCGACGGCAAGCTGGTCGGGGTCGACTACGCCTATGCCATGTACCCGATGTTCAACTTCTACGACGAGGCCTATCTCGAGGCGAAGAAGACCTGGACGACGAGCTGGCCGGAACAGGCGCTCGGCTGGCGTGACGAGGACGATGCCGCGGTCGGTGCGTTCCTGTTCGGCTCGATGCCGGAGGCCATGGCGGGACAGGCCGATGCCGTGCTGCTCATCCGCGCGCTGCACAACCTGGCCCGCTTCGAAGACGAGGGCGGCTACCTGACCACGGCGCTGGCCGACATCCACCGCGCGCTCAAACCCGGCGGCGTGGTCGGCGTGGTCCAGCACCGCGCCCCCGAAGACGCCGCCGACGCCTGGGCCGACGGTAGCAACGGCTACCTGAAGCAGAGCTTCGTGGTGGCGCGCTTCGAGGCCGCCGGCTTCGAACTCGTCGGCGAGAGCGCGGCAAACCGCAACCCCGCCGACCAGCCGGGACCGACGGATTACGTGTGGCGCTTGCCGCCGACGCTGCACCTCAATGCCGACAACGAAGGAAAGCGGTCCGAGTACATCGCGATCGGCGAGTCCGATCGCATGACGCTGCTGTTCCGCAAGCGCTGAGGCGCCGTGGCTGCCGACGAGCCGCCCGGGGCCTGGTGCCCGCTGCCGTACGCGGACGGCGAGCGGGTACAACTCGCCCACGGCGGCGGGGGGCGGCTCGGCCTCGACCTCATCGAACGCCTGTTCCGTCCCGCTTTTGCCAACCCCTGGCTCGACGCCGCGCACGACGGCGCGGTGCTCGACCTGGGGCAGGCGCGCGTCGCGTTCACCACTGACAGCTACGTCGTACGCCCGCTGTTCTTCCCCGGCGGTGATATCGGCACGCTGGCCGTCCACGGCACGGTCAACGATCTCGCGATGTGCGGCGCGAGGCCCTGCCACCTGAGCGCAGGCTTCATCCTCGAGGAGGGTTTCCCACTCGCCGATCTCGAAGCGGTGCTGAGCTCGATGCGCGAGGCGGCGCGGCGTGCGGGCGTCACGCTCGTCACCGGCGATACCAAGGTCGTCGAGCGCGGCCGCGGTGACGGCCTGTACGTGAACACGGCCGGGGTCGGACTGGTCGAGCACGGATTGACGATCGCGCCGGCCGCCGTGCAGGCGGGCGACGTGCTGATCGTCAGCGGCGACCTCGGACGCCATGGCATCGCGGTGATGGCGGCGCGCGAGGGCCTCGATTTCGCGCCACCGGTGAGGAGCGATTGTGCACCGCTGGCGGACGCCGTGGGCGCGCTGCTCGCACACGACCTGCCGCTGCATTGCCTGCGCGACCTGACCCGCGGCGGACTCGCCGCGGCGCTGGTGGAGATTGCGCGTGCCGCCGGCTGTGCGCTGCACGTCGAGCGCAGCGCGGTGCCGGTGGCCGACAACGTTGCCGGCGCGTGCGAGTTGCTCGGCCTCGATCCGCTGTTCGTGGCCAACGAGGGCCGCATGCTGGTGGTCGTACCGGAAGACGCGGCGAACGCCGCGCTGGCCTGCCTGCACGGTTGCGAGGTCGCTGCGGGCGCGGTGCGTGTCGGCCGTGTCAGCAGCGGTCCTGCCGGGCAGGTCACGATCGCCTCGGAGATCGGCACGGTGCGCAGGCTCGAGCTGCCGAGCGGTGACCAGCTGCCGCGGATCTGCTGATGGCGAGGGGTGCGCCGTCCGCGCGTCGCGGCGACGATCGATAATCCCGATCAATTCACGCGGCGCCAGTGTTCGCTAGACTAACCATATGAGTAACGCCGCGAGCGCCGGGCCGCGTTACCTCGAGCGGGCCGATTTCGATCGCCTGCTCGAGGCGCTGGCCGCGCGCGGATACACGGTAATCGGCCCGCGCGTCGAGGCCGGTGCGATCGTCTACGACGAACTCGCGACGAGTGCCGAGCTGCCGATCGGTTGGGGTGACGAGCAGGACGGCGGCCGTTATCGCCTGCGACGACGCGGCGACGCGGCGCTGTTCGGCTACAACCTCGGGCCGGCTACGTGGAAGCGGTTTCTCCATGCGCCGCGTGTCAAGCTGCTCGAAGCGGTGCGGGACGCCGATGGCAGGCTGCGTTTCGAGCGCGTGCCGGCACCACAGCCGCGCCGCGCGTTTCTCGGCGTGCGTGCCTGCGAACTCGCCGCCATCGGCGTCCAGGACCGCGTGCTCGTCGGCGGCGAGCACGTCGATCCGCACTATGCTGCGCAGCGCGAATCGCTGTTCCTGGTTGCGGTCAACTGCGGCCAGGCCGCCGCGACTTGTTTCTGCGCGTCCATGCAGACCGGGCCACGGGCGCACAGCGGCCATGACCTCGCCCTGACCGAGCTCATCGACGCGCAGCGCCATGCCTTCCTGGTCGAGGCCGGCAGTGCTGCCGGCGCCGAGCTGCTCGAGGAACTGCCGACGCGCGCGGCGAGTGCTGACGAAGTCGCCAGCGCCACGGCTGCCGTCACGCGCGCCGCGACCGGCCAGGTGCGTCACATGGAGCAGGCAGGGATCCGCGATGCCCTGTACGACGAGCTCGAACACCCGCGCTGGGACGATGTCGCCAACCGTTGCCTGAGCTGCGCCAATTGCACGATGGTCTGCCCGACCTGCTTCTGCACCACCGTCGAGGACGTTACCGACCTGTCCGGCGACCACGCCGAACGCTGGCGGCGCTGGGACTCCTGCTTCACGCTGGACTTCACGCACCTGCACGGCGGACCGGCGCGCACCAGCGCAAAATCGCGTTATCGCCAGTGGCTGACGCACAAGCTCGCCGGCTGGCACGACCAGTTCGGCGAGTCGGGCTGCGTCGGCTGCGGTCGATGCATCACCTGGTGTCCGGTCGGCATCGATATCACTGAGGAGGTCGGCGCGCTGCGCGCGGCACCCGAACCCTCCGCCAGCGGAGACTGAGGCCAGCGGAGGCTGACGATGGAAATCCATGATCTCGGGCAGTACCTCGCCCATCACCCGTTCTTCACCGGCCTGGCGCCGGACTACCTCGCGCTGCTCAACGGTTGCGCGGGCAACGTCAACTTCGCCGCCGGCGAGACCATCTTCAGCCAGGGCGGTACGGCCGAGCATTTCTACCTGCTGCGCGACGGCCGCGTCGCGCTCGAGTTTCCGCACCCGGCCGGCAACGGCGTCGTCATCGACACCCTGGACGCAGGCGATGTGCTCGGCGCGTCGTGGCTGGTTGCACCCTATCGCTGGCCGTACGACGCCCGCGCGCTCGCACCGACGCGTGCGCTGGCGCTCGACGCGGTGTGCCTGCGCGACAAGTGCGATGCGGACCCGGTGCTCGGTTACGATCTCTCGCGACGCTTCGCCGCTATCATCGTCGAGCGGCTGCACGCGGCGGAACTGCGCCTGACCGACATGTACGCCAACCCCGCACCGGCTGCGGGTGGCGCCAACGGTATCGCCGGACGTGGCTGAACTCGGCGCCCGGTGGCACCACGGCCGGCTGCCCGGTAGCGACGCACCGGACCCGATGCTGCCGCGCGTGTTCAGCGTCGCTGCACGGCATGTCGAGACGGCCGATACGTTCACGCTGGAACTCGTGGCCGAGGACGGCGCCGGTCTCGCGTTCGCGCCCGGCCAGTTCAACATGCTCTATGCCTTCGGCCGCGGCGAGAGCGCCATCTCGATCAGCGGCGAGCGGGCGGCGCCGCACCGGCTCGTACACACGATTCGGGCGGTGGGTACCGTCACCCAGGCCCTGGCCGAGCTCGTGCCGGGCGCCCAGCTCGGCGTGCGCGGGCCGTATGGCACAGCCTGGCCGCTGGCTGCCGCACGCGGGCGTGACGTCGTCTTCGTCGCCGGCGGCATCGGCCTCGCGCCGTTGCGCCCGGCCATCATTGAGGTGCTCGCGGCACGCCGCGACTACGGCCGCGTGGTCCTGCTCTACGGCGCGCGTACACCGGACGACGTGCTCTACGCGGAGGAGATCGCGCAGTGGCGCGCGCGCGGCGACATCGAGATCCACGTCACGGTCGATGCCGCCGGTGCCGATTGGCGTGGCAACGTCGGCGTGGTGACGCAACTGGTGCGCCGCGCGGACTTCGATGCGTCGGACGCGCTGGCCATGCTGTGCGGGCCCGAAATCATGATGCGCTACACCGTCCTCGAGCTCGGGCACGCCGGGATGGCGCCGGCCGACGTGCACGTCTCGCTCGAGCGCAACATGAAGTGCGCGATCGCGTTCTGCGGCCACTGCCAGTACGGCCCCGAGTTCATCTGTCGTGACGGGCCGGTGTTTCCCTATGATCGTGTCGCGCGCTGGTTCGACGCGCGCGAGCTGTGAGGTGAGCATGAGCAACGCGCATTCCCGGCCCAAGCTCGCGGTATGGAAGTTCGCTTCCTGTGACGGCTGTCAGCTCTCGCTGCTGGACTGCGAGGACGAACTGCTCGCCGTCGCCGATGCGATCGAGATCGCGAATTTCCCCGAGGCCTCGCGCGCCGTCGTCGCGGGGCCGTACGATCTCTCGTTGGTCGAGGGTTCGATCACCACGCCGCACGATGCCGAGCGCATCCGGGACATCCGCGCGCAATCGAAGACCCTCGTGACCATCGGTGCCTGCGCCACGGCCGGGGGGATACAAGCGCTGCGCAATGGCGCCGACGTCGAGGCATTCACGCGCATCGTCTACGCGCACCCGGAATACATCGCGACGCTGTCCGAATCGAGCCCGATCGCGGATCACGTGGCAGTCGATTTCGAGCTGCGCGGCTGCCCCATCAGCAAGACCCAGCTGGTCGAGGTGATCAGCGCGTTCCTCGCCGGCCGCCGCCCGGTGACGCCGGCGCACAGCGTGTGCGTGGAATGCAAGCTGCGTGGCACGGTCTGCGTGATGGTCGCCCACGGCACACCCTGCCTGGGTCCGGCCACGCATGCCGGCTGCGGTGCGATCTGCCCGGCCTACGATCGCGGATGCTATGGCTGTTTCGGCCCGATGGAGACGCCGAATGCCGCCGCGCTCGATGCCCGCTGGGGCGAGCTCGGCGCCGATCGCGCACGGCGCGAGCGGGTCTACCGTACCTTCAATGCGGGCGCGCCGGCGTTTCGCGACGCCGCGGCGCGGATCGCGGCCGCGGAGGACGAGAAGTCGTGAGCACCAGGACCATCAAAGTCGACTACCTCGCGCGCGTCGAAGGCGAGGGCGCGATGCACGTGACCGTCGAAGACGGTCGCGTGAGCACCTGCGAGCTGCGCATCTTCGAGCCGCCGCGCTTCTTCGAGGCGTTCCTGCGCGGCCGCGAGTATGCCGAGGCACCCGACATCACCGCGCGTATCTGCGGCATCTGCCCCATTGCCTACCAGATGAGCGCGGTCCACGCGATGGAGGACATCTTCGGCGTCCGGGTCGATGGTCCGCTGCGCGCGCTGCGCCGCCTCATTTACTGTGGCGAGTGGATCGAGAGCCACGTGCTGCACGTCTACATGTTGCACGCGCCGGATTTTCTCGGTTACGAGAGCGCCATCGAGATGGCCCGGGATCACCCCGATCTGGTCCGCCAAGGCTTGCGCCTGAAAAAGATCGGCAACGATCTCATGACGCTCGTCGGCGGGCGCGAGATTCACCCCATCAACGTGCGCGTGGGCGGCTTCTACCGCCTGCCGCGGCGGCGCGAACTCGAAACGCTGCGCGCCGATCTGGAATGGGGCGTGCAGGCGGCGGAAGCGACGGTGCGCTGGGCGTCGGGTCTCGACTTTCCCGATTTCGAGCAGGACTACGAGTTCGTCGCTCTGCGGCATCCGCACGAATACCCGTTCAACGAGGGACGGCTGGTCTCGAGCGCGGGGCTGGACATCCCGATCGAGGCCTTCGACGCGCATTTCGAAGAGATCCACGTGCCGCACTCGACCTCGCTGCACGCCAGGTTGCGAGCGCGCGGCAACTATTTCGTCGGCCCGCTGGCGCGCTACAACCTGAATTTCGATCGCCTCTCGCCGCGCGTGCAGGCCGCGGCGCGTGAGGCGGGACTTGCCGGCGGCTGCCGCAACCCTTTCCAGAGTATCGTCGTGCGGGCACTCGAAGTGCTGCACGCCTACGAGGAAGCGCTCGCGATCATCGACACCTACGTTGAGCCCGACGCGCCAGTGGTCGACTACCAGGTGCGTGCCGGTACGGGCCACGGTTGCACCGAAGCGCCGCGCGGCATCTGTTATCACCGTTACACGGTCGGTGCGGACGGCCTCATCAGCGACGCGGTGATCGTGCCGCCGACCTCGCAGAACCAGCCGACCATCGAGAACGACCTGCGCCACTTCGTCGAACGGCACCTCGAGGAAGACGACGAACGTCTGCAGTGGCTGTGCGAGCAGGCCATCCGCAACTACGATCCGTGCATCTCCTGCTCGTGCCATTTTCTCGACCTGACCGTGGAGCGCCGCTGAATCATGGCATCGACGCTCTGCCTGGGCATTGGCAACCGCTTCCGGCGCGACGACGGCGCCGGACCGGCCCTCGCGGCGGCGCTCGCCGCGCGTGCGTTGCCCGCCGTGTCGGTGGCGATGCTCAGTGGCGAGGGCGCCGGACTGGTCGAGGCGTTCGCGCGTGCGCCGCGCGTGCTGGTGTTCGACGCCGTCGCCTCGGGCGCTGCGCCCGGCACCGTGCACCGCATCGACGCGCATGCCGCGAACGTACCGCGAGGATTCTTCGCCTACTCGACGCATGCCTTCAGCCTCGCCGAAGCCGTCGAACTCGCGCGCGCCCTCGACGCCTTGCCGCGGGAGCTGCTCGTCTACGGTATCGAGGGCGTCGATTTCGGCAGCGGCGAAGGGCTGAGTCCGGCGGTCGCGGCGGCCGTCGACGCGCTCGCGTCGGAACTGGCCGAGGAACTGGCGGGGCAGCGTCGCATGCATGAGGCAAGCCTGATGCGCGGCCTGATGAAGAAGGTCGAGCAGATCATCGATGCCCACGACGGCCGCCGCGCGGTCGCCGTCGAAGTCTGGCTGGGAGCGCTGTCGCACATGTCGCCGGCGCATTTCGAAGAACATTTTGCGCGCGCATCACCCGGCACGCGCGCGGCCGGCGCGCGTTTGCTCATCGATTCCTCCGACGACGTCCAGCATCCGCAGGCGCTGGATATCGTGTTGAAGAGCGTCGAGGTCGAGACCTGACATGGGTGGAGCGCTACCGCTTGCGGCGCCGGCGCCAGAGGGGGCCTGCCGGCTGCGCCTGCGCGGTGTGGTGCAGGGCGTCGGCATGCGTCCGTTCGTGCTGCGCGAAGCGCGCGCGCTGGGCCTGGCGGGGCGCGTACTGAACGACGGTGCCGGTGTCTTGATCGAGGCTGAAGGCGACGCCGCGGTGTTGGCGCGCTTCGCCGAGCGCATCGTGGCGGCCGCGCCGCCGCAGGCGCGCATCGACAGCGTCGCGCGCGCGCCGCTCGCACCGCGTGGTTTCGACGGTTTCGTGATCGCATGCAGCGCTGACAGCGGCCGCGGCACGCTGCCGTCACCCGACCTCGTTGTGTGCGAGGCGTGTCGTGCCGAGATTGCCGATCCCGCTGCGCGTCGCTACCGCTACCCGTTCACGAGCTGCACCCGCTGCGGACCGCGCTACAGCATCACGCGCACGCTGCCGTTCGACCGCGCCAACACAGCCATGGATGCCTTCCCGCCGTGCGCCGCATGCCAGGCCGAGTACGTCGATCCCGATGATCGCCGATGCCACGCGCAGACCCTGGCCTGCCCGGCGTGTGGACCGCGTCTCATGCTCGGCGACGCTGCCGGGCACGTGCAGGCCGAGGCGACGGCGGCGCTGGACGGCGCTATCGGGGCGCTCGCCGACGGGCGCATCGTCGCGGTCAAGGGGCTCGGCGGATTCCAGCTCGTGGTGCGCGCCGACCGGTCGGCGGCGGTGGCCCGCCTGCGTACGCGCAAAGCCCGTGGAGGCAAGCCGTTTGCGGTGATGGTGAGTGACCTCGGCGCGGCGGCACGCGAGGTAAGCTTGCAGGCGGGTGCACGCGACCTGCTAACCGGCCCCGGCGGTCCTATCGTGATCCTGCCACGGGCCGGCGGCGGCCGCGCGGTGGCCGCCTGCGCCCCCGGGTGCCCCGATCTCGGCGTCATGCTGCCGACGACCCCCTTGCACCAGTTGCTCGTCGATGGTGTCGGCGCACCGTTGGTCGTGACGAGCGGAAACCGCGCCGGCGAACCGTTGTGTCGCGACGGTACCGAAGCGCGCGCGCGGCTCGCGGCGATCGCCGACTTGTTCCTCGATCACGATCGCATCATCGAACAGCCGCTCGATGATTCGGTGGTGCGTATCGACGGCGCGCGCACGCTGATGCTGCGCCGCGCGCGCGGTTACGCGCCACTGCCGCTGGAGTTGCCCGGCGATTCGCGCGCCGCCGGCGTCCCCGCGGCGATCCTCGCGTGCGGTGCGCAGGCGAAGAGCGTGGTCGCAATAACGGCGGGCTCGCGTGTCTGGCTGGGTCCATACCTGGGCGATCTCGACGACACGCTGGCCGAGGGGCGCTACGTCGCCGGTATCGCCGCGCTCGAGCGCCTCGCTGGCGTCATGCCGCGTGTTGTCGCCCATGACGTACACGGTGATTACACGAGCACGCGCCATGCGCTGACGCGGCCCGGGCGCCATGTCGCCGTGCAGCATCACCATGCGCACATCGCCGCCTGCATGGCCGAGCACGGGCTTGACGGACGTGTGCTCGGCATCGCCTGGGACGGTAGCGGCGACGGCGGCGACGGCACCGTGTGGGGCGGCGAGTGCCTCGATGCCGGCTATGCCGATGCTTCGCGGGTGGCAACGCTGACGCCGTTCCGGCTCGCGGGCGGCGAGGCGGCGGTGCGCGAGCCACGGCGCGTCGCGCTCGCGCTGCTCGCCGCCTGCGAACGCGACGACGCCGCCGCCATGCTCGGCTTCGCGCCGCACACGCAGGCCAACCTCCTGCGCATGATGGCGCGCGGCCTGCACGCGCCGTCAACGACCAGTATGGGGCGGTTGTTCGATGGCGTCAGCGCGCTGCTCGGACTTTGTCACGTCGCGCACTACGAGGGCGAGGCGGCGATGCGTCTGGAATGGACCGCACGCCGTGCGCGGCCGCCGCGCGAAGGCTACCCGCTGCCGCTCGATGTCAGCGTCACGCCGTGGCGGCTCGACTGGCGCGAGCTGATCGCCGCGGTGCTCTCCGAGCGTGCGGCCGGCGTCGCCCTCGAGGACATCGCCGCGCGCTTTCACCTCGCGCTCGCCGCCGGCACGGTGGCCGTCGCCACGCGGATCGGGCACGCGACGGTGTGCCTGTCCGGCGGCTGTTTCCAGAACGTGCTGCTCGCACGGCTCACGCGTGAACGTCTCGAGCAGGCGGGTTTCCGGGTCTACACCCACGAGGCTGTGCCGCCCAACGACGGCGGGCTGGCGCTCGGCCAGGCCGCGATCGCGGCGCGGCGCGTGCGGAGCTGACGCCATGTGCCTCGCCGTTCCCGGACGCATCGTCGCGATCACCGACGCCGACCCGCTGACCCGCACCGGCCAGGTCGCGTTCGGCGGCCTCATGAAGGGTGTCAACCTGGCGTTCGTGCCGGAGGCGCAGATCGGCGACTACGTCGTCGTCCACGCCGGCTTCGCCATCAGCGTGCTCGACCGGGCAGAGGCCGAGCGCACGCTGGCGACCTTGCGCGAACTCGATGAGGCGGCGCTCGCGGCGCTCGGCGGGGACGGTGATGCCGCCTGAGCCGGGAGCACGCGGTGCGGTCGCGTTCAGCGGGCCGCGACGAGTTCGAAAGTGCGTTCGAAGTCGTCTTGCGCGGTCGCCATGATGGCGGCGCTGAAATCGGTCACGCCGGCGTCCCGGTAGCGCGCGATACCCTCGCGCAGGACACGTTCGTCACCGACGAGCGCGAGATCGGCGGGGCCGGCGACACCTTCGTGGTCCAGCATCGCGCGGTAGCTCGGCAACTGGCCGTAGATGGCCAGCGCGTTGGCGAGCTGCTCGCGCACGGCATCGACATCATGCGTGAGCACCACGGGCACGGCCGCGACGATGCGCGGCGGCGCTGCACCGGCTGCCGCGGCCGCAGCGCGCAGGCGCGGGCCGATGTGCGCTTCGAGTGTGCGCGGTCCGACCATCCAGGTGCTGGTCCCCGCGCTCGAGCGGCCGGCGAGATCGAGCATGACCGGTCCGAGCGCGGCGACCACCACCGGCACCGGCGCCGCCTGCGGCACGTCGATGCCGAGATTGCGTGCCGTGTAGCGCTCGTTCTCGACGTTGGCGACTTCGCCGCGCAGCAGTGGCAGCAGCACGTCCAGGTAATCGCGCATCTGTGCCGCGGGCCGCGCGTAGGAGAGCCCCAGCATGTCCTCGATGACGAGCTTGTGCGAGACGCCGACGCCGAGCGTGAAACGCCCGCCGGCTGCCTGGTTGGCGGTGAGCGCCTGCTGCGCGAGCGCCATGGGATGGCGCGGTTGAATCGGCGTGACCGCAGTGCCGAGTTCGATGCGCGCGGTACGCGTGCCGGCGACGGTGAGCGCGGCAATGGCATCCAGCGCCCGGATGTGGGCCATCCACACGCTGTCGAAACCGGCCGCCTCGGCGCGCGTTGCCATCTCGACCACGCCTTCGATACGGGCGGCGCCGCGATCGGCGCCGAGCATGAGACCGATGCGCATATCTGCTCCTCGCTTCAGGCGTTGTCGCGCCGGCTCCAGGTGCCGGCTTCCTCGTCGATGAGCGGTTTGAACGCCGCGCCCTCGAACTGGCGTGCCAGGAAGGCGGCGAGCCGCGGATACGCCGCGGCATCGACATCGACGCCGGCATGCCACAGGTTGACGTGAATACTGGCGACCGCGAGGTCGGCAATGCTGAGCGCATCGCCGACGAAGAACTCGCGCTCACCGAGCTGACTCTCGAGGTAGGCCCACATCGGCTGCAGGTCTTCGACGATGACCTTCTCGACGCTGGCCCGCACCTCGTCGGTGACCGGCTGTTGCATCATCGGTCCGAGCACCAGCGGAAAGAAGACGCCACCACCCGCCTTGGGGGCGAAGCCCGAGTCGATGTATTCCTCGAGCCACAGAGCCCGCGCCCAGGCCGCGTCGTCGCGCGGGTAGAGCGGCGGTGTCGGGTGCCGGCGTTCGAGGTAGAGCGTGATGACCGTGGAATCGGCCAGCGTGACCTCGTCGTCGCGCCAGGCCGGGATCTTGCCGAGCGGGCTGATGTCACGGTAACCCGCGGGCGGGTCGAAGGGGTTGACCGGTTCGAGGGCGTAGTCGATGCCCTTCAGGGTGAGATAGGCGCGCACCTTGCGCACGAACGGCGACACGTTGGCGCCATAGAGGGTTGCGGGCATGGGCAGGGCTCCTGGGTGGGCGAGAGGGAAGCGAGCAGCGCCGAGTCTAGCAGCGCCGATGGCATTCGCAGCACAACATGACTGGGTCTGACGGCGCAATGCGTTTTCGCACCTCGTGGACCTCAGTGGAGACACGGCGCTCATGTCGTACACCCCACCCACCGTGCCGTTGATGGCTCTACGCCACGGCAGGGAGTTGGTGCTTGCGGTCCGTCCGCCGCGGATTGAGGTTGCTTCGGTTCAGGAACCTCGAGTCGGCGTCTGATGACGAGCTGGAATGCGGACACCGCGGCACAAAGGCGCCGCGATCGACAGCAAGGGAGGCAGGGCGATGCAAGCGGCGGTGACGAACTGCGCACCGAGCATTCCATACGCGGCCGGGGCCGTGAAGTTGTCGACATGTACGGCATAGTGGACCACGCTTGCGCTTGCGAGGAGGATCCCGGAGACGATGCGGACTGCGTACGCGAAGCACGCGGGAGAGGCAGCCTGGCGGCGGCTGCTCAGCCATCCCGAGGCCATGGCAGCCAGGAGCACCGACCAGAAGATCGGCGCCAGGTGGGCGTCGCCGCCGATAGCTGGCAGGCTCGCTAGCTGCGCTGCGGCTAATGACCCGGGCAAGCCCCATAGCAGCGCCGTCCAGGCACCTTCGAGGCCGGGCAGCGGGTGCCCTCGTTCGCGGCGGCGCAGAAAGAAAATGCGCATGCCGCTGCCGGCGATCACGGCCAACGTGAGTCCGAAGCCAGCGTAGGCGAGCTTGATCGCCAAGCCTCCGAACGTGCCGAAATGCAGCTTATACGCAGATGCGACTATCTGCTGTCCGAGGGCGCCATCCGCCATGCCGACGGTGTCGATGAAACTGCCGTCGGCAGCGAACCGGTAGTACTCGCCGAAGATCAGTCTTTCGTTGTGGTCGGCGAGGACCTGGAGCTGCTGGCCGCGCGTCAGAGGCGCGTGAAGAATCACATAGGTGGGGTCACGATCAGGGTAATCGCGATGCATCTGTTGCAGTGCGCGGCTGATGTCGGGCAGCGGCGCCGGGCGCGGGTCGGCTGTGGGTTCGGCACCGAAGACCTGACCAAATGCAAGCTCCACGTCACCTTCGAAGTCGAGCGCCGCAACCCCGTAAGCGGCACCCGTGGCGAGCCCGAGCATGGCTCCGGTCAGGGCGGTGCTAAGTAGGAATGGGGTTGTCCACACACCCAGGCGGTTATGCCAGTCGGTCTGCGTCAGCCGTGCGTGGCGTCCGAGACGCAGCTTGAATGCGTCGCGGAAGATCCTGCGATGAGCGAGGAGACCGGTAATGGCGAGGCTTGCCAGGAGTACGCCGACGCTGCCGACCAAGGTCAATCCGACCACGTGAGGCAGGTGCAGAAAGAAGTGCAGGTCGAGCAGAAACTGTGTCCACGGATGATGCTCCGCCTCGGCCAGGCTACCGTCGGCTGCTACGAAGCGCGCGCCGTTGTCGGTGGTGATGACGGCTCGCGGCAGGTCTTTCGTCGGGAGCTGAACGAACAGGTGTTCGGTCGGCGCGGTTTCCTGCGCGAGCATGTCACGTGCGGCGCGTGCTGCCGCGTCCGCGGGAAGCGTGTCTATCTCGGGCGCACCGGGCTGCTCCCAGCGCTGCAACTCGTGGTTGAACACGGCGATGACGCCTGTCACGGCGAGCACGTAGACGAGCGCGGCAGTGGCAAGGGCGAGCGCGGAATGTGCCCCGAGCGCGCGGACGGCGAGGCGGGGGGAGGTCGAGGCGTCGCTCACCTGAGGGCGCCCAGTGCGGCCAACGAGGCCACGCCGATGATCGCGACGCCAGTCATGCGACGCATGCCGCTGCGTTGTGACAGCAGTTGAGTGGCGCAGAACAGCGACCAAAGCACGGGCCAAACCACGAATGTGAGCGCGACGCGATCAGCGGGAGCGAGGCCGAACCACGCGCTCGCCCGGTAGGCGAGCAGAGTCAGCAGGAGACTTGCCGCGCCGCTGACCGCGGCCATGCCAAGGGCCGCGAGTGCTTTGGTCAGGCGCGTGTGCGGACCTCCGGGGGCGGGGACGTCACGGACTCTGGCAGGTCGTCCGCAATCGATTGCGGGCCGGTCAGCGACATACGTCAGGGCGGCGGTTGCCATGACCATCACGAGAGCCGTCGCCATCAAGAGCAGAAAGCCGATGGCGGCGCCACGCTCACCGTCACCGGACCAACCATGCAGGGCGAGTGCGCTCGCGATCGCCGTCCATGCCGCGATGACACGCCCCCAGTGGCGCCCGGGCCGATGCCGCCAGGCTGTCCACAGTGCAACCAAACCGAAGGTCGATACCAGGGTGGCGATGATCGTGGGTGCGCTGTCGGGCATGGATTCGTGGAACGGCGGGTGAGCGCCTTGGGACGATGACTGCTGAGTATGGAGGTGTTGATCTAAACAAACAAGTTAATGATAATCATTAACAATCATTCTTGCCCGAACTTGTGCGGGTGTCTGTTCCTTATGGATCGCAGGGCCGGCCCTCCGGTAGCGATACACCGCACAATTCCTACCAGAAGAGGAAATTTTCATGCCCAGTTCGTCCATCCGACGGCCCTTGATGTCGCTGCTGCTGGTTCCCGTTGCCGTGAGCGGCCAGGAGGCGTCTTCCGCGGCCGACGAGCCACCCGGTCGCAGAATGGAAACCATGATTGTCTCCGCGCCACGGCGCGTGGAGACTCCGCTCGAGGATCTGACGCGCTCGGCTACTGTCGTGGACCGCGCGGATCTCGACGTCAATAGTCTGATGGGGCAACGCTCTGCCGGCGACGTCCTGGCCCGGACCGTACCCGGCTTCAGTCCATCCACCCAGTCGATGACGAACTTCGGTCAGACGCTGCGTGGCCGACTCTTCCAGACGCTCATCGACGGCGTGCCGCAGGACACCCCGCTACGCAACGGACAACGTTCGCTGCAATCGATCGACATCGATGCCGTCGAACGTATCGAGGTGATCCGCGGCGGCTCTGCTATTTATGGTTTCGGCGCGGATGGCGGCATCATCAACTACATCACCAAGCGACCCGAAGACGGCGCTTTCAACGCCACGTTTCGTTCCGGCGTCGGCTTCTCGACCAACGTGTTCGATGAGTCCCTCGAATGGAACACCCATTTGCGCGCCTCCGGCCGCCGCGATCGCTTCGACTATCAGGTCAACGGCACCTTCGTGCAGCGTGGAAATACCTTCGATGCCGACGGCAACCGGCGACTCACTGATCCGGTCGGTGCGCAGGGAGGCCTCGACGAGTCGGACGAGTACAATGGTCTGGTCAAGCTGGGCCTGGAGCTGACGCCATTGCAACGCGTGGAAGGCAGCTTCAATTACTTCAAAATGAAACAGGATCCCGACTGGGGGCGGCGCCTGTCGACCGTAACGGGCAATCTCTTCGTGCCACCGTTCCGGCCGGAAATCCCGCTGCAGGGCAATAACCAGGATGCCCTGCCCGGCAACGAGACCAAGACCGCCAACTTGGTTTACCGAAACGACGACGTGTTCGGCAGTTCTGTCCACATTCAGGGCTACTATCAACATATCGATACGGTCTTTACCCTGTTCCCGGGTTTCGCGCAGACCCTGATCGAGTCCGAGAAGGTCGGCACGCGCACGACGATCAATACGCCGTTCCAGGTTGGGTCTCTGCCCATGGAGCTCTCCTGGGGGCTCGACTTCCTTGACGACGAGACTGGGCAGCGGGAAGTCATCGGCGCGCAGAGTGCGCGCGGCGACCAGACTGCGATCGCCGGCTTCGCCCAGCTCGAGGTGACGGTGAGCGACCGCATCCGCGTGAGTGCGGGTGTGCGCCACGAGGACGTTGAGCTCGACGTTACCGAGATTACGCCTACCGGTACGCTCGACGGTTCCGACACCCTGTTCAATGCCTCTACCAGCATTTCAATCACCGACGAGCTGGTGCTTTTCGGCGGCTTTTCCCAGTCGTTCTCGCCCGGCGATATCCTGCGTGTGTTACGCGACGGGACCTTCGCCACCATACAGCAGCTCGAGCTCGAGTTTGTCGAGACCGATAGTTTCGAGGCGGGCCTGAGAGGTGACTTCGGCCAGTGGGACTTTTCGCTTGTCGGCTTCCACAGCACGTCGGACAACGGCACGGCGTTCGATCAGAGCCTGCGGCTCGTGACCCAGCCAGAGGAGATCTGGGGCGTGGAGGCGACCGTCAGCGTGCGCCTGCTGGATGGTGTCGCTCTCGGCGGTACCGCCTCCTGGCTGACTGGTGAGCGCGATGCCGATGGCGATGGTGAGCTGGACGAGGATCTGCCCACGGTGCGCATCCCGCCCGTCAAGCTAACCGCGCATGCGGATTGGCAGCTGCGCGACTGGTGGGACCTGCGTGCCCAGGTGTTTTATTCGGGTAATCAGTCGAACGATTCCACTGCCTTTGGTGGCGGGGTCGACATCAATGATTACGTTCTCGTTGACCTGTTGAGCCGCTTCGAGACCAGCTACGGTGAAATCTCCGTTGGTGTCACCAATCTGTTCGACAACGCTTACCTGCCCGTCATCAATCAGGCTTATAACTCCCAGTTCGCGAATGTGCAGGGCCCGGGCCGGCGGGTGACGCTCAGCTACAGCGTGAGCTTCTAGGGCCTGTTGGCGTTACCTGCGTCGGTCGGGCGGTGAACAGGGTTCTGAATCGGCAACGAAGAGGCAGCGCGGTGGAGCCGCGCTGCCTCGTCTCGCGACAATGGTGTCGGGCACATCGACGGTCTCGTCCCTGAGAACCCGCGTTTTTGGTACAGAGTCTCCACTCAGCTCGCTGCTGTTCCGCAGCACTTCTTGTATTTTCTGCCGCTGCCGCAGGGGCAGGGCGCGTTGCGCGGGGTCTTTTCGCTGCGCACCGGGGTTCGCTGGGCTGCGCGCGCGAGGTTGTACTCGTAGATGCGGCGGCCGCGCGCAGCAAAGCGTGCCAGCGCCTGGTCTAAGCCGTCGCGCACCGTCTGCACTTCGCGACGAAACGCGGCGTCGGCGTCGCGACGGCTGCGGCGTGCCTGTGCGGCGACATCCGTGCGGATCTGCTCGGCACCGGCGAGGAACGTGAGGCAGTAGAGATCGTCCTCGTGCTCGGCCTCGAGTTCGAGCGGCAGATGCTCCTCCCACAGTGTGAGTAGCCACTCGTAGCCGATGAAGAAGCCCTGCGACCAGCGCGCCGCGGGTGCATCGGGGACACAATCGGCCAGGGGATCGTCGCCGAGGCCGCAACGCGCCGGCAGTCGGGGCGGTGACGCCTGCGCGTTGGCAAGTGTCGCGTTGTATACGGCGACGAGATCGCCAAACACCTGCACCGACTCTGCGTCGCTCGCGAAGCCGGGATCCGCGTCGGCGAACACGGCAGGGATCCAGTCGCCCGTCTCGACGCGTTCCGGCGCGGTGACGACCGCGAACAGGAAACCTTCGAGCTGGCAGGCATCGAGCGTGTCTTCCGGGCGGTCGGGGCTGGCCAGGAAGGCCGCCAGCCGGCGGGCCGCGTCGGCGGCCGATGGGTCAGCGGTCGTATCGGCTGTGGTCATGAGTCTCGCGTTCGGGAACGTGGGGGTGGGCCGACCTCAATTGTATGCCCCGGCCAGGACGCCGCGCCGAGCGCCCGTCCATCCGCCACGGATTGCGCAAAATTCAAGCAAAAGTGTCAGACACTTTTGCTTGAATTTTGACCGGAAATATCTGGTGCTCTTGCCCGCGGCGGGAGTGCGTTGCGCGATCGGTGGCGGTGCGCGTGCTGGACGCCGCGACGGCGGCGATGGAATACTCGACCGCATGCAGAACGCCATGGGGAGGCGCGTCATGCCACTGAGTATCGAACCGACTTCCGCGACCCTCGGCGCGACGCTGCGCGGGGTCGACCTCAATGCACTGGATGCCTCGAGCTGGCAGGCCATACTCGATGCGTTCCACGAGTACGCGCTGTTGATCTTCCCCGGCCAGGGGCTCTCGGCAACCGAGCAGGCGGCGTTCGCGCGGCGCTTCGGCGATATCGAGGTGCTGGTCGAGAATCTCGAGACCATCCCGATCTCGAACAAGGGCGCCGACGGCGCGCTGCTCGATGACGATACCTTCCACATGCAGCTGTTGCGCGGAAACGAGGGCTGGCATACCGACAGTTCCTACATGCCGCTCGCCGCCAAGGCCTCGGTGCTGTCGGCGCAGGTCGTGCCGCCGGCGGGGGGCGAGACCGAATGGGCGGATTGCCGCGCCGCCTGGGACGTGCTCGACGCGGCGACGCGCGAGCGCATTCGCACGCTGAACGCCTACCACTCGTATTTCTACTCCCAGCGGCGACTCGGGCACGAGGTGGCTACGGGGCAGGCCTACGGCTTCTTCGACGGTCCACCGCCGCTGCGTCCGCTGGTCAAGCGGCATCCGGTGACCGGGCGCGAAGCGCTCTACATCGGGCGCCACGCCTGCGACATCCCGGGGCTCGACGCGGCCGAGTCCGAGCGCCTGCTCGATGAACTGATGGCGTTCACCTGCCAGCCTCCGCGTACCTACATGCACCGCTGGCAGCCGGGCGATGTGGTGGTGTGGGACAACCGCTGCCTGCTGCACCGGGCGCGGCCCTACGACCATCGTCACGAGCGGGTGATGATGCACACCCGCGTGCGCGGCGAGCCGGAGAGCGAGAGTGCGCTGGTGAGCGCGTGAATCCGGCGCGGCGTCAGCGCCCGTAGGGTTCCGCGCCGGGGGTGTGCATGATCTCGGCGTCGGTGCCGCCGTCCGCGGCATCCGTATCGGCTGCATCGCTTTCTTCGCGGGTGAACCCGCCGTCCAGGCTGGGCCGCCGGCGTGGCTCGCCGTAGCAGGTGACGTCGAAGCGGCCCGAGTAGCTCGTGCGCTTGACCCTGACCATGATGGTATCCATCGGGCAGGTGACGATGCCGCGCAGGTAGCGGCAGGTATAGCGCAGGATCCCGGTCGGCGTACTGACCTGGACGGTCTCGTACTTGCCGGGCGGGTAGCGCATGCGCCGCCCGGCATTGTCGAACGTCACTTCGCCTTTCTTGCAGGTGAACGAGCGTGTCCCGAAACGCTCGGGCTCGGTCGCCTGCGCCACGCCGCCGAGCAGCAACGCGAGGAGGAGCGTTGCCAGGCGCACTTCGCCGGCGGCGGGCCGCGTGCCGCGCGGGTCGTGTTTCATGGCCGCGCGACCGCCATCACAGTCCCTGCACGTAGGCGGCGACGTCGTTCACTGCCTGCGCATCGAGCGGCGCCGGGAACAGCTTCGGCATCTTCGCCGACGGCTCGCGAATCCACTGCACGGTACGTTCGAAGTCCATACGCGCGGCGAGTCCGCGCAGCGACGGGCCGACCGCGCCTTCGCCCTGGGCACCGTGGCAGGCGGCGCAGACCTGCACATAGAGGGCCTTACCGGCGCCCGTGTCCGCCGCGGCGCCGGCCTCGTTACGGCTGGCGGTGCTCTGCGCCGGCCCGGGCGCCGCTTCGTTGCTGCCGCCGAGCGCGTAGATGACCAGCGTCGGGCTGCCGGTCACGCCGAAGGTCAGGCGCGAGACGTTGCCGGACAGCGCGGCGACATACTGCTTGCCGTCGCGCATGTAGGTAATGACGCCGCCGGCCAGCGCGCCGCCGGTCTGGCTCTGATAGAGCACTTTGCCGTCGCGTGCGTCGAGGGTGAGGAAGTTGCCGCCCATGTCGCCGGCGAAGACCACGCCGCCGGCCGTCGGCGTGATGCCCGAGACGACCGGCGCCGTGGTTTCGTGTTTCCAGCGGATCGCGCCGATGTCGGCATCGAGCGAAACGATCCAGCCGCGGCTCTCGTCGAGGAACTCCATCTTGCCGCCGAGATTGAACTGTCCGGGTTTGAAGGTGAAGCCTTCTTCGGCGATGAGCCTGGCACACCAGTCGACGGTGCCGACGACGATCGCCTTGTTGGCGCGGTCTAGCGCCGGGCCGTTCCATTCCACGCCGCCGAGCGGTCCCGGGCAGACTTCGATGCCCTGGGTGGTCGGCTTCACGCCGGGGTTCCTGATGGTCGTGATGGCCGTCTTGAACTCGCGCTTACGGGTTTCGCGATTGACGCCGTAGACGTAACCGTCCTTGCTGCCGAGCGCGACCATGCGCTCGCCGTCGGAGTTGAAATACAGCATCGGCGCGGCGCCGAGATCGAGGTCCTGACCGTCGTTCGAGAGTAGCTGGTGATACCACTTCGGTTTACCGGTCGCCGCGTCGAGCACGACCATGGAGTTGGTGTAGAGGTTCTCGCCCGGACGCAGGTCGGGCAGCAGGTCGGGCGCCGGGTTGCCGACCGGGACGAAGATCTCGCCGGCAGCGTGATCGATGGTGTAGGTGGTCCAGGTACCGCCGCCGCCGAAGCGTGCGCTGTCGGCGTTGTGCCACGACTCGGCGCCGGGTTCGTCGCCGCGGGGAACGGTGTAGAAGCGCCAGACCTCGCGCCCGCTGAGCGCGTCATAGGCCATGACCCGGCCGCGGATCCCCCAGTCGCCGCCGGCCGCGCCCATGATCACGAGGCCCTGGTAGATCTGCGGCGCGGCGCTGAAGAACTCGCCCTGGTGCGGATCGCCGACCTGGTACTGCCACAGCGTCTCACCGGTCGCCGCATCGATGGACAGCAGGCGCGCGTCCAGCGTGCCACGGTAGAGGCGCCCGTTGGCATAGGCGACGCCGCGGTTGACGCGCAGCGGCGAACCACCCGGGTCCTCGGCCTCGTAATGATGGCGCCAGCGCACCTCGCAGGTGCTCGAGTCGACCGCGAGGGTATCGGTCGCGGTGGTGAAATAGAGCGTGCCATCGACATGCAGGATGGAACTGTGGAAGGCGCCGACCTGTTCGACTTCGAGGCGACACACTTCGCCCAGGCGCGCCGCGTTCCCGGTATCGATCTGGGCCAGGTCGGTCCAGCGCTGGCCGTTGACCTGGTTGTTGTAGCTCAGCCAGTTGGTGTCGGCGGGCGCGCTCGGGGCGGTGTCCTCGGCGAGGACGGGCAGGGTCACAACGATGCCGGCGAGGGCCGCGGCGAGGCCGGCGAATGGACGGAAGCGGGGCATGCGCTTGGGATCTCCGGGAGTGGGTTTAGAGGCGGGCCGGTCAGCGTGCGACCGGCCCCGGTCGGCGTGAGAGGGTGGTGTCAGGCAGCGAGCAGGCCGCGGGCGGCGACGACGCGTTCGCTATGGCGCGTCTCCTCGCGGCCGTTGAGGCGATACAGTTCGGCCACCTCGGCATTGGGTTCGGCGTCGGCCCATGCCTGGTAGGCGAGGTCGCCGTCGAGCTCGCCCTGCTCGAGCAGGGCGAACAGCTCGGCATCCGCCGGCACTTCGGCCGGGGCGAGCGCCATGAAGGGATTGTCGGCCGCGGCCGGCAGATCGAACGGCTCACCGCCGAGCAGGCGGATGGCCTTGAGCACGCGGTGGGCATGGCCGCGTTCCTCGGCGCCGTTGCGTTCGAGCAGGGTCCGCGCCTCGTCGTGCGCGACGCCGGCGGCCAGGATCTGGTAAAAGGCTTCGCCGTAGCACTCGATCATCGCGAGCACCTTGAGGTCCTCGATATCGAGCCGGGCGCGCGTCTTGAGGAAGGCGAACGCCTCGAAGGCATCGGCTGGGTAGCCGTCAGGCAGCGTGACCATGGGGGAACCTCTCCGTGGATGTTATGAAACTCGCCGCCAAAGGTAGCCCAAAGCGTTTCCCGGGGGAACGCCGCGGCACCTGCGCGGCCGGCGCTTCGCCTGCCGGCGGACACGCCCCGGCGCCGATGCGCGTGCCGGGTTCGGACATGCGCCTCGCGAGGCTGCTAGCATGCGCGCTGATTTGGCTGCAGCGGGGACACGGTGCGCAACTCCTATACGGAAATCGAACTCGACATCAGCGACGACGTCGCGACCGTGACGATGAATCGGCCGGCGGCCCTGAACGCGATCACGCCGACCATGCTGGCCGAGCTGAACGATGCGTTCGCCGCACTCGCCACGCGCGAGGGTCTGCGCTTCGTGGTGCTCACCGGCGCGGGACGCGCGTTCAGCGCCGGCGTCGACCTCAAGGCCCTCGGCGAGCGCGAACTCGTCGACGGCAAGGTCGGCGATATCCTCGACGTGCCGGCGCGCGCGCTGCTCGCGCGCATCGAGGCCTTGCCGCTGCCGGTGGTCGCGCGCGTCAATGGTTTCTGTTTCACCGGTGCGCTCGAGATGGTGCTCGCCTGCGACCTGGTCGTCGTCGCCGAGCAGGCGAAGCTCGGTGATACCCACGCGAAATGGGCCATCCGTCCGACCTGGGGCATGACCCAGCGGCTGCCGCGCCGGGTCGGTATCGCCAAGGCGCGCGAGTTGTCCTACACGGCGCGCACGCTGAGCGGCCGCGAGGCCTGTGCGCTCGGCATCGCGAACGTGTGCGTCGAG
>Ga0180430_10000954_pt1 | contig 29877 bp, 18 predicted proteins | sample SS_ome_9_FD_132999 | JGI IMG/M metagenome (GOLD analysis project Ga0180430, IMG submission 132999) | Hypersaline lake sediment archaeal communities from the Salton Sea, California, USA - SS_1_S_2 metaG | ecosystem: Environmental > Aquatic > Non-marine Saline and Alkaline > Hypersaline >... | reverse complement strand
CGGACTCCATTGATTGCCAGGCTAATTCCTTCTGCGGCCAACTCCATGGCTATGCCCAGGCCAATGCCTCTTGATCCTCCGGTAATTAGTGCGACTTGGTTCATTTTTGCCTTATCCATTAGATCTCCGGTATATCCACCCATGCTTTTTTGGACCAGCTTTCAAGGCCCTTTTCTGCAAGCTGTACTCCTTTGGCCCCTTCTTTCAGATTCCAGGGGAAGGGTTCATCATTTACCACATGCTTCAGGAACAGTTCCCATTGGACCTTAAAGGCGTTTTCAAAGACTTCCTGTTCGGGTACTTTTGACCAGCCCTCATAGAACGGTATGCTTTGATCTATGTCGGGATTCCAGACAGGTTTGGGTGTATTTCCATAGTGCTGGGTATAACATTCCCGCAATCCGGCCACTGCCGAGCCCAGCGTACCATCTACCTGAATGGTCAGCAAATCGTCCCGCCTCACCCGTACGCACCAGGAAGAATTGAAATGGGCCACAATTCCCCCCTCCAGTTTAAAGGTGGCATAGGCTGCATCATCGGCTGTACACGCATAGGGCTTGCCCTGCTCGTCCACCCGCTCCTTGATATGAGTGGCCCCCAGACAGGACAGGGCCTGCACTTTTCCAAAGATATTATCCAGGACATAGCGCCAGTGACATAACATATCTACGATGATTCCACCATGGTCTTCTTTCCGGTAGTTCCAGGAGGGCCTTTGAGCTGGAACCGTATGGCCTTCAAAAACCCAGTATCCAAATTCACCCCGAACAGACAGAATCTCACCAAAGAAATCCTTCTCCATCAATCGTTTTAACTTCAGCATTCCCGGCAGCCACAATTTATCCTGAACCACCCCATGTTTCACACCGGCCTTTTCACAAAAATCATACAGATCCATGGCCGTACCGAAATCAGAAGCAGTGGGTTTTTCGCAGTATACATGTTTCCCATTGGAGGCTGCCAGCTTTACAGCCTCTGCCCTTCTGCCGGTGGTCTGGGCATCAAAATAGATCTCGTAAGCAGGATCACTTATTATACTGTCCAGATCGGTCGTATAATTTTCAACTCCCGATAATTCGCTCAGAGCTTTCAGTCTGGCTTCATTTCTTCCCACCAGTATAGGATCCGGCATAATGGTTTCATTATCAGAGATCCTTACTCCCCCTTGCCTTATAATTTCAACAATGGAGCGCATGAGGTGCTGGTTCTTGCCCATCCTCCCGGTGACTCCGTTCATTATAATTCCTACTCTGTGTATCTTCATATTGTACGGTTTAACTGTATTCGAGATATGCTTTCACTATCTTTTCAAGAAACTGATCCTGATCACTTTCCCAGAACCTGGTCGAAAAAATCTCCACCTCGTGAAAGCCGGTAAAACCAGTATCTTCCACCCAGGTCCTGATCTGAGACAGAGGAATACAACCCTCGCCCATCAGTCCCCGGTCATTTAGCATATCCGAAGTGGGCACTTTCCAATCGCAGATATGATAGGCAAAGAGCTTCCGGTTCTTACCACATCTGCGAATTTGCTGCTCCAGATCCGCATCAAACCAGAGGTGGTATACATCCACAGCGACGCCCAGGTATTCATCCTGAAAATACTCGGTCAGATCATTGGCCTGCTTCAAGGAAGTAATGGCAGAACGGGTATCTGCATACATGGGGTGCAGGGGTTCAATGGCCAGCTTCACCTGGAGCTCCCGGGCCCTGGGAAGCAGGGCTTCAATCCCGGCTTTGATCTGCTCTCTTGAGGTCTCCAGGGACTGACCCGGTTCTGCCCCGCAAACCAGCACCAGCATTGGGATTTCCATTTCAGCAGCCTCCTGCAGCATCAGGAGATTATCCTCAATGGCTGCTGCCCTTTTATCAGCATCCAAGGCAGGGAAGAAACCTCCCCTTACATAGGATACAGCACTTAGATCGTTGTTTTTCAAACAGTTGATCACCATACGAGGAGGCAGACCGGCCACCGCATCTCTCCAGATGCTGATTCCTTTCACCCCAAGGGCCGCGTATTTTGCACAGGCCACTTCAAATCCCAGTGGTTTGGTCGTAATGGTGTGAATACACAGTCTTTGCAGGTCCTTAATTTCCGATCCCATTTTGTTTTATTTCATCTTAGAAGGATCAATGCATCCAAAAAAGGTATAGTATTTTTCGCCCCTGGCTATCCGGCTCAGGTAGAGGGCAGCCTCCCTCATGTGGTAATCGCCCCACATGCTGGATTCGCTGTGAGCCACAAGCTCCTTGTCCCGCTTATAATCCCAGGCATTTGGTTCGTGATAGATGCTATGCAGCAGGATGCCCTGGTGGGCTTCCTCGGTGCTCAGATAGGGCTCGTCCAGCAGGGTTTGCATTACGGTTAATCCTGCCTGCCAGTACTTGCCGGATAGTTCCGGATTTTTCTTTTCCAGGTATCTGCCCAGGCGCATCAGGCCCTGGGCTCCGATGGCTGCAGCGGAGCTATCCACCGGTTCATATGTATTGAAAGGATCGGCATTTTTTTCCAGGTACTTTTCAATCTTATGCATGTTGGGCGCTCCCGTATCCCAGTAAGGGACCCCGTCCAGGGGCGTATTCTGAATAAAAAAGTCGCAGGTGGCCATTGCTGCTTCAAGCATAAAGCCTTCTGTTTCTCCCCTGCCTCCATTTACCTCCAGTGCTGCTTCGGGCAGCAATTCAATGAGTTCCAATTCTTCAGCGAAGCCGCACATGGCCCAGGCCAGTCCACGGGTCCAGGTGGTATAGCCACTGAATCCCTGCTGGGCATTGGGACATCGATAGTTCCCATCATTCACATTGAAGATACTTTCATGGGCGCACCTTCCCCTGACATCATAGGCATCCCTGCCCCTGCCGTAATAAACAGAATAATCTGCCGTGGCCCTGGCATGCTGAATGGCTCTTCCAAACAGGTCAATTTTTACATCTCCTTCCCCCTGGTACACATGTCCGAGCAGGTGACTGAGCATTAATACCCGTATGGTACGAATGGTATCCACAAACAGGGAATGCGGACCGTTAAAAGAGTATATAAATCCGCCTGTTCTCGTCCTGGTCCAGCGCATGGCCTGAACTGCTCCGCTGACTTTAAGGGCCTGCTCGTAACTTTCCTTCTCCCAAAGGTCCATGGGGATTTTTGCTTCCCTCATCAACCTGAGCAAATTGCCGTAGGTGCTCACATTGTTAAATCCATGATCATGCACGCCGGAATGACTCAGGTGGGGGGCCATGAATTTCCGGGTATGCTCCCTGCCATAATCCAGGAAATATTCATCTCCGGAGGCATCGAACTGCAACAGGGCCGAGCCATACTGGAATCCCTGGGTCCATTCTGTCCAGCCCCTGGTGGAGTACTTTCCATTTACGGTGAAAACAGGGGAACCCTGGCGGTCATCATATTCCTTCTCTATCCCTTTGATTTTCTTCCCGGAAAGGGACCAGAATCTTTGAAGTTTTGATAATAAGAGTCCGGGATTTAAATCATAGTCAATCTTCATGGGTCATTCATATTCATCGGGGAACTCCAAATTAAGAATAAATGTGCAGTTGACAAATTTAAACTGGCCGCCCGTCAATAAGCGGGCCGATCCATGGAAGAAAATTAGCTACCTTTAGTCTTTCGTGCTAACCAAGATACTGTAAGATGAACCAAGTAGAAGAAAAAATCAAAGCGCTGGGACTTGAACTTCCACCAGCCCCCCCGGCAATGGGGATTTATTATCCTGTTGTTATTGATGGCAAAAAGCTCTATGTCTCCGGACAGGGTCCCCTTCAGAGCAACGGGGAGCTGATCAGGGGAAAAGTGGGCAAAGACCTGAGTCTTGAAGAAGGACAGGTGGCAGCACGACAGGTGGGTCTGACCATGCTTTCCACAATCAAGTCTCAGATAGGAGACCTGGGGAAAATCAAGCGCCTTATCAAAGTGCTTGGAATGGTCAACTGTTATCCCGAATTTGAACAGCACCCCCAAACCATCAATGGATTCAGTCAGCTGATGGTGGATGTCTTTGGCGAAGAGAATGGCAAGGCTGCCCGGAGCGCGGTGGGCATGACACTTCCCGGAAATATCGCCGTTGAGATCGAGGCAATTTTTGAGTTGCATGGCTAGTATCAGAAGAAGAACATATGTGGTATAAGCCAGTCAATGAAGAATCTTTAGCAAGCCCCTGTGTTCTTCTCTTCCCCGACCGTATTGAAGAGAATATCCGCAGGATGATTCAAATGGCCGGAGATGCAAAGCGGCTACGGCCCCATGTAAAAACCCACAAGATTGCAGAAGTGATCGGGCTTCAGCTTCGCCAGGGCATTCAAAGCTTTAAATGTGCCACAATCTCTGAAGTTGCCATGGTTGCAGCTGCCGGCGGGACCGACATACTCCTGGCCTATCCTTTGCTGGGACCGGGAATCGGACAATGGTTCGAGCTGGCGGAACGTTTTCCGGACTGCAGGCTATCTGTGACCCTGGATTCACAAACTGCACTGGACCAACTGGAAGCCCATGCCCGGGAGAAGGGAAAAAAGGTGGATGTTTTTGTGGATATTGACAATGGGATGCACCGGACCGGTATGGTTCCCGGAGAAGCCTCAGGATGGATCCAATCTTTGGTAAAGAAGCCGAATTTCAACTTCAGGGGACTGCATATCTATGACGGGCATATACATGAAGCTGATCCGGCAGACAGAGAGGCTCATTGCAACAGGGATTTTGAAGCAGTACATGCTTTGACACAAGAGCTTGAACAACAGGGCATTGAAGTGGAAGAACTGGCCTGTGGGGGAACTCCCACCTTTCCCATTCATTCAGTCCACCCGGAGCGAACACTTTGTCCCGGCACCCCCTTGCTCTGGGATGCAGGTTACAGTCACAGCTTTCCCGATCTGGATTTCCTGCCAGCTGCAGTCCTGGCCGGCCGGATCATCAGCAAACCCCTGCAACGCTTATGTCTGGACCTGGGATACAAGGCCCTTGCTTCAGAGATGAATCACCCGCGCCTCCACTTGCTGGACCTGGATGTCGAAGAGGTGGTCAATCACAGCGAGGAACACCTGGTGCTGAAATGCGGCAATACCAGGCACCTGTCCATTGGTGATATGGTCTATGGGCTGCCCACACATATCTGTCCGACCATGGCCCTGCACGAAGAGGTTTATGTGGTGCGTAAGAAGCAGGTCACAGAAAGCTGGAAGGTTGTTGCCCGGAACAGGTCCTTTTGATACAGTTGCTTAGTCGGCCAGCTGCGTAAGATCGATGCAGACCATCTTTTCCATGTCCCGGACAATCAGTTTGCCCTGACTAAATGCCAGAGGGGCCCAGGCCTGAGATTTTTCAGAATCAAAGAAAGAAGCCTTTCCCAGCTCCTTATAGCCTTCCGGAGAGGGTTCAATAAGGTGAATGTCTCCGTTCTTTCCATTCTGATTGATTATCAATCCATTGACCAGTATCATGCCCCCCATTTCAAAATTTGGAGCCGAACCCGGATCCCAGACGGATTCTCCTTGCATGGTGAGACACATCATCTGGTTGGGTCTCCCGTTATGATTCAGGTACAGATGGTTTTCATACTGAATTGCAGGATGCATCTTGCACCCGGCTTCTTCAGTAAGAAATAGTTCCCTGACTTCCAGGTCCTCCCCCGACAGGGTAATCTCCAGCATGATGGATACGGGATTATACCCTTTGTCGTAAGAACAATCGGTCAGCATAAGCCTCCTGTCATCAATGACCAAAGCCGGGGTCACCGTAAGGAAGGACTTTAAACCATGGTACTGCCAGAGTTCCCGGCCTGAACGGGCATCAAAGGCTACCACCTCGTGGGTCAGAGTGGAATCGCGACGATCGAAGGGACTGATCACGATGACCTGGTCGATCCCTCCGAAACTGGCCAGGGTGGGAGAAACATGGCTGGGATGGCCCGACAGCTTGCGGGTCTTCCATACCAACTTGCCCGTTGTTTTTTCATAAGCCGCCACTCCACCCTTCTGACCATGGGGAACCACAATCACCAGGTCTTCATAGATCAGCGGGGATTGAGATACACCCCAGGTGGTGAGTTCTCTGTCAAAATCTTTAAGCAGATCGTGCTTCCACACCGGCTTGCGGGTTTCCCTATCGAAGCAATAGAAATCTCCATGGGGCCCAACACTCCAGATATGGCTCTCTCCCACCGTTGGAACGGTCCTGGAACCGGGAAAAGAAATTTCACCCTCCGCCTCATAGGAGAAGCTCCAGATTTCCTTTCCGGTATTCAGTTCAATGCACCGCATGATGTCGGATTCACCTTTTATGCGGTCCAGGATAAATACCTCGTCCCCGTAGATGGCAGCGCCACCATATCCTTCTCCAAGGGGAAATGACCAAAGCTCCCTGGGACCCGTGTCGGACCACGAATTTAAAATCTCAGTATCTGCTATGACGGCATTTCGGTCAGGACCCAGATACTGGTTCCAGTTCCTTGCGGGGGTCGTGCATCCTGCAAGCAGAATAAGAGCAATAAGAACAAAAGTGACTTTTTTATGCATGCTTAAGCTTTTGGCTCTCAAAATAATAAATAAACCTTAATCAAAAAAATAATGCTTTTAGTCACGCCCCATGCAACGTTTATGTAACAAAACCGTTCTTTCATGTAAAGACTCTATGTAAGAAATGTGTCAGAGATGAGAAAAGCCTGGCTATACTTCATATGGATTTTGGCCATTCTCCCTGCTCCCGGGCATGGGCAGGACTGTAACATCATGTCCAAAGCCAATGATATTGACCCTGATCAACTCTGCTCCCCTGTACAGGTAGTTAGCTGGGAAGTGAGTTATGTAGGTGTAAATCACGCTGGGACCCTGGTGGAAATCCACTTTGATTGGGATGATGGTAACAGCGAAACAATCGCAGCCATTGAGCTCGATGCAGCCACAAGCGAATGGGGTGCCATAGCCTCACATACCTATATCTCCAACGATGATATTTGTAATCACAGGCCCATTGCAACTCTGATTGTAAACGGGGTGATGTGCTCATCTTCATCGCAGGAGCAGATCGTAACCGTCTGGGACAATGACAACACCAATGGAGGGAGGGTAAATGCATCCCCAAATGTATATCCCATCTGTGTCGGGAATGGAGCAACAATGCAATTTTATGACAACACGCTATTCAATTGCGTTCCCCCACAGGAAGAAGATGTTCCAAACGATCGGACTCGCTGGATTCAATGGGTCTATGGCACCAATAACAGCATGAGCGGTGCTCCGGTCCTGGTCGATGGGGTTGTACGGACTTTTCCATTTGAAGGAGATGTAATAGAGCTAAGCGGACCGGTAACAGGATCCAGTGAGGTAAGTCTTCCCATCACCGTGGCAGATGACAAGCTCATTGGCCAGGAATTTGAGGTCGAACTGCGTTACTGGAACTACTGCAACCCCTACCCCACTCACGACCCTGTAATCGATCGCTCTGTGATCCGGATTGTGGATATACCCGATGCTACAATCACCCCCATAGATACCCTGTGTGAATTTCAGGGCTCTTTGTTTCTGACAGCTGCAACAGAGGGAGGAAGCTGGAGTGGAGTTGGAATCGTCGATCCGGCCACCGGTGAATTCTCACCAAGCCTTGCCGGCAACGGGACACACACCATCACTTATGAAGTGACCGATGAAAATGGCTGCTCGGCCATGGACACGGAGGATATTGTAGTCAGACCCGGGCCCAATGGCACCATCTCTCCTGCTGGTCCCTTCTGTGCCTATGACGGCCCCTATGACCTGGAAGCGGCATCAGTGCTTGGAACATGGTCGGGGAACGGCATCATCGACAGTAGCACAGGTCTGTTTGATCCGGGCACGGCAGGACCGGGTCGGCATATTATTTCTTTTGAGACCCTTCCTGATGCCAATGGCTGCGTGGGTATCGATACCGTAGAACTGGCAGTTATGGAGCCTCCTCATGCAGAATTCCTGAGCTCTGACTCCGCCTGGTGTGAAGCCGGGAATAACCAGTCCTTTGGAGATGTCCTGATCAGCGGCGAGGAAAACTCCTCCTTTGATCTGGTCCTTGATATCAGAGGCAGTCTTGATACGGTGTACAACCTTGCGGCTGGCATCTACGTACTCCCTTTGAATAACCAGGCGGGCCCAAATGCTTACACACTTGTAAAAATCATCGAACATCACGGGGATATTTCCTGTGAAACTGATCTGTCAGACCAGCTGCTTATGGAGGTGTTTTCAAATCCGGATATGGAGCTAAGTGCCAGCTACAACGATCTGTGCAGTCCCGTTGTAGTTGATTTTGAGACGGTGGAAGGCTACCATAGCTACAGCTGGGATTTCGGGGACGGAAATCTGCATATCACTCCATATAACCGGGTAAGCTACACCTATACTTACGACTACCGGGATGAGATCATCGGAATTGAAGGAGGAGACACCATTTACGGTCCGCTCAAGACAGATACCGTATTTTATATCACGGTGATTGCGGAGACGGATTTCGGGTGCATAGACTCTGTCCATGAAAGCATCCGTATCTATCCCGCTCCGGAAGCCGATTTTTTTGTGAATCCACAGATTCAGGATTATCCGGATAGCGAAATTCAGCTCATCAACCTGACCACTCCCGGAGCATGGAGCTATTACTGGGATTTCGGGGATGGAACTTCGGATACACAGAAAGACCCGGACCAGCATACCTACGGGAAGTGGGGCCTGTTTGAAGTGGAGCTTAAGGCTTTTAGCTCCTACTGCCGCGATAGCATAAGCAAGCAGGTCCAGATTACCCCGCCGCCCCCACAGGCCCGGTTCGGACCCGATACCATGGGCTGTCCCCCGCTGGATATCACCTTCAGAAACCAGAGTAAATATGCAGACACCTACATCTGGGATTTTGACGATGGGACCTATTCAACGGACATTGCTCCAACCCATCGCTTCACCATAAGCAAAGAACATAAGGTCACGCTGACTGCCTATGGCATGACTGGTGTGGATTCCGCAGTTCAAACCATCATCGTGCATCCCGAGCCTCAGGCAGTCTTTGATGCCTATCCCCGGGAAGCCAGGAACCTGAAGCAGTTGATCAAATTCACCAACAACTCCATTAATGCCACCACTTATCAGTGGGATTTCGGGGATGGAAACAGTTCGGAAGATCAATATCCGACACACACCTATAAAGAACCCGGTATTTTTTCTGTGTCCCTCTATGTCTGGAGCGAGCACGGATGTCCCGACACCCTGGTCAGGGAAAAACTGGTCAACGTGCTCGATGGAGAAGGATCTACCGTATTTCCCAATGTCTTTAAATGGAATGAAAGCGGACCTTCGGGAGGCAACTGGGGGGAGAACGAACTGGACAATACCATCTTCCATCCCCATATGGAAAATGCCGTGGAATTGTATATGATCGTCTATACCCGCTGGGGGGAAAAAATCTGGGAAACCGATAATATTTATATCGGATGGGACGGCTACCTGCCTTCGGGCGAACTGGTCCCTCCGGGGGTATATATCTACAAAGCCTGGATCACTTACGGGGACGGAACCAAGGAATTGCTGGCCGGTGACGTTACCTTCTTCCACTAGGCATATTTTGATATCTGCTTTATAAGTCTTTTATTTAACTTATGAAGCTATATATTCCAAGCAATTACAACTCCATCCTCACACTGAAGGAAACGGAACGAGCCATTAAAATGGTAAAGGATTTCTTTGAGCTGAACCTGGCCGCTGAACTGAAGTTGCGAAGGGTCACAGCCCCTCTCTTTGTCCAGAGAGGAACCGGAATCAATGATGACCTGAACGGTACGGAGCGCCCGGTAACTTTTCCGGTAAAAGATATGGAAGGGACTACGGCAGAGATCGTTCACTCCCTGGCCAAATGGAAACGCATGATGCTGGCCGATTACGAGATTGCCAACACCTATGGTCTCTATACAGATATGAACGCCCTCCGGCCCGACGAGGAGCTTGATAATATCCACTCCATCTATGTGGACCAGTGGGACTGGGAAAAGATTGTGGCTCCGGAAGACCGGACCATTCCGATGCTCAAGGCTGTTGTAAACCAGATCTATTCGGTAATCAAGCGAACCGAGTTCATCGTCTATGAAAACCATCCGGACATTGTACCCATGCTTCCCGATACCATTCATTTTATTCATGCGGAAGAGCTGCTTGAAAAGTACCCGGATCTGAATCCGAAAGAAAGGGAGTTTGAAATTGCCAAAGAAAAGGGGGCCGTGTTTATCATTGGTATTGGTGCCGATCTGGCCAACGGTCAGCCCCACGACGGCCGGGCCCCTGATTACGATGACTGGTCCACTCCAACAGCCAATGGCTACAAGGGCCTGAACGGTGATATTGTAGTCTGGAACCCCATCCTGGAAAATGCCTTTGAACTCTCGTCCATGGGAATCCGGGTAGATAAGACCGCCCTGATCAGACAGCTGGAACTCCAGGGAAAATCGGAACGCAAAGATCTGCTCTTCCACAAGAGGTTGCTGGCGGGCGAATATCCTGAATCCATAGGTGGCGGAATCGGGCAATCCAGGCTATGCATGTATTTTCTCCGCAAAGCTCATATCGGGGAAGTACAGGCCAGCCTGTGGCCCGGACAGATGCATGATCATTGCCGCAAATCCGGCATCATTCTGATGTAGGACTGCAATACTAGCTGCTTAAAAGCTCGTCCACATGTTTAAGCTCGGCCCGGATTGGGATATTCTGAGGGCATTGCGGTTCACACAGTCCGCACTGAATACAGTTTGATGCCTTGGCTGTTTCACTGAGTAAGCGTTGGTACCTGAGCTTTGAGGCAGGATCCTGAAGCATGTGAAAATCGTTGAACAGGGCAAAGTTCTGGGGAATGTTTACCCCTTCCGGGCAGGGCATGCAATAGCTGCATGCTGTGCAATCCACCATTTGTCTGCCCCGGATGATGCCAAGCACTTTCTTCAAAGCATCCTCATCCTTTTCAGTCCACCGCTCCCGGCCGGAATCCCCGGCCAGTTGAAGGTTCTCCTTCACATGATCGAGGTGCGACATGCCACTCAGCACCATGGTCACCCCATCCTGCTTCCACAGCCATTGCAGGGCCCACCCCACTTCTGTTCTTTCCGGTGCCACCTGCTTCATATGCTCCCTGGCAGCCGGGGGCAGCCCCTTTACCAGGGTCCCTCCCCGCAAAGGCTCCATGGCCACTACCGCAAGGCCCCTTTCAGCTGCATATCTCAGACCTTCTTTTCCGGCCTGGTAGTCCTCGTCCATATAATTATACTGGATCTGACAAAAGGTCCAGTCGTAAGCATCCACAATCTCCTTAAAAAGCGCTGTCTGATCGTGAAAGGAAAAGCCGGCATAAGAAATTTTTCCCGCCTCGAGAGCACGGTCCAGAAAATCAATAACGCCTAAGGCGTGCAGCTTTTTCCATGAGTTCCGGTCCAGGCTATGCAGGAGGTAAAAATCAATGTGCGAAGTATCAAGCCTCTCCAGCTGTTCATCCAGAAAGCGGTCCATATCTTCCCTAGTCTCAACCAGCCAGGAGGGTAGCTTGGTGGCTAAATATACCTTCTCCCGGTATCCGTTTTTCAGTGCTTTAGCCAGGAAGGGTTCACTTGCTCCCCCCTTGGAGAAGTCATAGCCATGATAGGGATAGGCCGTATCAAGGTAATTGATCCCCTTGTCAATGGCATGGTGAAGCATCTCCATGGCCTGTTCCTCATCAATCCTGGAATTATCCTTATCAATGACCGGAAAGCGCATGCAGCCAAATCCAAGCCTGGAAATCTTTAAGCCGGTTTTACCAAATGTAATCTTTTTCATAGGGCAGGGGCTAGTTCAATCGATAACTTACAAATGCCACATGCTGGCTGTCGGGCGACCATGAAGGCACATTGATGGTCCCCTGTCCTCCAAATAATTTTGCCATCACCCGTACCTCCTTTGTCTCCAGATTCATTATTCTTAGCATAACATCCTTGTTGGGTGGATGGGAACCGGCGGGGACATCTGTTCCGAAGGTGACATAGACGATCCACCTGCCATCAGGTGAGGGGTGTGCAAACCAGTCGTTGTACTTATCGGTGGTCACTTGTTCCTGTTCACTCCCATCGGGTTTCATTCTCCATATTTGCATGATTCCGGTTCGAACAGAGTTAAAATAAATGTATTTCCCATCGGGGGAATACTCCGGGCCGTCATCCAGTCCTTCAGCCGTGGTCAGACGCTTCTCTGTCCCTCCTTCCACGGGAATCGTATACACATCATAGTTTCCATTCCGTTCGGCGCAGTAGGTCAGGGTCTTTCCATCGGGCGACCAGCCGTGCCAGTAAGATGGACTGAGCGGGGTAACTTTTTCCGGGTCTCCACCTTCAATGGGAAGGGTGTAGATCATGGAACGTCCGGTTTCTGTACCATCACTGATTACCAGCCGGGTTCCATCGGGCGATAAGCCATGATCGTTATTGATTCTTCGGGCAAAACCGGTGGGGATCAGCCGGGGATCGCCACCCTCCACCGGAATTTTATACAAAAGCCCCTGACTATTGTAAATCAATGCTTTACCATCGGGAGTCCAATTGGGAGCCTCAATATGACTATCCGTATTGTAAACCACCCGTCTGTCGAAGGAGGCTATCGAAATGGTTTCAAGCGTACTTTGAATTTTCATGATGGAATCTGGTTTAGTCTCAGGCACAGAGAGCCTGACATTTGAGAATATGGCTGTTTCAATGGCATCATTATTATGGGCACTGACTCCCAAACCAATATAAAATGGCTCAGTCATTTTGAGTTTAAAAGTCCCCCCGGCATATTTTAAAGGCTCATCAGCAGTGGCCACTGACATGGAAAAATAATCCCCTCTCTTCTCAATCTTCACCCTGTCGGGAGATGAAATATTGGCCTGAACCTCTCTGGTTATATCCCCGGCCTCAGCCCTGTACTGAATCGAAGTGAGTCCGTCTCCATGCACAGCAGCATCCACATAAACCGAGGCCGTGTCCAGGTCCTGGCGAATAATCAGGCATGCTTTCCGATGCAGATCAACACCCTCCCCAAGCCACTCAATATCAGCGGAAAGAGAGATATCTCCCGATACTTTTTTCCAGACATAATGAAGTTCATCGCTGTCGAACCACATATTGGTGCCGCTCCCGGAAACCGCATAGGAGCTATCGGCAGGGTCAAACACAACAGAGCCGGCATGGCCCACATTTCCAATATCATCAGCGCCCTCAAAGATTCCCAGATCGGGTTTGTGCTTGCATGAAACAAGGGTCAGGATGGCAAGGGAAATGGCAGAAAGGATTGTAAGATGTTTCATAGGTATGAGATGCTTAATTTGTTCAATGTTCATATGGATTCTGTCAGGCTGTGAATATACAAAGGCTTATTAGAAGACAATATAAATAAATATGTGGCATTTGCTAAATTAGTGAATAGAAGTAACTTGTTTAAGGAAGAAATTTATGCGATCCCCTGCATTTATATAAATACTCAGGCAGAGAATATTAATAAAAAACTTCATCCTCATGAAACTACCAAGAACTTATTACAATCCTATCTCCCTGTTTGGAAGTATTATGGCTGCCGTATCTGCGTTGATCATCATCTTTTTTATGATCGCCATGACTCTGTTCGAAGGTGAGGAGTCGGGATCCTATGTGGGCATATTTATTTATATCATCCTGCCCGTATTCCTGCTTATCGGGCTTATACTTATTCCAATCGGCATGTCCAGGAGGGCCAGGAGGATAAAGAGAGAGGGAGAAGACAGCGTTGTTTCAAAAATTGTACTTGACCTGAGTAATCAAAGGCACTGGAATGCCATAGGATTATTTATTATCGTGAGTATCCTGTTCCTCTTATTAACCGGCATTGGCTCTTACAAAGCATTTCATTATACCGAATCCAATAAATTTTGCGGTACCCTTTGCCACAGCGTCATGGAACCAGAGCATACTGCTTACCAGGAGTCTGCACACTCCCGGGTCACCTGTGTGGAATGTCATGTGGGAGAAGGAGCCCAGTGGTATGTAAGAAGCAAGCTCTCCGGATTGTACCAGGTCTATTCTGTCACTTTCAACAAATACCCCACTCCCATTGAAACCCCCATTCACAGCCTCAGACCAGCCCGTGAAACCTGCGAAGAGTGCCACTGGCCGGAGAAGTTCTACTCTCATAATCTGCGAACTGAAAAGAATTTCCTTGCAGATTCGGCAAATACGGAATGGAACATCCTGCTGAAAATGAAGATTGGTTCAGAACACAGTGCACATGGACTGATCGAAGGAGTTCACTGGCATATCAATTCGGATGTGAATATTGAATATATCTCTTCCACTGAAAAAAGAGATTACCTCCCCTGGGTGCGGTACGTGAACAGAGCAAGCGGAGATACCATCGTTTACAATGACATTTACGAGACGCTGGATCAGGAAGCCATGGATACGCTGGAAATGAGAGAGATGGATTGCCTGGATTGTCATAACAGGCCCTCCCATCAATTCCTCCCACCCCAGAAGTTTACAGATGATCTGATCGCTGCCGGCATCATCCCTGTTGAACTGCCGGAAGTAAAGTCACTGGCCATGCAAATATTCAACAATCCCTTTAGTACCCGCGATTCGGGAGCCGTGCTCATCAGGGAAAGTGTTGTGGATTTTTACACTACCAGCTATCCGGAGCTTGCAGCTGAGAAGCCTGAACTGATCAATCAGGCCATCGAAGGGATGCTGGCTGGCTATAACAGGAATTTCTTCCCCGAGATGAAGGCAAACTGGGATGCCTATCCCAACCACATCGGTCACAGTGAATACAAGGGATGCTTCAGATGCCACAACGGACAGCATGAAAGTGAGGCAGGGGAAGTTATATCAAGAGACTGTAATTTATGTCATACCATCCTTGCCCAGGGCTCAGCGGAGAACTACGAAACCACAAGCGTTGATCAGCCCCTCGAATTCAGGCACCCTGTGGACATCGGTGAAGCCTGGAAAGAGATGGCCTGTGCCGATTGCCACCGCTACCTCTATTAAAAAATTTCTTATCTTCGAACGGTTAAAAAACATTGAATATGAAAATTTCACAAAACAGAAGAGGATTTTTAAAGACCTCTGCAGCAGGAGCCTTAGGAGTAATGGCTTTGGGCCCATTGGGATGTACATCAGCCGCTGCAGGCGGCAAAAAAGGCACTGGAGTTGGTCTCCAGCTATATTCCATCCGGGATGCCATGGCCAAAGATGTTCCCGGCTCGCTTCAGAAAGTTTCAGATCTTGGATACAAGTTCCTGGAAATGGCAGGTTATTCCGATGGCAAGTTTTACGGCTATGCTCCTGAAGAATTTAAAAAGATGGCCAACGATCTGGGCATGGAGGTTCTCAGCAGTCATACCATGGTTGAAGCTGAAGGCATTACCATAGATAATGCAAAAATTATGGCAGATGCCCATGCCGAACTTGGGGTGAAATATTGCGTTCAGCCCTGGGTTAATGAACCGGACCGGAACATCGAAAGCTATAAAAAGATGATCGGAGACTGGAACGAGGTTGGTAAGATCATGAAGGATGTTGGCATCCAGTTTGCCTATCATAATCACAATTTTGAATTTCTCAATATGGATGGGGTCGTTCCTTATTATGACCTCTTTTTACCTGAAATGGATGCAGATCTGATCACCATGGAAATTGACCTGTACTGGGTTACCAAGGCAGGACAGGATCCCGTGGAAATGTTCAACAAGTACCCGGGACGTTTCCAGCTCTTCCATTTGAAAGATATGTCCACCGAAACAGCTCCCTACTTTGATGTAATCAAGGATGATATTTCACCCGTGGGTGCAGGATTGATTGATTTTAAGCGGATCCTTGCAGCCAAGGAGAAGGCCGGCATGAAGCACTTCTTTGTGGAAGATGACAACCAGGGCAACGGTAAGCCTTTTGAAGGAATCGAGACCAGCATTACCAATATTACCACCAAGATCCTGGTATAGGCTCGTTCTGCAAAGCTAATTTAACTATGGCAAAAGCCCGTGGAGAAATCTTCGGGCTTTTTTATTGCCAGCCACTCCCTAGTGAGTTATGTTTAGCTGATACGAGTATTTCTTTACCAGAAGGTTCCCAAGCTCTGTGGGAATCTCAGCAAGGATGTCCACCTGCTTTTGGAGAGACGCTCCTGGCTTTACATAGTATTGCAGGAGCGCCCTGTCATTCTCAGTAATCAGGTAAATCCTGCTGGTTTTTTCCTCCTCTTCTTTCAGTACATAGAATTTGACCCCGCTTTTTCTTTTCTTACAAAAAACTTCCAGGTCTACCCGGTTGCCGGAAGAAAGATGATCAATTTCCCGGAAGGCAATTTCAGGATATGAAGTAATCAAGGTTCCATCCGGTTCATATTCTTTCAGACCCGGTTTTACATTGCCCTTTTCAGATTCAAATTCTGCCAGAAGATCGCCATTCTTATAGTAGATCCTGGTAAGGCCCTGCCTTTTCCCATCCTCAAAATGGGTCAGTTTAAACACACTGCCACTCCTGTAATACCAGGTGGCCGGCCCGTGTTTGACCCCGTAATTATAGGTTTGCTTCGAATACAGGGTTTTCCCATCCCGGTAGTAAGTTGCACGGACCCCATGCACGATTTTTCCGTTAATTACCTGATTTACACTTGAAATGGTGCCGTCATCCCGTCTTTTTACAATGATATCGGGCTTGTCATTACCGGGGGTCTCTTCCTCTGGCCCGGACGAATGAACGCAGGAAATGCTAAGTAGTAGCACCACAGCAGGGATAAGGTAATTCAGGTGCAAGTTTCTTTTCAATGAGTAATAAATAAACAATATGTCCAATTTACACATTCAGTTTTAAACCATTGATCTATATTTGCATCTAATAATTTTGTAAGACAAAATTATTTCTCCTCAAAACCCCTAAAACGACCCAGATGCCCTTGGATCGCCCTACGTTTCTGAAAGCTCTTCCCATCCTGCTGATCCTGATTTTTCTTCTACCTGCAAGTTTGCATTCACAGGAATCTATTCGTATCAATCGGATTACAGGCCGCATTGACTTTGATGGCACCCCGAATGAAGATACATGGAAGGAAGCCAGCATATTTCCAATGATAGTCCATTCACCCAGTTTCGGTACGGAACCATCCGAGATAAGTGAAGTGATGCTTGGATACGATCAGGACTATCTCTGGATCGGGGCCAGACTGTACAGTAAAGATCCCTCTAATATTACCTCTACAAGCAAAAGAAGAGATGAAGAATCCAGAAACTCGGATCAGTTTGGAATTGTCCTGGACACCTACAACGATAACGAAAATGCCCTGGCCTTCTTTACCATGCCTTCGGGGGCAAGGATAGACTACACCGTTTCGAATGATGGCGAAGGTGGAGGCGGAGGAGGCATGCGTTCCACCAACCGGAGCTGGAATACCTTCTGGGATGTGGAGACCAGCCGGGATGAAGCCGGGTGGTATGTGGAAATGCGAATTCCCTTTTCAAGCCTTCAGTTTCAAACCATCAATGGTAAAATATCCATGGGCATGATTCTGAATCGAAGGATCAGCTACATGAACGAAACGGATACCTATCCCCTTATTGATCCCAAGTATGGCTTTTCTGCCAACATAAAACCTTCCCAGGCTCAAAGTATCGAATTTGAGAATATTGAATCGGAAAATCCGGTATATATCTCCCCCTATGTTCTGGGAGGATATTCAAGCAGCTGGGTTCTGAATGATGAAGAAACAGAATACCTGAAGGAAGATAAGCCCAAAATTGAAGCCGGACTGGATGTGAAATACAGTCTAACAAGCAACCTGACACTGGATCTTACCGCCAATACCGATTTTGCCCAGGTGGAGGCCGATGATCAACAGGTGAACCTGACCCGCTATTCTTTGTTTTTTCCTGAAAAGCGCCTTTTTTTCCAGGAACGTTCCGGCATATTCAATTTCAGTCTGGGTGGAAGGTCCGACAATCTCTTTTACAGCAGGCGGATTGGCATAGTGGATGACGACCAGGTCCGGATCTACGGAGGAGCGCGGATGACCGGGCGGATCAATAAATGGGATGTGGGAATCCTGGATATGCAGACGGCAGGTTATAATGAGAATCCCTCGGAAAACTTTGGCGTGGCGCGGCTAAGAAGGCAGGTGATCAACCAGAACTCCTATGTGGGTGGCATCATGACTTCCAGGATCGGGACCGATGGCACTTACAATGTGGCCTATGGAGTGGATGGAATCTTCCGCATGTTCGGGGATGATTACCTGGATGTGCGAATGGCACAGACCTTTGAGACCGGGGCTACGAACAATGTTTTTTCCGGTGATCCTACCTATGCCGGGATCAGATGGGAACGCAGAACAGATGAGGGTTTTGCCTATGATCTGTCCTATAATTTTACCGGCGGGGAAATGAACCCGGATGTGGGCTTCCTCAGGCGAAATAACATCCAGGGATTTGGTTCCAGACTACAATATGGCTGGATGCCCGGCGAAGCCTCCAAGTTATTTAGTTACCGGGCCATGATCTCGGCCAGACGATATGCCAGAGTCTCAGATGGTCAGCTGGAATCCATGGAGATCGCTCCCGGGACCTTCATCATGACTAAAGCAGGCTGGGGAACTTTTGTAGAGCTCAAGTATATGAAGGAAGGTGTTGAGGAAGACTTTGAACTGTCCGACGATGCAATGGTACCAGCCGGAGAATATGATTTTGTAGCCCTGGAAGCGCGAATATTCACTCCCTCCTCTAAAAAACTCGGGGCAAGGATGGATTTTGAAACGGGTGGTTTTTTTGATGGAAACATTATTTCCGTAGGAGTATCTCCGGTATTCAATCTCTCGGCAAGCCTGCAACTTTCAGGAACTTATGAGTTCAATGACATCCATTTCCCGGACAGGGATCAGAGCATGCAGAGTCACATTGCCCGTGGAAGCGTGCTGTATATGTTCAGCACCAAGCTATCGGCCAATGCATTCATTCAGTTCAATACGGCTAACGACGCTTTTGTTGGGAATTTCAGACTCAGGTACAATCCAAGGGAAGGGAATGACTTCTACCTGGTCTTTAATGATTACCAGGGTTTCATGGCAAGCGACAACTATCCCATTCCCCCCTCCTATTACAACCGCGCTCTCCTGCTTAAGTATACTCACACTTTCAGGCTTTAAGCAGCCGGTATCCAGAGATTAGAAGGGGTATCCGATGGCCAGGTAAAACAGAGCACTCTTGAATCCCTTTCCGGTCCCGAACAACCAGTTTTCCCCATCTGTCTGATAGGCATTCCTGATGGGAAACCCCAGATCGGTCCGCAGCACAAAGAAGGTGAAATCAAAACGGAGTCCAAAACCTGTTCCTACGGCCAGTTGCTTATAGAAGGTATGAATATTGAATTGTGAACCCGGCCTGTTCTCATCCTCATTTGCCAGCCAGATATTTCCCACATCCAGGAAGAGTGCTCCCTTGACAACTTTTGAAATCCCGAACCTGTACTCCAGGTTGCTTTCAAGTTTTATGTCGCCCGACTGATCAATAAAGCCATCGCTGTCCTCATGATAGGAACCCGGCCCGACGTACCGTGCTGTAAACCCCCTGATGCTGTAGGCTCCACCGCTGAAGAACTGTTCCACATAAGGCAATACTTCCGAATTCCCGTATGGAACACCCAGACCAGCGTAAAACCTGAAGGCCAGTGTGTTTTTTAAGCCGTTCAGGTAATAACGAAAATCGGATGTGAATTTGATATGCTGGGAGTAAATATTATTCAGGAAATAATAGGGCCGCTCAGAAGGATCTTTCCCCATTCCGGCAAACAGGTCGATCAGATTTCCCGAGCTGTGTACACCCGCCTGATAATGAAAATTATGGGGTCGGGTCCGCATGGTATTGTCAAAAGTAAAGGCATAATTCACACCAAAAATGAATTGCTCTTCATAACTTTTTCGGATATAGATATTTGCATCCACAACTGAATCAAACTCCGGAGTGGTTTCAAGTACATTCACCGAGTTCACATATAGCGGAGAAACCGAATGATGAATTCTCTGGGTTTTTCCCCACCTGTATTTCAATTCCCCCTTCTGGGAAGCCATCCTGTAATAGGCGGTCCGGTTAATAAAATCAAAGTCCAGATTCACAGAGGTTTCCTGGATCCTGAAATGTCTGCTTTTTTCCTGGCTTCCAGGAAGTATAATTTTCGGGAAGGTTAAACCGCCACCAACTCCGAACTCGTAGGATAGCGTTCCCAGCTCGGATTCTGCTTTATTTCCCCACTGCCATTCCAATCCGCCCTTTAAGGCCAGATGCGCCTTTTCGGCTCCTTTGAATATATTCCCGTGGGTAATTCCCGCCGAAAGCTGGGGGCCTGCATAACCCGATGATTTCGTTACCACATCGGCCTCCAGATCCACACTGATATTTTCTGACAGGACCAGATCGATCCTCACATCAAGTAAATGATGCAGGCTATCCGCCTCCGATTGGGTGTATGAAATCCTGACATAAGAGAATACTCCCAGATTATTCAGACGGGAAATGGTCTGCTGATAATCCTTATAGGTATAGATATCGCCTGTATAAAAGTATATTGCACGCCTCAGGACATCAGGTTTCAAAAAATGGCCGGAAGAAACAATGTCTAATCCATTGTATTGAATGGTGTCAGTCTCTAATGTTGCAGCATCTGAGCTGCGGGAAATATGCACGAAAATATCATTGATTCCATACATGGAAAGTAAGGCTGGCGCCAGGTCCTTCTTCCTTCCAATGAGGAGGTCCACCTGACTGGTTCCCAGCGAAGTATCAGCCTGCAGCTCCACAAAATCAGGAGTAAAGTAGAAATATCCGGCATTTTGCACGCTCCTGGAGAGATCATTTCTGGCAGTTTTCAGGTCATTGAGATTAAACTGATCCCCGGTCTTTATATATTGTTTGTAATTGGCCTGTCTCAGCAGGGTATCCAGGGCCAGGTGAAGGGTGTCAAAGGCAATCCGGTTAAAATGATATGCTGGGGCAACCTCAACAAAATATTTGACCATGGCCCTCTTTGGATTCCTTGAACTTGTATCAATAACAGACCAGGCCCGGGTATTGAAATATCCCAGATCGAAGAGTTCACTTTCAATATTTTTTGCCCTCAGTTCAGGATTCACATCGCTGACAAGTATTTGATCAGATGCAAGAGTTTTATGGATCCAGTTTATAAATCTCTTCTTCTCATTTACCTTCCAGTAATTCTGGGTCCATAGACCTATGGGAGGCAGGATCCGCCGCCCTAACAGGGCATTATTTATCTTGTGGGAAGTGACAGAGTTAACATAATTTTTCACTTCCGCACTTTTCGAACCCGCTTCCTGAAAGACAATTTCAGTCTTCTTCTTACCTGTATAAAGAAGCTGATCTTCTGTAAGAAAGCGTGTGTTTGAGCAGCCCCAAACAAGCAGGACCAGGATCACACATGATATGGAAGTTCTGATGCTCATTTTTCCCGGGGCTCCTGCTTATTCTTTTTATTCTTCCTCCTCCAGATATCCTTGAAATACTGATACCTCTTCCTGTAGGTGAATCCCAGACCTGTTTTTACTATTTCACCTGTAAATACGTCCTCATAGGAGTGCTCGTTATAAATCTTCAGGAATTTGCTTGCCGCCGAATCAAGCCTGTATTCAAAGGACAGGTTATTCATTGAAAAGTCAGTGTTTCCCTGTTGCTGAGTCAGGTCGTCCAAACGTCCTGAAAACTCAATCTGGGCCCTGTCGTTCAGAAAGCTTTTACGCACCTCATAGGACAGGCTGGTTTTCGTCTCTTCTGCTCCCGTTTCTGTAGCAGCCGTATAGGTATCGATGCCAAATGAGATGTCAACTCCCTGAATGGTGGTTTTAGCCAGCTCATTGAGCTGAGAAGCCAGGAGCTGGCTTACCTGTTGACTCATATAGTTGCTGGAAGTGGAGATCCCGGGCAGGTCTACATACTCGAAGAGCAGGATGGTGATGGCCTGGCGCATTTGCTCTTCAGGACTCAGGGTATTGATAATACTCATTAAATACTGATCGCTTGTGTTAATTGTAAATAATACATCCAGATCGGAAAGCTGGTTCGTGAGTTTCAATATCACATTAAAATCAACATTCCGTTGTGCTCCATCCACAGGATTAGTATATGATGAGCTTACCTTGCTCAAAGCTTCAAAATTTAATTCCGGGTTATCAAAAAGGCCATCCCAACGGATAAATCCACCCTCTGCAATCCTGAAAGCCTTATTTGGCCAGCCAATCAGCTTCAGGTCTGCTGTTCCTTCACTGATCTCATACTTTCCTGCCAGAGCTACCTGATTATTATTCAGCATGTTGTAATTTAGAGTGCCCCCCCCTTTGATTACCACATTGATGTTATAAATTCTTTTGGCCAGATTAAAATTTATGATTGTGGCAGGATCTATTTTAACGATGGTTTCAATGGAAGAGTTCATGGCTGAGCCTGACATCCTGAAGGAATCATCCAATTCCGGATCATCTGTGGATGAATGACTTACGAAACTCAGAATTTTTTCTGTCTCGGAAATACTGAGATCCTCCATGTAACGGTAAAAAACGTCGGTACCTTCCGACAGGAGGATTTGCCCCTTGATATCCGGGTTGATCAGTGGCCCTGAGAAGGATAAACGCGAATCGACAAATATATTGCCGTAAAGCGGAACATTCTCTTTTTCAGATCTGTTCATCACCTGGAGCTTTGAAGAAGACACCTCCATGTCGGCATAGGGCGCCCAATGATCACCGAAACCTATAAACCCATCAACAAGCAACTTATTGTCAAGAGAATCCAATATACTGAACTGGTCAAAATTGATTTTCTTCCCGGAAAAAATAACACTGTCCTCGGGTATCCTGTAGCTGGAATTCAGGGTATTTATCCGAACATGGGCATTACTGATGAAAAGCTCCCCCTGGATGTTTTCCTGATCTTCCCTGGAGGCCAGATTGATTCTTCCGGACAGATTTCCCTGCATTCCCGATAAATATTCCCTCACAAAGGGCTGAAAGGTGCGTACGGGCAGGGAGGAAAACTCTGATTGAACGCTTCCACTTCCACCATAGATTTTTTCTCCCCTGATCTGAACTTTTGAAGAATCAAGCAGGGCGGACATATCAATCCGGTATGCTTTCGAAGTATCTATCTCAAAGAATCCTTTGACACCAATATGATCGAAGCTCAATCCCGACCACCTGGGATCCTCAATGTCCAGATCTGTGTTTATTCTTCGCTCACTCCCGCCCCTTGAATTATATTCTAAGGAACCGGAAATTGATCCGTCAGGCTCACCGGAAATCAGGCCTTCCTGCAAGAGTGAGTAAAGTTCCACATTATTCAGGATCAATTTATAGCTTAAGTCTTCATTTTCCTTTTCCGTTGTAAGATGAAGAAAGGAGCTATCCGTATGCATCCGGAGATTGGGAGCAAGAGTTTTGGTTCTGGTATTCACTGTGAATAAGGAAGCTGAATCCATCTGCCAGTGTATATGATTCAAAATCAACTCCCTGGAAGGGATGCTGAATACCATGTCCATGCTGTCGGGTACAGAGGCAATTTCCAGTCCATATACAATATCATTCCCAATGTCAAGCACTGTAAATTCTGATAAACTTTCCCCTTCTGAAAAGCTGCTCCTCAAGCTCAGGTTATTTGCCGGACTTGAATTATAAGTGTTGTTATCTGCTCTGATCTGAACATTCAGAATCCCTGCCGTATCTGAAATGATGGTATTCAGGTTTCCAATTTTCACAGCCTTGTATTCGATTCCGCTCCCTTTGATATTATAATTGATCCTTTGATCAGAAGGGATATTAACTATGGAGAAATCCAGGTTTGTGAAATAAAGACCAGTATCCTGTATGAATACCCCAAGGGCATCGTGATAGCTTATTTCTCCCGAAGCATTGATTTCAGGCAATTCCTGTACCCTTGCAGAAGCATTTTGATGCTCCTGATCCGCAATTGCTGCAAAATAATTTCTGTAGGCCAGACCCAAGGTGTTCAGCTCACTAAAATGTCGGGCAGACACAAAATCCATTTGAAAAAAATCAGCCTCGGCATTAAGCCGGGATCCGAGAGAATCCGAATCAAAAATAACCTTCATGTAATTAATATCCGCTGAATCATGCGGTGCGAACAGGGCGATATCGCCAAGGCTGACATCTGTTTCCAGGGCCTTCCTCCTTTTTACAAGGTGCCCATCAACAGTGGTTTCAAGCTTGAGAGTATCCTCATAGAAATGCAGTTCATTCAGTTGGGCGGAGACTGATCCGGAAGCCATAAGCGCAACAATGGAGTCGCCCGTGTTCAGGATCCCAGCCAGATCTGCCTTCAGGGATGAATCATCCACCTGCATATCAAATTCATATTCATCGGGCCGGAGCTTCCCTTTTATACTGGCTTTGCCATAGACATAATCATTGAAGTTCAGGGTGTCGACCAGCAATGAAATATCTGCCAGTAAAGAATCACGAGAAAATCCCATTCCTGAAACTTCAGCAGAGCCGGTAAAGGAACCCAGATCCTGATTATTCAGGAGCTCTCCAAGCTCTATCCTCTCAAAGGAAGAATAAATTGAAAAACGATCCGGGTCAAAATTCAAGGACCCTACTGCATCCAGATTTCCTAAACTGCTCTGCAGTTCAATATCAAACTCCGGAGAGCGAAAGGTTCCTGAAATAGTGCTGTTCACTTCAAGGCTTGTATACTCAGCTAAACCGCCCGGCATCCCGTTGCCGGCCAGGATTTCGTTCAGCCACGACCTGTCAATATCACTTAAACTGAGCGTCAGCTTACCACGGGCCCCGGAGCTTTGCATGGGATTTTTAAGTGAACCAAAGAGACTTAACTTAAAATTCTGGTCCTGAGTAAGGGAAAAATCTGAGAAGCTGTATACCGAATCTGCAATGTCAATTCCCCCCCTCAGTGAGAAAGGCAGGTCAGCAAGTACTACGAAAGTTGGTTGATCCTTCAGCTCAGAACTGAAATATGACATGTCCTGCAGAGAAAGTTCCGTATCACTGATGCTTATTTCTGCCTTCTTGACTGCTTCCGGAGCTGAAATCACTTCAAAAAAACCTTCCCGGGCAAGGGCATCCAACTGAAGTCTGCTGTGGTCGCTTTCAAGAGCCAGATTAAGCCTGGTGTTGCCGGGATCCGATACCAGTTCCCCTTCCAGTTCCTTAACAGTAAATCCATTGTCAAGACTAAATCCCAGTTTATTGATCTCCACTCCCGCCTGGTCCTTATCAAGTACAAAAGCTTTTAGCTTCATATCCAGCCCTGCCAGAGCGAAGCTGTTCTCCAGGGAATCTGCATCCGGACCCTTCTTCTTTGCCAAGCGCATACTTGCATCTTCCAGATCAATGACCCTGCTATAAATGCTCCAGGGGAAGCTGAGAGAACCAGGCTTGTTTCCGGTCTCTGATTCATGGGGCTTATTGCTGGTAAAAATATTTGTGGAGATTCCGGATAGTGAGATCCTCCTTAAATCTATATGCTTGTTGCGTATATCCATTTCATGGGCCCTGACTGTCCCCTCTCCCAGAATCGCTTCCAGGGTGAATCCATCAGAGCCTTTAGCATATCCAAAATTGATCTCCTTCATGGATAAATTCAACAGACCAAAGTTCCAGGGAGGTCCTTTCTTATTCTTTTTATTGGCACTCCCCTGGCCCGGGCCAAGTGCAATGTTTCCTGCCACACCATCAAGTTCGAGCGTGTTGGCCACAATCTCACGTGCAGGAAGCGAAACTGAAAAGCTCTTCAGCTTCAATCCGGATACATCCTGAAGGATGTGGATCCCGGAAATGGAATCGCACATGCGAAAATGGGTGGAAGATAAGTTCCCCTTCTTCACCGAAATCACCCAGGCAGCCTTCTTTTTTTCTGCACTGTCTGCCCTGGGCTTTCTACCTGCTGTAAAGGTCTCCGCAATATTTAATTTTCGGCTATCATAATTCATTAAGAGCTCCACACTTGCCTGGTCCAGATCCAGATCCTTCAGGATAACTTTCTTTCGCGCCAGGGCCCTTAGCCTGCAATTGGTCTTTAGCTCGCCCACATGGATAATGGTATCTCCTTCAGGGTCTGTAATCAGAACACCTTGAATTTTAACCGAATAGGGCATGATTCGTTTGATGGCATCCATATGGATGGGAACATTCGCTCCAGCAAGGATCTGGTTGGTTTGCTTTGTGACAAATCCATCCAGAAAAGGAAGGTTAAGAAAGACAAAAAGCAGGACTATAATTCCGAGGACCGAACCCAGGAATATGAAAAATAATCTTACAGCTTTTCGCCACCTCATCAATCAGGAACTTGTTTCTTTCTGTGAAGATAATCTATTGTTGGATTTTGATCACATCTCAAGCTGTACAAAAGCCAAGTTTTTAGGACAAGAGGGATTTTTGCAACAATCTTGCACCCTCGATGTTTCTCTAATAATATTCGATTCCCATGGAAGAACATCCCTATACCAACAGCCTGATAAATGAAACCAGTCCCTACCTGCTTCAGCATGCACACAACCCGGTAGACTGGTATCCCTGGAGTGAGGCCGCCCTGGAGAAAGCAGCCCGGGAAAATAAACTGATCATTGTTAGCATCGGCTACTCTTCCTGTCACTGGTGCCACGTAATGGAGCACGAGAGTTTTGAAAATGAGATTGTGGCTCAGTTCATGAATGAGCACTTTGTATGTATCAAGGTGGACCGGGAAGAACGTCCTGACATCGATCACATCTATATGACTGCTGTTCATATGATGGGCCAGCAGGGTGGCTGGCCCCTGAACTGCATCGCTCTTCCCGATGGCAAACCCATCTGGGGTGGCACCTATTTCCCCAAAGAGCAGTGGATGGAGGCACTTAGCCAGGTACATGACTATTTCCGGCAAAATCCCGAAAAAACCAATCAGCATGCCACTGATCTTGCAGAGGGTATCCGGCAAAACTCCATCTTCCAGCCTGAGGCTCCGGAGCAGCTAATGACTCATGCCGAAATCCACAGCGCGGTAAAAAAATTGAAGGGCCAGTTTGATAGGGAACACGGAGGACAGAAGGGTGCCCCCAAATTTCCCCTGCCGGTGAACATTGAATTTCTTCTGCATTACGGGTGGCAGTATAAGGACCAGGAAACGCTGGATTATGTGGATTTGACCCTGACCAGCATGGCAAGGGGAGGAATTTACGACCAGGCTGGAGGCGGTTTTGCCAGGTATTCTGTGGATCCCATTTGGAAGGTCCCCCATTTTGAGAAGATGCTTTATGATAATGCCCAGTTAATCAGGCTCTATTCCAGGGCCTACCAGCTAAGCGCAAAAGAGCTGTATGCTGATGTGATCAGGCAGAGCATTGAGTTTATCCAAAGGGAGCTGCTTTCCACCGAGGGTGCCTTTTATTCGGCCCTGGATGCCGATAGTGAGGGAGAGGAAGGAAAGTACTATGTCTGGCAGAAGGAGGAACTGGAGGGGCTGCTTGGGGGCGACTTTGACTTATTCTCCGAGTACTACAATATCAATGCAAGGGGGCTCTGGGAGCAAGGCAACTACATTCTGTACCGGACCTCCGACCCTGAGGAATTTGCAGGGGAACGGGGACTTGATTCCCAGTGGTTCAAAGAAAAAATAGGCGAATGGAATGGCATTCTGCTCACGGCCAGAAGCCAAAGAGTAGCTCCCGGACTGGATGATAAATCTTTGACTTCCTGGAGTTCCTTAATGATCTCGGCCCTGATTCAGGCCTATGATGCCCTGGACGATCCTTCTTACCTGGATCTGGCCATCTCCAGTGCCCGTCTGATCAGGGAAAAGCTGTGGTCAGAAGACAGGATTCTGTACAGGAATTACAAGAACGGTCAACGCTCCATTCCCGCATTCCATATCGACTATGCCCTGTACATGGAAGCTTGCCTGGATCTCCACTCCTCCAGCCTGGATCCGGATTGGCTGGAACTGGCTATGAACCTGGCAGAAGCCAGCATGGAACAATTTTATGATCCGCATACGGATATGTTCAACTATAATGCTAGGAATTCTGAGGTCCTGATCAGTAATAATGTGGAAACCCAGGACAATGTGATCCCCTCCTCCAATTCGGTGATGGTCCACAACCTGTTTCGCCTGGGCCATCTGATGCTCAAAAGGGAATACCTGGATCTGTCTCTTACCATGATGGGACAAATGCAGGGACGCTTTGAACGCTACCCCCACGGATTTGCAAACTGGGGCAGGCTGATGCTGATGAACCTGAATCCCTATTATGAAATTGTTGTGACAGGTCCCTCAGCGAAATCAAAGTTAAGTACCATTAAACGTGAATACCTCCCCCACGCTTTGGTTGCGGGCAGCACCGAGGACCTGGATCTGCCCCTCTTTCAAAATCGCTTTGATCCTGGAAAAACGCAGATATTTGTATGCAGAGATAATGTTTGTCAGCTACCGGTGGAAAACCCGGAAGAAGCAAGAAAAATATTCGGGATTGAATAGAACATAAGCGAGAAAATAGCTGTTTATTAGTATACGCAGAAAATTAAGAAAACATGAGATTGCCATTTATTTTATTTGCTTTCTTGCTCCTGTCCGCAGGTGTGCAAGCACAAAACACAAATCCGAACTACGATCCTGCCCTGGCCACTGAACTGGAAGCAGATGATTATGGCATGAAGGGATATGTTTTGGTTCTCCTTAAAACCGGCAGCAACCTTACAGAGGATCAAACACTTATAGATAGTTGTTTCGCTGGACATTTTGCAAATATGGAACGCCTGGTACAGGAGGATATTCTAATTGTAGCCGGCCCCCTCGGCAAGAATGAGAAGAGCTACCGGGGCATATTTATTTTGAATGTTTCCTCCATTGAGGAAGCTGCCAAACTGGTGCAAACCGACCCGGCTGTAAACGCCAGATTATTAGATGCGGAGCTATACGAATGGTATGGCTCAGCGGCCCTTCCTGCCTACCTGGAAGCTGCTGATAAAATCTGGAAAATAGAACCCTGAATAAATGGCAGTCTCCTTACACAAAGTACTTCTGTTTACTGCACTGATACTGATCAGCTCTGGTTCAGCTCTGCTGTCCCAAACAAAGCAAGAAGAGGAGGGTCTTCTGATTTCCACTGCCTGGCTGGAAGAGAACCTGGCAGATAGCCTGCTGGTAATTCTTCATATCGGCATGAAGACAGAGTTTCAGGCAGAGCATATCCCGGGGGCAAGATTCGTTTCTATCTGGGATGTACTTTTAAAAAAAGATGAACAGAATCTGCGCCATGAAATTCCTGAGGAACAACAATTAGAAAAGGCCCTTAGATCATGGGGTATCAATGATAACTCGAAAATCATCCTTTGTTACCAGGATGTGAATTCCATCAAATGGTCGGCCCGTCTCTTTTATACCCTCGACTACGCCGGACTGGGTGACCGGGTGGCCCTGCTCAATGGTGGATTGAAAGCCTGGAAGGAAGAGGGAAGGTCAGTCACAGACAGTGTAAGTTATTATCCGGAAGGTAAGGTTGAAATCAGGATTGTGGATGAGGTCAGAATATCAAAAGAGGAAGTGCTCTCGAACCTGAACAATGAAAATACAATACTAATCGATGCCAGGTCCCCTGAAAGATTCCATGGAAGAGTACAGGAGGATGGCCCGGGTCGTTCGGGACACATTCAGGGAGCTGTTAATATTCCCTATTTTGAAGTAAGCCTGGAAGGCTCCTCCCACCTGTTTAAATCGAAGGGGGCCTTGCTTACTCTGTTCGAGGACCATGGGGTCCGGGAAGGAAATTCAATACTAAGCTATTGTGGAACGGGAATCCTGGCTTCAACCCTCTATTTTACAGCCAGGCTATT
>Ga0180430_10000952_pt1 | contig 29907 bp, 26 predicted proteins | sample SS_ome_9_FD_132999 | JGI IMG/M metagenome (GOLD analysis project Ga0180430, IMG submission 132999) | Hypersaline lake sediment archaeal communities from the Salton Sea, California, USA - SS_1_S_2 metaG | ecosystem: Environmental > Aquatic > Non-marine Saline and Alkaline > Hypersaline >... | reverse complement strand
GGGCCAGAAGGCCTGCGTCGGCGGGATCGGTGGCGGAATTGTTTGAGCCAGGCCAGCACGGTCACTCGGCTCCCGGAGGAACGAGTTTTGTGAACCGGAGACCGAGGTGTTTAGACTTCGCCGCCTGCTTTGAGGTGAGATACCGATCCGCGGCAATCTGCTCGGACAGCTTATGATGTTCCATGCTGCCCGAATCGCCTGAAGCCTTCGCAGGCCCGTCAGCGTTCTGGCGGATGGTCTGATCGAGATCGTCGGCCACGGCATGTCTCCTGTGCAGACGGCGACGCACCGTCTGATGAGAGATTTATGCCGTTTGAGGGCGGACTGTCCGGAATTCGATCGGAAGTCGCGGAATCGTTCCTGATGTGGAATGTGATCAATACCCCATAGCCGATTCCTGGTGGTTCGGCGTTGCGTGGGATCGCCACGTAGATCTGATGAGGAATCTGGGTAGTCAGTTTGTGTCAGGCAAGTGCCGAAATCAGGCACACCGCGCCGTCATGCACTTTGAACGCGACGGAGACGAGGTCTGGGTCACTAAGCGGCGGGCATCTACCAGCCGAAATAGTACACGGCTCAGCTGCTTCAGGTGCCCTTCGTCCCCTGTATAGCGTTCGGGGATGAATCCCGGATTTCAGGGCTTCGCGCGAACGCAGTATTCCACCAGCAGCACGGAATGCTTCGATCGCCCCTGCGATGGTGCGGCCCTGATTGGGCTTTTGTCCTGGCTGTACCGTGTGGATAAAAACACCAGCAAAAGTGGAGTTGTGCTGGTGTTTTTATCCGTTTTTGGGGGATGCAATCCCTTCAGAACCATTTGTACCCAGTGCAGCTCGGCTCAAAACCTGCCTTCCCTGACTTGTCCGGGTTGCAGACCCTTTCTGTAAACGACGATGTTGTCCGGCGTGACGGACTCGTTCTCGGGCAGTACCGTCGTCGCCTTCTTGCCGCTGAGTACCGCCACGCTCTTCAGGCCTTTGAGCTTCTCGGTTGCGCCCACCGCTGTTGCCGAATCGTCATACCATTCAAACCAGGGGAGCCCGGCCTTCGTGTACTTCTCGGCCGTTGGCGGTGGGTGTGGCGGTTCCGAACCGGTGATTGATTGCCAGACCATTGAGTTACACAGATGTACGAAGCAGCGACTGCCGGCTGCAAGATCCCAATCGTTGATGTTGAACGGGTCATCATAGATCTCCTGATTCATCAAGCCACCGGGAGCAAGACCCATGTCGCAACTCGCGGGGGCAGCGCATTCCATGATGTCTGCGTCTGCGAGATATCGGGCGCGCATCGCGGATTCCTCAATAATTGGGAACCGTCGCTCAAATACCTCCCGCTTCATTGGATAAACGGCGATCTGAATACCACCGTGTTCCGCGGTTCCGGTGAGCTGTTCCTCCGCTGAGAAGCCTGCTCCAAGGGGCATGGCAACAAATTGACGTATGTGACCCTTCTCAACGACGTACCCGTCCAGCCACGGTTGTTCGGGGGCGACCATGTAGTTCTGCGGCCGCTTGACAAGGTTATCCGTCCACGGTTCACCGCTGACAGCGCACTGTTTGCCGGTCGCAACTTTGATGGCAAACGGGTACGGCGAGCGGCGGTGTTGTACCAGTGACGCATCAAAGTTCAGCCAGAGTGCCTCCGACTGATACATCGGCATCATCACTCCGCCACGCTGCAGCCATTGTGCCGGAACCTCGGATGCATAGTCGTCCACATGCCGCAGCGGAAAGGCTCCGAGACCGGGTGGCAGCGGATATGACCTGTTGTCGTCGGGGATGCGGAGTGTCCGCTGAAACTCAATAGACAGTTCCGCACCGGGATGCGAACCTGGAAATGTGAACACGAGACGATCATGTTTGAGTTCGATCATGTGGTCCCTTCCGATAGCGAAATGTGATTACCAGTCACCGTCCCTGACTTCCCGAACCACACGCAGCAACGCGTGCTCGGGGGCGTCCTTCAGCTGTCGCAGCAGGTCAGCAAACAGCTTTGGCCGATGTCGAATAATGGCCTGCAGTTCTTCTGACACCTTGCCAGCGAGGGCCAGCAGGATGTCCGGATCTTCGTTCAGCTCTTTCGCGAGCTGGAGAATCGTTTGCTCCGAGGGCGGAGGCTGTTCACCTCGTTCCACTTTGCTGAGATAGGACGGTTCGACGCCGATCCGTCCTGCAACCTGTCGAACGGAATACCGCCGATCTTTGACCTTCAGCTTCTCGCGTGCGTTTCTCAAATACTCGCCGAAACCGTTCATGCGTGTACTGTATACTACACAGTACCGAAAGCAATCTGAAAAACGGCTGGTTTGGAAGTTTTTATCGGGGTTTACGGCGCCATCCCCAGCTCAGCCAACTCCGTGCGACATGCAGAGGCTCGCAGTCACCATCCCTCGGAAGGCTGAAGGCTTTCCGTGCCTCAGGTGGTTGCAGATGCAGCAAGGTCAGCACGGGCCCGGCGACGTGAGTCGTTGCCCGGCACTTACTATCCGTCATCACCGTTTATTCCGCTGCAGCTCTGACAGCCTGAGTCTGGAACGCCGGGACACCGGTGCTCCTTCCGTCCCAAACAGCACGGCCCCCTGAATCGAGGCTGCCACGGCACAGCCCACCAGGCAGTCCAGCCAGTGGTTGTCGGCCTGCTCGGGTCGCATCTTCCATTCATCAACTTTGCGGCCACGGCCTTCGGTCTTCACGAAGTATTCGGCCGTGACATGCTCCGCAAACAGACGATGTGTCTCCGCCTTCGATCCAAACAAAGACAGACAACCGCCGTCTCCCATGGCGACGGCCAGCCGGGCATGCACAAAAGACTTCCACCAGTTGGTATCGAATACGACATGCCTCACGGATCGCTTGCCGCGCACGTTGGGGATGCGCCAGTTGAGTCCGACGCGGTCACCCTGCTTCCGTTTGTAGTCCGAGAACGGAACGCTTGAGGCCCCGACAAATCGGCCGTGCGACGGCAGCAGAATCGTCGAGTGGGAGCTCTGGCGACAGAACTGATAGACGACATCGGTGGAGTGACCCCAGTTAGCATCAATCAGGCAGCGTTCGATACGCATGGCCGCCCCATCATCACGTTTCCACTCGCGTCCCAGATAATCCTGCGTCAGCGCATCAAGGCCCGCGTAGATGGACCCTTCGAGACCGGTGCTCTTGCCAATTGCCGCTAATGTCTGCCGCGCATCCCGCAGTGTGAAGTACGCGCGCTGCTGATCGGGGAAGCCACCGTAATCAACGACGTAGCCGGTGAAATTGTCCTCCCACGCCGCCACGACGTAGAACAGCATCTTCTGCTGAACGTCGATGAACATCGTCAGACGGTTACATGACAACGGGATCTCGCCACGCTGCATTCCATTGGTCTTGGCTGCGACCTGATCGGCGGTCAGCAGATCGTCATCGATCGTTTCCGCAGGCAGCGGTTCGTTTTGATACTCCGCGAAAAACGCGGCCTCATCCTGCAGCCTGAGATTCATCGCATGCTGGATCGCTGACAATTCGTCGTGGTTAAACCGCTCGGGCCAAGCGATCGAGGCACCAGCGTCCATCGCGTCACGATGCGCTTGGTAAAACTCCGTGGCCGCCTTGCCGCCGTCGCCATTGCGCATCCCCTCAGACCGCAGCTCCGCATAACGGTCCCAGAGTTTTTCGTCGGTCGGGAATGAATAGACCATCCGCGTCCGCTCACCATTCCATTCCGGATGTTTGTCGCGATCCAGAATGTTGTCCGCCATGTCGCTCGGACGAATCACGGTGCACGGCATGATGCCGGAGATCTTCTTGCCGGGGCCGGAGAGTCCCAGTACAGCTCCCGCCAGAATGCTCTCGCGGTTGGCACACTGCGACAGGCTGCGGGCGGACTCATCGGTTTGCGGATCATCCAGCACCACCAGTGACGGGCGGACGGTCTTGCCATCGGCACGCTTGTACTTCATGCCGCGGATTCGGCCGGTGATGCCGCCAACTTTGATGATGGCACCGCTGGCTTTTGATTCCGTAATCGTGGGCAGGACTACTTCCTTCGCCGTCCAGCCGATGTGAGTCCGTTCTCCCTGAAACAGTTGCCCGCTGCAGCGGTTGGCGATTCCATCCAGGCATTGGATTGGAAAGACAACCTCGGGAAAGTCGGCCAGCAGCAGTTCGTTGCCGTCGAATTCCATCTTGATTGAATCAAGCATATCCATGGCATGCCCTTCATCTGATCCGATCAGGCACACGAACTCGCGATGCCCGAACAATACCGCCCAGATGCAGGCACATTCACAGATCGTCGTCTTGCCGCTGCCGCGCGGCATGGCCATCGCGAACAGTCCCCCGTGGAGAACTGCCTGTTCGATCTTATGAATCACCTTCAGATGATCGGGCGACCATGGCAGGTGAAACGTCAGCGGAAAATACGTCTCGCAGAAGAACCGAAAGTCGCTCTCGGCAAGTTGCTTTCGACCGGGATTTGCAACCGCCGGCATTTCGCCAATGTCGCGACCGGCCAATGAGAGTGCCGCGTTGCGCGCCCGGGCGCGATCCTTGAGTGTCTCGTACGGATCGCCATCCGCTTCCGGCTTCGGCGCATGGCGTTCATGGACGAGCCACGCCACGTAACGCAAGAGATCGACGGTCTTGCCATCGCCGATGCGAAACCCGGCACGCGAACGGTGGCGATACAGTTGGCGTTCGCTGATGGCTTCGCCCAGCGGCGTGGAGTTGAGCAGCCGGCACAAATCGGACGGTCGGAGTTTACGGGGATCAATCGCCATCCACCCCTCCGGCCATCTGCCGCACATTCCACGCGGCGTAATGCACGAGATTGAGCGTGCCGTCCGGGTTCGTCGGCGCTCCGGCGTCCACATCATTGCGAATCATGGTCTCGGTGATCTGCCGCGCCCCGGCCTTGCTCAACATCCGGGCGGCCACATCGATTGGGAGCGCATTGGGGTTCATCGATTCGGGGGATTCATGCGACATGAAAAACCTCCGAAATCTGCTGCGAATCATTCCGAACTGCGCTGGATGCGTCTCGAAAAAAATGGCTCACATGTGTCATGCAATTGAACGCCACGTTTTGGAGACCCACACCATGCCAAAGATTACGAAGAGGACGAAACGCGAAGACGGACCACGGGCGGCCATCGCCAAGCTGGAGGATGCCCGAGCGCTGCTGACCACGATTCGCCAGGCCCTCGATAAAGAGGTTCTGGAACGCACCGACGACCTGAGTCGGCCGGGGCTCGGATGGACGCATTTCGGTGACGCGGCTCGGCTGCTCGAAGAACTGAAAGACGTCGGACACCTGCTGCTGATTGATCGCAACGAGGTGCTCGACGAACACGCCTGCCCGGGCTGCGGCACCCGCGACGTCGAACGGCTGCTGCTCGACGAAAGCGAGGTGCGATGCACCATCTGCGGATGCGAATACACACTCGACTGAGAGCCGGCCATGTGGCCGGCTCATTTCATTTCCGGACTCTGTCAAAGGACGAAGACCATGACGACCAGAAAGACTGCCCCGAAGAAGACCACGACAAAGAAGGCCACTTCGGGCAAACGGGCCGCGTCCAAGAGGACGCCAGGGAAGAACGCTCCCACCAAAGACACCACCGCGAACAAGGCGGCTGCCAAGAAGACGCCGGCAAAGGCGGTTGAGAAGAAGCTGAGCGCCATCGACGCGGCGGCCAAGGTGCTCGGCGAATCGACGGAGCCGCTGAACACGAAAGAGATGGTCGAAGCGATGTCGGCCAAAAAGTACTGGACCAGCCCCGGCGGCAAGACGCCGCACGCGACGCTGTACTCGGCCATCCTGCGGGAGATCCAGAAGAAGGGCGACGACGCCCGATTCCGGAAGGCCGAACGCGGCCGATTCACCCTGACCACCAACGACTAAAGGATCTCGATCATGACCAGTAATATCTCGACCAACCATCTGGACTACGCGGATGCGGCAGAAGCCGCGGAACGGGGAAGTGCGTGGGCGCAGGCCAGCGCCCTCTGGCAAATGGCGATCGATCTGTGCGACGATCCCGCGCACAACACAACGTACCAGGCGGGAATCGATCGCTGCGATGCGGCGGCTGCCGTCGACCGGGAACTGGCGTCGATCGCCAAACGGATCCTGCAGATCCCGACCCTCGAAACGCGAAAGTCCGACCAGCTCGATTTCCACGAGGTCGCGGTCTGGTCGCTTCAGGAGGCGTTGCGACTCGCGTACCACCTCCACCGCGACGCATCCTAACGGTGACATTCGCCACGTCGTCGCCCAGGACGCCCCGTGTCGGGGCGTTCTCTCGTTGGTCGCCCGAGTCTTCAACCGTTCGTCTCCTTCGCCACGTGGGCCATCGTCGCGGGCCCGGGCGGATCGATATACCGCACGGGTTTCGCGAGTTCCGCCGCGATCCGGATTTCCGCCGACACACCGACCGATTCCCTCCAGCCATCCAGCGTCAGGACCACCAGTTCGTCACACCGTCGGAGATGCTCCCGGTCGAACCGCTCCCAGAACGGCCAGTCCGTCGGCAGGCCATGCCCCACAAGCGGATGCCCGTGCACGATTGGAGCGAAGACCACATGTCCCTGCTGCATCAGCGTCGCCGTCATCCGGCAGACAGCATGAAAACGCTGCTCGCGGACGGTGGCACACGGATGCGAATACGGACTCGCGAGGTAGATCATGCGGCTACCTCCGTCTGTATGGGAAATTCCTGGTAAAGACTTCTTTCCCGGCATGACATGCTAGTAAAGATCTCTTGACTAACGCGAGTTGCTGGGAAAGAATCCTTTACTAGTGGTTTGGTTGGGTAAAGAAAGGTTGACCAGGCATGGCCAGAAAAACTGGTAAATACGCGACGAAGGAAGTTGGCGGCGAGGTGGTGAAAGCATTCGTGCCGCATCCACTGCCGCCAACACGCCCGGTACTTCGTATTGAGGGAGAATTGGCGGATCTCCATGCCGAAGCCGTCGCAGCCATCGGTCGTCTTGAAATCGCCGGAACCATGGTGCCGAGCCCGGATTGGTTCCTGTACGGCTTCGTCCGCAAGGAAGCGGTCGTTTCGTCGCAGATCGAAGGGACACAGGCCACACTCGAGGATGTGGTGGCCTGGGAAGCGACTCGGCAGTCGGACCATCCGGCCGATGTCGAGGAGGTCTGCAATTACGTGGATGCGCTGACATTTGCCCGTGCTGAACTTGCCAGGCCGCGAGGGCTGCCGCTGTGCGTTCGCCTGCTGTGCTCGATCCACGAGCGACTCATGCAGGGTGTCCGAGGAGGTGAAAAACAGCCGGGTACGATTCGGACATCGCAGAACTGGATTGGCGGGACGCGCCCCGGGAATGCGCGATTTGTTCCCCCTCCTCCGGAGCTCGTCCCGGAACACCTCACTGCTCTCGAACAATGGATCCATAGTGAAGATTCGCTGCCACCGCTTGTCCGTGCAGGACTGGCACATGTGCAGTTTGAAACGATTCACCCGTTTCTTGACGGCAATGGTCGCGTTGGACGCCTGCTGGTGACACTGCTCGTGGAACATTGGGGGCTCCTCTCTTCGCCCCTGCTGTATCTGAGCCTTGGATTCAAACGTCACCGCCAGAATTACTACCGTCGCCTGACGGCTGTGCGGTCCCAGGGCGACTGGGAGGGATGGACCGAGTTCTTTCTCCAGTGTGTGATTGAATCTGCCAGCGACGGAGTGACAACCGCTCAACGTTTGTTTGCGGTTGTTGGAGCTGACCGTGACAGGGCCTCCAAACACAAATCGGCTACTGTCAATTCGCTGAGACTGTTCGAACTTCTTGCCGAGAACCCCGTACTCACACTGGCACGTGCCGGGGAGCTGCTGGGCGCGACAAAACCTACCTCGCAGAAAGCCATTGATGCGTTGTGCGCAGCCGGCGTGCTTCACGAAGTCACAGGCAGGAAACGCGATCGCGTCTACGCCTGGCAGTCGTACATCGATGTGCTCGGCACAGAGACCATGCCAATCCCTCGCTGATGTTCTTCGATTCATGCGGCCACCTCTTCCGCCGTGACCCGCTCCGCCTTCTGGCCCGTAAACTCCTCGAACCGTTTGACGATGACGTCGCAGTACAGCGGATCGAGTTCCATCAGGAATGCGCGGCGTCCCGTCTGCTCGGCACCGATCAGCGTGCTGCCCGAACCGCCAAACAGATCGAGCACATTTTCGCCGGTGCGTGATGAGTACTGGATCGCCCGCACCGCCAGTTCGACTGGCTTCTCAGTCAGATGCACCATCGACTGCGGATTGACTTTCTTCACGTGCCACAGATCGGTGGCGTTGTTCGGCCCGAGGAATACATGTGCGGCGCCTTCTTTCCAGCCGTAGAAGCACCACTCGTGCGCGCCCATGAAATCCTTGCGGGTCAGAACCGGATGCTGCTTGTCCCAGATAATGGCCTGTGAAAAGTACAGGCCGTGCTTCTTCAGGTACGGCGGGTAATTCGCACAGTTCGCATACCCGCCCCAGATGTAGAAGCCTCGGCCGGGCTCCAGAACGCGGACCGCGTTTCCGAACCATGCATCCAGCAGCCGGTCGAACTCGTCATCCGACACAAAGTCATTCTCGAGTGGCCGGTCTTTGGCACGCAGCTTCTGCTGCGTCGGTTTGGATTTCTCCGGGTGCCGGGCGACATCCAGCGACTGGTGATGCGTCGTCCCCTGGAACGAGGACAGGCCGGCAGCGATGGCGTTATTCGAACGCGGCTCGACCTTGACGTTGTACGGTGGATCCATGTTGACGAGGTGAATCGGCTCGCCATCCAACAGTCGATCCACGTCCTCCGGACTGGAACTGTCACCGCACAACAATCGATGATCGCCGAGCACCCACAGGTCACCAGGCTGCGTGACCGCCTCATCGGGTGGCGCGGGAACGTCATCCGGATCGGTTAGTCCCTCCTTCACGCCGGGGTCCAGCAGTTTGGCGAGATCGTCCTGCGAGAACCCGATCAGGTCGAGATCGAAATCCATCTCATTGAGCTGCGACAGTTCAATGGGCAGCAGGTCATAATTCCACTCCGCCAGTTCGGAGGTCTTGTTGTCAGCCAGGCGATAGGCCTTGATCTGTGCCTCTGTCAGTCCGCGTGCCACATGCACGGGGACTTTTTCGAGCCCCAGTTTCTGGGCCGCCTTGAAGCGGGTGTGGCCCACGATGATCACGCCTTCGGGATCGACGACGATGGGTTGCCTGAACCCGAATTCGTTGATTGAGGCGGCGACCGCATCGACCGCCTGATCATTGAGTCGCGGGTTGTGTTCGTAGGGCGTGACGTCCGCCAGCTTGCGTTGTTCAATTCTCATGCTTTCCAACTCCATTTAGTTTCGGACTCTCAAAACAAACTCTCCCGTATACCGCGGCTGTTCCCGCGGGCGTCTCCTGACAGAATTCGCCGGGAAGGAACCATTAAACGTCACTGCATCGGCTCTCTCGGTCTTCGAATTCACCACACCAGCACTCGACTGCGACGAGCGGAAAGCAGGCGAGGGGGAAGACCGAGGAGTGGTCCCGCTGCATGCAGGTCGGTGGGCGGCGGCGACATTCCCCTCCACCGAGGACCTCATTACCGGTTACGACAATCTGACCGGGCCTGTCTGCAGGCGGATGTGGGTGAAAGAAGCGGCATTCGTCACAGCGTGGCATCAGAATCTCCAGTTACAGTTTTGGATGTCAGATTCACTTTTGTCCTTTTGGCCTTTTGTCCACAGGCCTCGCGCGTACACACGCGTACGCGCGCACGCAGGCATCACGCGCGGGGGCATGGACATAAGGACAAAAGGGGGGAGGGGGGGATAATCTTTCTTTTTCCGAGACCCCCTGGCCAAAAGGACAAAACGGACAAAAGCTGTGGCGCAAGGACTTACGGCAACCTTTTGTCCCTTTTGTCCAAGGCAACGCGGACTGAATCGACGGATCGTTTTGGCCATCCGCTGACCCCTTTTGTCCCGGACGTAAGGGGGGCTGTGGGATGGGTGCTTACATTTGTCCCTTGGCCAAAAGTCCAGTGCCGGACAAATGTCACGGTGGACGGCGATGTTCATGCGTCGGTCCCTTCGTTCATTACCCGGAGTCGATACACCAGTCGTGGTCGTCCACCCGTGCGGACGGCGTCGGTTTCGATGCGTTCCTGATCGAGCAGCGCATCACGAATCTCTTCATGCTCCCGGCGGCTCCAGCGGAATCTGCGGCTGAGATCGCGATAGGCCATCCATCCGTCGCCATGCTGATCTCGCCAGGCGGTCAAGGCGTCCACCACCTGCTTACAGCGTTTCTCGAATTCCGTCTCACTGGCATGTGCCTGCGCCATGAACAACATCCGCCGTGTCTGGTGCGTCACGAACTCGCTCGCCCAACGAACGGCATCGTCGTCGATGGTCGGATTGATGTGGTTTTCACTGACGGCATACAGCAGTGCCAGTTTGCGGGTCTGCTCGTGCACACGACCCCAGACGGTGGTGCCCACCGGATCGCCACGGGCTTCGGCATGCGCATATTCCGACTCCGCCTGCAGGCGGGAGTCGGTCAGCAGTCGTCGAGCTGAATCCGTGGCCGGTACGACTCGCGGTTGTGGATGCCAGGTTTCGAGGTTTCCGGAGCCTGGGCAGAAGTCGGCCCACCACTGCGCCGTTTCAATCACCTGAGCCGGCGGATCAATGATTCCCGGATCCTGCCCCACGCTCCGCCGCCCGCTTTCCACAATCAGCATGCGCGCGAAGAATCCGTTCGTCAGCATGCGTTCAGACAGCGCGCCGTAGTAATGCGTCGGAATTGCCGTGCCGTAGACCACCAGACAGGGTTGGTCGATCACGCCCGGCTGCTCTTTACCGGCCTTGCGGCGCATGGGGTAAATGCTGTTGGCAGCCGAATACATGGTCAGCAGCGTGCCGAGAATGTTCTCGTGGCGGGCATCGCGGGCTTTGTTGATCGACTGCAGCAATCCGTCGACCTCATCCGTTTGAAACAGCATCGACGGATTGAGGAACAGGGCGTCCTGAATACCTTCGCCGCTGGCAAATTTCTCACCCAGAGCGTTGACCATCCCCACACGATGCAGAATCGCCGTGTTGACCTTCCGCGGCCAGTCCTTGCCGACCGCTGAAAATGCCAATGCCAGCAGATAGATGTTCGTGCGGTTGTCGGCCTCATCACGGACCTTGCGACCGGCCAGCAGTGCCTGCAGAGCCAGCGCTCCGCAAAACGCCAGGGGAACGTTCGGGTAAGGGGCGGTAGCCAGGCAGTGATCCATCACACCGGCCACGAATCCGGGGATACGACACAACGATTCCGGAATCGGACCGGGGTCCGGGAACTCGGGGATTGGCTTTTCATCCGTGAGCGCCAGTGGCGGACCAGCCTGGAACTGCGAAAGATCGACCGTTGAATCATCTGCGATCGCCGCACTGCGGGCTCGGGTGAGTGTGCGCGAGACGTAGTCCGGCCGGATCGCCTTTTCCGGACGTTCATCGTGCTGACATCGCCAGGCAACCAGCAATCGGGCGATCTCGTCATCGGACCAGCCCCGGATCACAGCCAGCGTGGCCAGACTCAGGTCGTAGGCGCTGGCCGACTGATCCAGCAGGTCCGGCCGGCAGCGATCCCACGTCTGTCGAAAGGCGGGGCTCTCTTCCATCGCCGACTGAAACTTTTCCGCCGGCGGTTTCGCGTCGAGATCGACGGTCACGACACTCGCGGCTCTGGTGCGCGGCGAGTCTCGTGGCGGATCGGGTGTCGCTGCCGGAATGAAGTCTTCAAAGTCGTCAATCGAATAGCGCCGGTGTTGGTCGGCACTCAGGATGTGAACACTGAGGGGAGACTCGGGCTGTTTGCGGTTCACCGTCTCCGGTAATCGAAGGATGCGGGTCAGGTCGCCCAGGTTTTCCAGCGACCAGCCCAGCCTTGCGGCCACGGCGCAGACCAGACTGTGCCAGCCGTGAGTTAGATGAGCCGCGTGATTGCGTTCTTCAGCATCCTGAAACAGCCACGGTTCATGCAGCAGCCAATACAGATGCCGGCCATGTCCGCTGTCGACAACCACCGAGGGCGGCAGTGGCAGTTCGGCCAGCAGCCGATCACAGTCAGCGTTGTCCGCTGGTAACGACTTGCCGGCGTGTGCGGGACTCACAAAATCGACATCGGCCCACAATGCGCCGATGCCGCCCACGTCATCGTGTTTGCCGCGGCCGGACGGCGTGCCGTGGATCAGTCCCATGCCGAAATAGACGTTCTGCGTCTGTGCCAGATTCCCGGCAACGTTCGCCGCGCCGCGAATTTCGTCAAAGAATCGCGACCGCTTTTCCGGGACGGTAAACAGGGCGATCCGCTGATCAGCCGAGACGGCGTCACCGAAGACCCACTCCAGAAATTCCTCCATGCATGGGCTCCTCAGAACGGCAGATCGTCCAGATCCACGTGATTGAACGACGGCACTGGTTCTGGCTTGGCGTCGAGGTCGTGTCCGACGATCCGATCGAATCGTTCACCCGGAATACTGCGAACGGTGATGGTGTTTGTTTGGCACAGCGCACCGGCTTCGGCCAGTGTGACCGCCTGTTCGGCCGTTTCGGGAACCGGATCGTTCGATCGTTGCTGCCACCAGGCTTCTGCCTTCTGCCGAGCAAAACCAGTGTGTTCGAAACAGATCCACTCGGATTGCCAGTGGCTCAGACCGAGCCGGTAGTCGACCCGCATTGATTTGGGTGCATCCTCCGGGGCGTCACGCTTTTGATGCACGGACCATGAGATGTCCCGCACTTCGAACGTCGTGTCGCTTGCCTGATCCGATAGAATGCCGGCCTCCGTGGCCTGCGCTTCATGTGGCTGTCGCTCGGGAGGCGGAAACTCGTATCCGCACTGCGGGCAGGTTCCATAGCCGGCGGCGATGACCGCGCGGCAGATCGGACATTCCTTCGCCGGGGCCGCTCCGTCTCCGTTGGTTCGTTCCTCGACACGGATCGCGTCCACCGGTCCGTGCCGCAGGACGTTGCCACCGAAATCCAGCACCAGGCAGTTCTGCTTGCCGGGATGCAGGCGGAACCCGCGACCGACCATCTGGTAGTACAGGCCCGCAGACATCGTGGGGCGGAGCATGACCACACAGTCGATGTTGGGCGCGTCGAATCCGGTGGTCAGCACATTGACATTAGACAGATATCGCAGCTTCCCATCGCGAAAGTTTTTGAGCGTGGCATCTCGCTCCGCTGTTGGAGTCTCGCCGGAAACGAAGCCGCACTCCACGCCATGTTGACGCTGCAGCATACTCTGCACATGACTGCCGTGCTTGATCCCGGTGGTGAAGATGAGGACGGCGTGCCGGTCCTGTGTACACGCAATGATTTCCTGGCAGGCCGCCTCGACCAGTTCGTCCTGATCCATCAGGTCTTCGACCTCGGACGTCACGAATTCTCCACCCCGCACATGCACCGCGCTGGTGTCGACGCCCGTGATGCCGGCTTTGGTGACCAGCGGTGACAGGTATCCCTGCACGATCAGCTCGCGGACACCCACCTCGTAGCATACCTCGTTCAGAAAATGATCCGGTGTGCAGATCATTCCGGACTTCAATCGGTACGGCGTGGCGGTCAGGCCAATCACACGCACGTGCGGATTGACCACGCGGGCTTCGGTGAGAAACCTTTGGTACATCCCTTCGCCTTCTTCGGGAATCAGGTGGCAGTTGTGGACAAGAATCCCATTAGCGAAGTAAGAAGGGTGTCCGCCGACATGGAGGTTGTAGACAGTTGAAGGGCTCTCGCATTGGTGATGCGTAGAACGCACCAGCCTCTTTCCGCCAGTAACATCGTCTTGCGACGATCCTGTTTCTTCCTGGCCAGGGAATCGTGGCAATGGCCGTCGATTTCGATGGCAATCCGCCGTTCGCAATTCGCGATGTCGATCTTGTAATGGGTCGGCCAGCCTTCGAATCTCGGCATTTGTGTCGGGACGACGAACTCCGGAATCCACGACGGTCCCAGGATCGCCAACAAAGCCTTCTGAGCCTCCGGCATGGGGCGTCCGTTTCCCCCTTGTATGTGGGGTCGATGCCCGATCTGGCGGAGCCTGCGGCTGACCTTTCTGCGGCTCGTCTCCTGCGACATTGGGTTGCTGTGCTTCTTCGAGCAGGAGATCGAGCAGTAACGTTGCCGTTTCCAGAGATGCTCCTTCATCACTCGAATACGACCGTCGGACAGTTTCTTGTTCCACGGGTGAAACTCCGTCCCACAATGCACGCATCTCTTCGACGCCAAACGCCATCGCACCGAGTTCCATGGCTGCGGCCGGAATCCAGCCTCGGTCTGTGAAGACTGGGTGTCCGGCAGTGCATGTGATTGTGGTTCCATCAGAAAACTCCAGGGTCACGAGATCGCTGGCGGGCCGTGCGGATGTGGCCAATACCTCTCCGGTTCCAATGCCGTTCAGGACGGTGTCGCCCGCCCGAATCATTTCTATCGGGACAGTCCCCTTCGGTGTTGCTATCAGCGTCCCAGCGGGAAAGCACTCATCAACCAGAATCAGATCGAACGGCCCGAGCTCACAGGCCCGTTTGTAGATCGACTGGATTCCCGCCACGATCACCGGTGCTTCCGTATCGCGGCGTTTGAGGCCGGCCGAATAAATGCCGAACTTCACTTCAGGGCAGACGACCCGCAGTTTCTCAGCCGACTGTTCGAGCAGTTCCTTCACGTGGGCCACAATCAGAACGCGGCCGCTCCAGGTCAGGACGGCATCGCGGCAAATGGTCGCCATCACGGGCGTCTTGCCGCTGTTGTGATGGACGACAAAGTGACCATCGACATACAGATGATCGCCGCTCAGTTCGAAACCAAAGTACTGGCCTCGGCCGCATGCTTCGATTTTGAATCCAGTTCTCAGAGGGTCTTTCTTCTGGGCTCGCCGCCCAGCCTGTTTACGTGGCAGACGACACGGGACTTCATGACAATTGCCATCAATATAAATGCGAAAATACCAACCATCGGCACCCGTCTGGCAGCAGCTGTATTTGCTGGCACAGTTCGCTGAGTACCCAAGACTTCGGCAGAGGAACACGATATCTGCTGCGAGTTCACGGGACGCGGTCGTGATCTCAAACCCGCTCCGATGACGACTGCCGTCCGAATCGATCAGTCCGGCCAGCAATTGCAGGCGATCATTACGGTTCGCCGTCAGGTAAATATGAGGGATGAATTTGCTGAATGAGCGACATCCCGCGAGACCGAGGTTTTCAAGCACCTCGGTCACGATGTTGTATTTTCCTCGCCCGGTAATCATGCGGTAGGTGGGACAACGGTTGTCGTGATCACGAACAATGTTACGAGAGCCGATCGACTGAACGTACTCGTCCCAGGCATCCGCTGTCTGTTCATCAACCGTAGTGAGTTCCACGGTGTCGACAATATGGCCGTCTCCGATCAGCAGGCCCAGAATGTACGCAGGCAGAGGGAGGCACGCAGAAGATTGAAAATCGATCGGGACACGATAGAGCTTACGCAGGTGCTTCCATGAGCGTGTTTTGGTTAGATAATCGCGAACAGAAATATTCGTGATTTCACCACCTTTTTGAGTGCAATCCCATCGCTTGCCCTCGTTGGTGGACATGAGCGAAAGAACATGATCACCGTTGACGATAAACGCTTCTCCCCGGTTTGGCACGACGCGAAACATCTCGTCCTCACCACGACAGAGTCGTATTACCAACCGTGGTTGACTGTCGGGCCCCATAAGTTTGTCGCCCACGCGGATATCCTCCACCGGCTTGACTGTTCCATCGAACATCAAGATCGGGTGACCGGCTGCATGACATCCCGTTGGCAACACGACACACGGATTGTCATCGCGGTGCCGCAGGTGATCATACACCGCGGCGACGGATTCCCGCTGATAGGGCCTGAGCGTCAGCATGCCTCGGATTGCGCCTCTGTCTGTTGAATTGAAACGAATGTCTTTCCGCCGGCGACGACGTCGCGTTTGGTGATCGAGAGTACGACGATCTGACTGTCGTCGTGATAGGCACCACCATGCTGGAGCGCATCAAGCAGAGCCTTGGGGAGATTGTCGATATCGCGCCGGCGACAGTCCGGGGGATGGACTTCGATCTCCACAGCCAGTGGTCCATCCAGTGGCCGAACCCGCCGAGCCGCGAGGAGCGAGCAGACATCCGTGCGAAATGCCCGCCCCGCGCGACTGATGAGCGTCCGTGCTCCCACCCGCCGCCAGTAATGATTCACTGACGGCGGATACGGCAGTTCGAAGTGCCACATCGCATCACGCTCCCTGCGGGGCGCGCTGCCACGGCGGAGTCGTCTCGCCGTTCGTTGTTGGTGCCGACGCAGTGGCCACCGCCGGTTCCTTCTTCGCGTAGCCGGCGATCTCATTGGTGATCTCGCCCGTGTCCTGCCGCTTGCGACAACGCACGGTGATCACCAGCGGAAGATTGTGGAGTTCGACCGAATCCTTCGGAACCAGCACGCCCACCGCCCGACAGATCGCCGACAATTCCGACTGCGCGATCTGCACGGCCGTCTGGTTGGGGTTGTCGAGATTCAGGCGGGCCCACAGGAAGCGTCCTTTGTGCGGTCCGTCGAGCACCTGAAAGGTGAGTTGCAGGAAGTGACCGGTGCCTGCCTTCGTCGGTTTCATTTCCGATTCGGTGATGGTCGCCGCGTACTTGCCGGCCGGCAGCGGTTCGAAGTTTGCCTGTGGTTCGACCTGGTTTGCATCAAAGCCGTTGAGATTTGCCATAGATCAGTTCTCCGGTGGTTCAGAGGGAGTGGGGTCGGTGAGAGCCGTCATGAATGCCGGCCACGAAAGAGAAAGTTCTTCAGGGAGCGTGTAGCGATTCTTGGCGACGCAGCTGGGGCCGCCGATGGTGCGGATCACACGCTCACCGCCGTCCTTGCCCAGACCGAAGGCGATGCCACGTTTGCGGTTGAAGCCCGCGTCTTCGGATTGCACACGGATCTTCCGCGTGGCGAACAGCACGGCGTCCGACCATTCGCATACCAGGGCCTGGGCATGCTTGTGCAGCCGTGGTGAATAGCGGTCGTAGGCCGCGGTCTCGGGATCCTCGAATTTCTCGACCTTGGAGTGCGCGATGCAGATCACAACCATGCCGCGTTCGGAGCGCAGCCGGCTGAGTGAATCGAGAATCTGCCGCCACGATGTCAGAGCATGCGTGTAGCCCTTGGCATAGCCGCCATCGACCTTGTCGATCGACGTGACGTTGTATTGACGGCACAGTTCGTCCCAGATCAGACGCTCCAGCCAGTCGAGACTGTCGATCACGACGGTCTGGTAGTCATGCTCTTCGGAAAACAGTTCCAGCAGCGCGGTCTGGACATCCTCGAGACGTGTGGCCAACGGAAACTTATCGCAATCGATCTCCGCCAGGCCGTCTTCGGTCTGAATGAAGATCGGCGACGGGGCGTGCGCGGCGAACGTGCTGTTGTGTGTCAGTATGAAATCGTCGGTGACGTACAGTGAATCGGCTGCGTCAATTCGAATGCACTGACATTCCTGTCGGCCGGCGTGTTCCACTGTGCGAATAGTGTGCAGCATTCGCCATTTGGGAATTCCCCATTTGGCCAGATGCTTCGCCGATGAAACCGCAGTGATTTCCTCCGGGAACGACGCATGGATGCGATACACCAGCCGGCAGGTGTGGCGTACGCCGTTCTTCGTGTAGCTGCCTCGTTTCGTCGAGACTTTTGCGGATCCACCAAAGGACCGCACCAGAAAACAAAAGTCGTCCGACAGCTGCCGACTGACTGTCGTGTATTCGACGGAACCGGGGTTCGTGACATGACCATCGCTGTCGATCAGCCCGCGCAAGAGCTGCAGCCGCTGCTCGACGCTGCCATGCAGGTATCGCGATGGTACGAATTTGTCCTCCGCGGTGCATGCCGTAAGTCCCAGACGGTCGATGGATGCTTTGAATGCTGTACCACGCCGGTCAGAAGAAACGAGCCGCAGCTGCATTTCGTCGTAGAGAACCACGTGATCGCCATCAACGGCGACTATCCTGCGGATGCGATCCTGGATATCTGATTCGGGGTTTGTGATGACAATACTGCCACCGCAATGCCCGTCGCCCAGATAAATGCCAAGCAGCCAGGGGTCGGTAGCAAGCTCCTTCGCGTCAAACTGAATCGGCCGCACTCGCGGTACCGCGTGATTGAACTGTCGGCCGTAACGAAGTGTCTGGCGGATGTTCCCGAGGGAACGCACGGCACCGCCCAGTCCACGCTCGCGTTCTCCGGCAGTCTGTGTGAACCACAGGTGGTCATCACAACAGTGCGTGACCGAGCCGTCCCGGAAGGTCACGCGGTACACGTCTTTGACGCCCTGGGGATACACGCCAAGGATGGTGCAAGGCCGGCCATCAGAACCGATGACAGAATCACCGACTCTCAGTTCTCCCATGGTGACGAATCCCCGGGGCGTCAGAACCGTTGCAGTCAACGGCTGGGCTTTGCCGATGCCCTCGGTTCCATACACAATCAATCTCGGTGGCAGCGGCTGTTTGCCGCGTTGGATCTTGTTGAGCAGACTCATACGCAAGCGGTCCTTTCGGGTTCGGTGTGTTGAGTGGATGGGGTTATTCGTTGAATGCGAAATGAGTTCTCGCCGAACTCGCGGAGCAATAGGCCGGTGAAGACGCGGGCGACCATGGCCCCGACTTCGGTGCTTCCATCGACGTCAATGGCGTGGTCCTGTTCGTTCAGTTCGTACTCCGCATCGAGGCGGACCCGAGCGCGGCCGAACAGGCCTTCGACGGCGAACATCGCCAGGTGCAGCGACATCTCGGCGTCGTTGAGAGAAATGTTGTCATCGAACTGGAAACGAACCGCGTTGGGAGGATTGTCAGCGACGTAGCGATCAAGACTCATGCGAACCTCACTCGATGGTGTTCACTCAACAATCCGGCCACACAAGTTCGTCCGTGTGCATCACCGGCTCTTTTGCATCAGTACCGCGAGTTACCTATGCCGTCGGGACTCGCGTTGTCCGGAGAGATCAGACATCGCCAAGACCAGCTCGCTCGAAATACGCGCGGGCTTCGGCCAGGGCATTGCGGATCTGGCGACGGGAGCGACCGAGTTCGCGAGCGGCTGACGAAATTGAACCACCCATCACCCGGCGGCAAACGTCGCGGAGGGGAGCTGGCATCTGATGCAGGGCATGTTCGGTGGCATCCCGGTCGTCGCGCCGCGCGGTTTCATCGGTCGGAACGCTGCCGCGGTGCCGACTGCGATCGTGCTCATCCAATCCGCATGCCGGCGACGTGGCATTGCAGTTCCCTCCGGGTCCCTGTGCATCGAGCGACTGGGTGTGGAAACCGTTGGCGCGTTTCTGTCGCCGGCGGTCACGCAGGATCATGCGAACGGCCGAGTTCACTACACGGTCGATAAACGTGTCGAGCGACGCTCGATCGGGATCGAACGCCTCAGCCTGACTGAGCAGCGCTGCCCAGAGATCCTGTTCCAGATCTTCCTGGTCCGAGCAACTGAACCCGGCACGCCGTGAAAGCTGGCGGGCCTTGAAGCGAATAAGAGAGTTGGCGTAGTCCGTGAGGACAGCATCCTGGGCGCAGGTCTTGCGCATTTCTGGCTCCGGGGCCGGAGGCAGAAACCCGCGGATGCCGCCAGAAACGGCGGACAGCGCCATGCCGCGATGACTTCACCGCGGAGATCAACATGAACGCTCTGGCTGTCGGGTTATGGCCTCGTCGGCCTTCTCCCGGCAGCCGGGTGTCGCACGTGGCGCGAGTTGCGACGCCCACATCGGAGCTGTTTCAGTTGATGTAAGTCATTCCCAATCCATTGCTTCGGGACGATTCTGGATTTTCTTTTTGCTGTCGCGGCGCTGCGACGCGACAGTAGCGGTCTTTGGGCTCCTGACCGGCAGTCTCTCTGATAAGATCACGGTCATGAGGCTGAACGCGACACAGATCAAAGAGGCGATTCTGCATCCGAATTCTGAAGTCCGCGTCAAGGCCATCGAGTACTTTGTCAGCGCCTTCAGCGACGAGCTTTCAGTAATGCCGGTCGTCATTAAGGCAGTGGAGACACACGGCAGAGAGTCGTCGATGTTCCACTCGCTCCGACGCGCTGATGCGCTGATTCAGTCGCCAGCCACCATAGACTGGCTGATCTCAGAGCTGAATCTGGACTGTGAGCGAGACACGAAACAATGGGACAACTATCTGCTGGCTGTGGCGTTGATTGTCTGCAACGCTGATCCTGAACTGCTCATCGGCCGCAGAGAACAGATCGTGTCTGCGACCGGCTTTGACGAAAGGCTGATTCCGCGGATTGACAATCGGATCCGACTTTACAGAGCCAGCTGGCGGACGTGCTGGGAGAATCTGGCTGAGTTCTGCATGGCTCACGCGGAGGACGAGTCTTTCACTCTGGGAACCACCAGGATCGCGAACGAGATCGTTGATGCGCTGGGGCAAAAGCTGATCCACGATACTGACGCCCGGTCTGCCTGTGAAAGCGAATTCGACGGACTGGATCGGGGCGTGACCGGATGGTTAAGTGAATGGTCAAGGATACGGCTGGCGGGAGCCACACGGGACTCTACGGCGATCCCGTGGCTGCTGGAAAAACTGGCTGTCTTCGACTTCGAATTCTGCGACGAAGCCGACACGGCTCTGTCGCGGATTGGCACGGACGAGGTCGTCCTGCGTATTGAACAGGCCTTTCCCGGCGCCAACGATGTCTTCCGCAACTGGTGCACCGATCCGTTGCGCAATATTCATTCCGAATCAGTGGTCGGCGTCTGTTTGCGGCTGCTTGATGTCGAACCGGACGAAGACGTGGCCGTTTCTCTGGGGCACGCGCTGCTGGCGCACTTTGATGATCGCGCTGTCGACCCGGTTTACCGGCTGTTGATGGACCTGGGCCAAGATGGACTGGACCTGGATTCGGCAGATTTGGTTTACGATCTGCTGTTGTCCTGCACCATCATGGAACAGCGGTTTCCGGAATACGATGAATTGATGGACTTCGCTGAAGAAACCAAGTGGGGATGGGGAGACTTTGAAGAGCCAAGACTGTCCGACACTCTGTTTGACGAATCTCAGACTCTCAAAGGCGCAATTGGTGAGATTCTGACGGAAGGTAACCATCCGCGAGGGGCTGAATTCGAGGAAATGAACTCCAGGCGGTTACCATCGGACCGCAGTCCGGTCGGTCGTCACGATCCCTGCCCCTGTGGCAGCGGCCGGGAGTACCATGAGTGCTGTCTCGGGGCCGACCAGAGCGACTTACCGCTGAATTGAATCTCCTGGGACAGGGGCTCAGTCGACATCCACCGCTTCGTGGCGATTCTGTATTTTCCGGTGGCCGTCCTGTCGCTGCGACGCGACAGTGCGGCGGACGGAGTCGCTGTTGGTTTCGGAGCGGACAGCCTTGGATCCGCCTTTCCGCTGGACTGCACGCCACACTCGGTCTTTTGAGATTTCCTGCCCTGTCTGCTCCGACAGCGCTTCGGCCGCTTTGCGATAGGTTCCGTGTTGCTCGTAGGCCGCAGCGAAGTTGTCGTCCGACAGCATGGATTCGATTTCCGCCTTCACCTGTTGCCGCACCATCAGCTTCTGCTTCTTTGTGGAGATCACTTCAGATCCCGCTTCGGCCGGCGCAGACTCCTGCTCGGTCACTGCAGCCAGGATGTGAGCTCGGTCAATCTGCAATTCCGTGTCGCACAGCTGCGACACGTGCGACATTGCGACAACCACCGGAAAGCGACGCTTCCACAGATCCGGATCCGGGGCCTCAGACGGCACCAGCACGATCGGGCGTGTGGCTTTCTCGATCGCCCGCGCCGCATCGGCGGCATCCGGCCAGCCGAGTCCGCGGGCAAAGACGAGGTCGCGCGTAGTCTGCTGCCATGGGATCGTTCCCAGTCGCCAGACGCGGCCCGGCATCAACGGCATGTTGCGGCCGGCCGGCGCGAGGGCTTTCTTCAGTGCCCTGGCGACGACATCACAGTCGATCGACCACTGCCGCAGATGATCGCCGGAAATGTCGCACAGCCCGGCCTCGGGGCAGGTGATGAAGAACCGCGTTTTCCCTCGCTGCCGCACTCGGCTGACTTCGACAACGTGGTCGTCGAAGCACTCCGGGCAAACGATGTGCGACACCGTTGCGGCAGGTACCAGAAACCCCATTGTTTCCAGCACCGGCCGCTCATCGCCAAGGCTCTGAATTTCGTCCGCAGCCAGCAACGGATGCGGGACTTCAATCAGATTCCACAGACTGCTCGACGGCTGCTGCACGATCGACTCCCCACTGCTTGAGATACTTCTGTCCCAGTTCCCTCAGCCGATCCGGCTTGCTCTTCAGATTGGTGGAGTTGGGGTACGAAACGTCGAACGACAGCGAGCGCGGCAGATCCGGATCTTCCGGGTCGAACTCGAACCGGAATCCCACCTGCGTCACGTTGACGATGGATGCCGGGATCCGCTTGCGGTTCAGGTACTCGTCCATCATGTCGTAGATGTCGTTCACATCGGCATCCGGATTGGCTTCAAACGTGATGCGGCGTTTGGACATGCCCTTGATGGCCAGACGCAGCCGGCGGACACGGATATTCTTGATGCCGTCATCCGGGGACGTGGGGAAGTGAAAGTCCCGGCTGATGAGATCGTTGAGTTCATACGGGTGCGAGTTCCGGTTCTCCGGTTCGATCTCCTCTGACAGGATCACCCGGCAGAAGATCTCCTGCAGCGGCACGTACACTTTGCGCCCGCCCCTCACGAACATGTCCAGCGCGCCGTGCGTACGGTCGTAGGCAAACACCAGTTCGAAGGCACGCCGTTCCGGCGTGCGGGCGTAATCGCCCTGTTCGTCGAAGTTGATGTACGTGTCCGCGTAGTCGTCCAGGTAGCAGAAGAAGTAATCGACACCGCTGGCCCGGACGTAGTGCTCGATCTTGCAGTGCCGCCCACGCGCCTGCGTTGCCAGAAAGAACGCCGACAGCGCCTGCTCGAGTTCCGCGATCGTCTCGCCGGAAACATCCGGCTCCACTGCCGGGATGTCGATCCGCGTGATCCAGTACCGCATTCGCGAAAGCGAATCCGCGCGAGCGAACCGGACGGCCAAATCCCAGACGTCTGCGGCCCGGATGTGCGTCCAGACGGCTTTGTCGTGGCGACTCTCAAACGCTTCGAGTTCCGCGATCAGGTCGTGTCGCTCCTGCCGGACAGCCTCCTCGACAATGGCCTTCACACCGTCTTCATTGGTCATCTCGCCGATTTCGTGCAGCACAATCTCCAGTTCGCGGCACGCCTTTTCCGGCAGGGCCTGCCACGCCTCGTAGATTGCGTTCACCTGCGTTTCAGAAAGCTCCTCCCACGGCAGATCCAGCGGATATCCGTGCGAAAGAAACAGGTCGTTGAGCAGGTGATTGGAAACCTGCCGCAGAATTCGTTTGGGGTCCAATTGCTTCGCCATGAGAATCGTTCTCCCTGTGAGTTGCGGCCATCCATGTCCCCTGAACAGTAAACACAGTTGCCAAAAAAATATTGTTCCTCAGAACAGAGTCTGTTCCCGCTGCTGCACGAACAGTCCCAGTTGCTCCAGCCGGATCCGCATGGCTTCCCGCGACACTTCAAATCGCTCCGCCAGCGGCCGACAGTATTCTTCCTTCATTGCCATATCGCGGGTGGCTTCGTCGTCCGCAATCCGTCCCCGAAACCAGAGTGGTTCCGCATCGTCAAACTGTTCCCGGAGGTCTACGATCGCGGTCGGTCGGTCATCGCCGTCACGGAATTCAGCCCATGCGGACTGCACCATCTTCCTGGGCATCAGCAGGTGTGATGCGAATGAGTTGGCCTGAAACTCCACCGGCTGCGAGTCGCCGGAACGGCAGACGACATCGGGCTGCACCCAACCGTCATCGAACAGACGCTGTTCCTGCTCGTTGCGCGTGTAGTGTTGCCGGTGCAGACGCCAGTGGCCGATCTCATGCGCCAGCGTGAAGTGGTATCGACCGCGTTTGGCGGGATTGGTATCCGGGTCGAGTCTGTGGTCGATGCCGATCCGCCCATCCTGAAACCAGATTGCACCATGCACCTCGGCCTGTGGGAACAGGGCCGCCATGTCCAGATACTCGAGCGTCAACTGCAGATGCAGCTCTGCCAGCTCGTCGACCGGAATCGGGGGCACGACGATCGCTTCGAACCGCGCGCTGTACTCCGCGATCAGCAGATCAGCTTCGGCTTCAATCTGCTTCACGTGCAGGTATGGCACATCGGATGTCGGAGCGGCAGACCGTCGTGGCATCTGCGTTACCCTTTTTCTTTCAGTTTACGGGCCTGCTGAGTCAGTTTCTGAAGCTGCTCTGCGGTCAGTCCGTTTGCTTCCCGCAGCAGCTCAGGGATCTTTGTCGGTTGTCGCTGGATGATTTCCGGCAGGTCTTCGGGAACGCGCCCGGCCAGCGCGATCCACTCGTCCGGATTCTCCTCCAGTAATTCGGCCATCCGTGTCACGCGTTCTGCGGTCGGCGGATCGACGTTTCCTTGCTCCACCTGCGACAGATACGTGGGACTGACGCTGGCCAGCTTTGCAAACTTTCGAAGGCTGAACCCCATCGCGATCCGTTTTTCACGGAGTACCTGTCCGAACTTTGCCGGCTTCCTCGTCATCACGCTCTCGGCAAAATAGTCTTGCGAATCGGTTCCGGCCGATTGCCGCATCAGTGAAGAATGTTTATTATCCACTAAACATGGATCATAACCCGGGGGTCGCCAGAGTACAATCAAGAATTTTCGACTCGGATCACAGTGATGCAGCGAACAGGAAAACTCTGGCATGGAGACGCTGAAAGATACTGAGGTGATTTGCGAGGCCGCATTGCGTTATCGAGCAGACATCACGGCTGGCTCTCTCAAAGTTGCTGAGAGCCGAGTCATCGCCGAATTGCTGTTGCAGCAGGCCGACGATGATGCGTGGAAGGCTGCGCTTCGTGAAGAGAACGTGCTTCAAACTCGCTCCCCAAGAACTGCCGACCGACTCGCCCTGCTGATTCGAGGCCGACTCGAAACCATGAATGCCGATTTGTGGAAACTCGTCAAAGACGGCAACTCTACGGTCGCCACCCACGCTTGTCTCGCAGCGGCGGTCAAACACAGTGCCTTGCTGGCCGACTTTCTGGAACTGGTCGTGAAAGAGCAGTACCGCATCTTCGCCGAGAAGCTCACCTACCAGATGTGGGACGACTTCATTGCTGATTGCCAGAACCGTGACGCCGAACTCCCTACATGGAGCGAATCGACCATTAAGAGGCTCCGTTCGTCGGTATTCCAAATTTTGGAACAGGCTGGATACATCGACAGCACCAAGTCGCTGCGGCTTCAGACGGTGCATATCGCCGACGAGGTCGTGCGTTATCTCACGAAACATGACGAGGGCAGCGTCTTGCGTTGCATTCAGGTGACGCCATGAGTGACCGACTAACAGAACGACTGAACGCCATCTTGCCGAAGATCACGTCGCCAGACTTCCTGAGCGGCCAAGGGATCGGCAATGAGATTCCGTTCTACGTCTTCGACTATCCGCCCGAGGATGAACTGCGGATCAGGGAGCATCTTGCCTTCTTGGAAGACAAGCTTCCCAAGCAGGCTCCCGATCTCAGCTTTGTCCACGTCAACCTCTTCGACTTCCTCATCGAGTACGTCAAAGGGCGTGGCTATTTCGAGAAGTCGTTGGAGAAGGAACGGAAGCTCGGCAGCGCCAAGGCGGTGAAGTCCATTAAGTCCATCGCTAGTGCGGAGAAACTCGCCGCCCACTTTGCTGAAGAGGTCATGGGACAGAAGCCCGACTTGGTGCTGGTCTCCGGTGTCGGATCGGCTTATCCGATCATTCGCACCCACGAACTGTTGAACAACCTGCATAAGCACATGGGGCTGACGCCTCTCGTGATGTTCTATCCCGGCGTGTACGACAAGATCACGCTCAAGCTGTTCGGCAAGGCCAGCTTGGCGTTCGACTCTTCGTCCAATGACCGCAAGCGTAAAGCACGATACTACCGAGCATTTCGATTGATCGACTGAGAATAACGACCATGAAAATCAGTGACCTATTCAAAAAAGATATTGCTCGTCCCATCAACGGGGTCGTCAAGGCCGATCAGTTGGATGAGGAATCCGTCTGGCAGGAGCTAGACGAGTTTGTTGTCACCAAGGAACTCGACGGCCACCTTCGCAAGTTCTTCGAGCGGTACTGCGAAGCCATCGACACTCCCAATGATCCGAACATCTCGGGCAAGATCGGCATTTGGGTCTCTGGCTTCTTCGGCTCCGGTAAGTCTCACTTCATCAAGGTGCTGTCGCATCTGCTGGACAACGAAGAACACGTCCACGATGGCCAGACCAAGTTGGCCGTCGATTTCTTCGACGACAAGATCGCCGACGCCATGATCCTCGGTGACATCAAGCGAGCCGTCGCCTCCGATACCGATGTCATCCTCTTCAACATCGACAGCAAGGCGGACAGCGGTTCTGGCCGTGACGCCATTCTTGCCGTGTTCCTGAAAGTGTTGAACGAGAAGCTCGGCTACAGCCCCGACCATGCACACATTGCCCACATGGAGCGATACCTCGACGAGAAGGGCAAGTACGTCGATTTCCAGAACACTTACAAGATGCTCACCCAGACGGAATGGAAGGATGAGCGTGACGCCTACGAGTTCAACCGGGACGAAGTGATCGAGGCGTTATCAAAAACGCTGGGGCAGAGTCAGGAGTCCTGTGAGAAATGGGTGGACACCGGCGAAAGCACCTTTTCACTCACCGTCGAGAACTTCGCCAAATGGGTGAAGGAATATCTCGACAAGCAAGGGCCAAAGCATCGAGTCATCTTCTTGGTGGACGAGGTCGGTCAGTTCATCGGTTCTGACACGGCATTGATGCTCAACCTGCAAACCATCACCGAGCAGCTTGGCACGGTCTGCAATGGTCGAGCATGGGTGGTTGTGACATCGCAGGAGGACATTGACGCCGTCCTTGGTGAGATGCGAACCAGTCGAGAAAACGACTTCTCCAAGATTCAGGGGCGGTTCAAGACTCGCCTCTCCCTGTCCAGTGCCAACGTGGATGAAGTCATTCAGGAACGACTGCTCCGCAAGCACGATTCGGTCTGCCCTGATTTGGAGAAACTCTACAGCGAGAAGGGCGACATCCTTAAGAACCAGCTTTCCTTCCGTGAGGTCGGCACGACCTACAAGCAATTCAAAGAAACGGACGACTTCGTTCACACCTACCCGTTCGCTCCTTACCAGTTCAAGCTGTTGCAGCGCATCTTCGAGTCGATCCGCAAGGCCGGTGCTACGGGTCTGCACTTGGCTCAGGGCGAACGATCATTGCTGGACGCTTTCCAGCACGCTGCCAAGACCGTCTCCGACCGGGACGTTGGCGTACTGGTCCCGCTCTACATGTTCTACCCGTCCATCGAGAGCTTCCTCGACACCGCCGTCAAAAGGACCATCGATCAGGCCAAGGACAACGCCAGCCTCAAGCCGTTCGACATCGACGTGCTGCGGGTTCTGTTCCTGATCCGTTACGTGGACGAGATCAAAGGAAACATCGACAACCTGACCACACTCTGTATCGACGAGATCGACTGTGACCGGCTGGCCCTCAAGAAGCAGATCGAAGAGTCCCTGCTGCGGCTGGAGAAAGAAACTCTCATCAACCGCAGCGGCGACAACTTCTTCTTCCTCACCAACGAAGAGCGGGACATCAACCGGGAAATCAAGTCGGTTGATCTCTCCAGCGGTGAGGAAGCCAAAGTGCTTGGCGAGGTCATCTTCGACGACGTTCTCAAGGGAACTCGCAAGCACCGCTACCAAGCGAACAAGATGGACTTCTCGTTCAATCGGGTTTGCGACGGCTTCCCCTACGGCACCCGTACCGACAAAGACCTGACCGTTCAGGTCTACACCCCGATGGGCGAGACGAACCCGGAATTGTTCGAGAACTCTCGCTTCCAACGGGAGAGCGGTCAGGACGGCGGTCAGGTCGTTATCAAGCTGGAAGACGATCCGAGCCTTGCCCGTGAGCTTCGCCAATACCTCCAGACAGAGAAGTACCTGCGAGCCAAGTCAGACGACACGTCACCCGAGACAACCAAACGCATCCACCGGGCAATGGCCGAGGACAACCGGGAGCGGCGAGAGCGGCTCCGTCATCTGGTCGGCAACCTGATGTCTGATGCCGCCTATTTTGCAGCCGGTCAGCGGGTCGAGATCAAATCGTCGGCTCCGCTCACGGCTCTGGACGAAGGGCTGGAATATCTGATCGACAACACGTTCTCGAAGATGGCCTACATCACGAAGTTCAGTGATGAGCCAAAAAAGGAACTGCAAGCCATCCTGCGGGCCAACGACATCCAGAAGGCCGCAATGGAGGGCGTCAACGACAAGGCGCTGGAGGAGATTCGGGACTACATCAACCTGTCGGACAAGGCCAGCCATTCGGTCGTGCTGTTCGACATGCTGGATCGCTACGAGAAGCGGCCCTACGGTTGGTCCAACGACGAAGTGCTGATCCTCGTCGCCCGGTTGCTCGTGCTGGGTGAAATCCAGTTGGTGATGAACGGCGCTCCGCTCGCCATCGAGAAGGTCTACGACAACATCACGAACTCTCGCAAGCAGCGCAGCATCACCGTCGTCAAACGGGAGATGGTGGACGAAGCCACGCTGCAAAAGTGCCGCAACCTCGGGAAGGATGTGTTCTCCGAGATGGGACCGGACAGCGAGGATGGACTGTTCGAGTTCCTCAAGGGCAAGTGCCAAGCGTGGGAGTCATCTCTGTCGAGCTACAAGGCTCTGGCCGACACCGGCAACTACCCCGGTAAGGCGGAAATCACTGATGGGCTTTCCACCATCAAGGCGCTGCTGGCCGCCGATGAACCGGGGAAGTTCATTGATCGATTCTTAGAGAACAAAGCCGATCTGCTCGACCTGTCGGAAGAATTCCACGACATCGACAACTTCTACCGGCACCAGAAGCCGACGTGGGAGAAGCTCCGCAAGGCGCACGACCGCTTTGGGCTGAACCGGATGGAGCTTGAGCGTGACGAGCAAGCCTGCAAAGCCCTGAACCGCATGTGGGAAATCCTGTCGGCTCCCAGCCCGTACAACCTCGTCCACGAAGCCGAGAGCCTCATCTCGACTGTCGAGGGGATCAACACGGGTATTGTCAGCAAGCGAAGAGAGGCGGCGCTCACTCGCATTGACGAGTTGCAGAAGCAGCTTTCCGAGGAACTGGAGAAGGTCGGTGGAGAAGACAGTCTCCGCTCGAACTGCTTGGGGCCGATGGATTCCCTGCGGATGTCGGTAGAGAAGCAAGAGAGCGTGGCCCACATCGCTCAGGCCGTGCAGGAAGCCGAACGGGCGCTGGACAGCGGGCTGGCGAAGATCGACGAGTTCCTCAAGAAGAAGCAAGAAGACAGCAAGGATGATGACGAGCCGGTCGTGGTGGTGAAGCCCCGCAAGGAGATCAGGCCGTCGTCATTGGTGAAATCAACCTATCTGGAATCGCAAGAAGACATCGAGGGATTTCTGGATGCGCTGCGGCGTGAGTTGGAAGAAGCTGTGTCCCGTGGTGAACGTATCCAGATTCGGTGAAAGAGTTACCAAGCATGAACCGCAACAAACTGAAAATCTACGCTCCCGAAGCTCGCCGTGACTTTATCGAGGCGGTGACGGCTCGTGCTGCGCAGTACGGACTGACCGCCAAGAAGATCGAGCCGATGACCGTCGAGGGTGACGTGGCGATCATCGCCGGGAAACCGTACTCGAAGGCGATTGGTGAGAAGCGGAAGAAGCTCGAAACTCGGATCAACCGGGACGGCTTCGAGCAGACGATGGAGGCGATGGCCTATACGTGGTTCAACCGG
>Ga0180430_10000951_pt1 | contig 29922 bp, 25 predicted proteins | sample SS_ome_9_FD_132999 | JGI IMG/M metagenome (GOLD analysis project Ga0180430, IMG submission 132999) | Hypersaline lake sediment archaeal communities from the Salton Sea, California, USA - SS_1_S_2 metaG | ecosystem: Environmental > Aquatic > Non-marine Saline and Alkaline > Hypersaline >... | reverse complement strand
CGAGGCGTGCATTCGGACCATGTTCACGCCGAGCTTGGCCAGGAAGCGAGCGTGACGCTCCATTTCCGCGGGGCTCTTGCGGTAGACGTCCGAGCCGACGGCCCAGAACCGCACCGCGCCGCCGTCGCCCAGCGCAAAGCTGTTTCCATCCTTCGTGCGGCGGACGAACCCGCTCTGGCCGGCGACCTTTTCGTTGAGACACCGCAGGTCGAGCAGGGCGTCTTCGGCGAACTTGTCGTCCTTCGGCTCAAAGGCCCAGGTCGTCTTCGTTGCCCAGGTCTCCGCCGGCGTGTAGTCCGCCCCGGGTCGGGCCGCGCCCTGCGGGGCGAACTTGTCGGTGCTCAGCACAAATGCGTCCAGGGCGCCGTGGTTGCTGTTGTCGCTGTGCATTCGGAACGACACGCTTGCGCCGCCCTTGTTCAGCGGGATTGTCCCCACCTGAATCCAGGCGATGAAACGCAGGTCCGGCTTGCCGTCGGCGGCGACGTTGACCCTCTGGACGGCGCCGCTCATGTCGATCGGGCGCCACGGACTCTTCGAACCGAACCTGTACGAGAGCTTCGCAGCCACCGGGTTGGCGCGAACCCAGAAATCGTACTTGCCGGAGACCGGCGCCTTGAAGCGGTATTCGGCGGCGCCTTCCTTGCCTTTTGCGAAGTTGCTGATCCAATCTCCGCCGGACAGCTTGTCGCGCTTGACCTTGTCGTACCACCATCGATGACGATTCATCGTGTTGGAGGCGGGTTTCTCTCCTTCGATCCAGATGATCTCCGCTCGCCCGGCTGCAGCGCCGACCAAGACAAAGAGCGAAGCGATCAAGCCGATGCGTTTCAGGTCCATGACGGTCTCCTTACTTGTCCAAACTTGCGATGCGGGAACACTAAGTTAAGCGATTGGGCGTCTCATTTCATCGATTTGAGGAAATCGCACCAATTCTCGGCCTCCGACCCGCCCTCGAAGCTCTCCGCGCTTGTCTTGGCAAAATGATCAAATTCCTTGTAGAACTCCTCCAGCGTGACCCCGAAGTGTTTCTTGAAGGCTCCTTCCCAGCCCAGCGCCGGAACGAGAGGGAAGAACTCCATGAAGCGCTGCAGCGATCCTGCTTTCTTGAGCAGCAATACGCAGGCCGCCGAGCCTCCAGCGTAAATCACCGGGTGAACGAGCTTGTCGCGTTCGAGCCGTCCCCAATCGTCGTGAGTCACTCCTTTGCGGATGTTCGTTGCCGACTTGCGGTACATCTTCAAGTTGCCGTTTATCTCCCGACGCAGCGATTCCCATGAGTAGGGCTTCTTGAGTTTCTTGAACAGCTCAGGATGTTGGTGGCAGTGAAGCGCCGCGACCAGCACCGCCGACCCCTCTGACCACCAGGCAGGGCCTCTCCATCGCGACTGTCCCATCTGGTTGCCCTCGATCGCCTCGCTGGGGTAGCCGTAGGCGGTTTGGTAAGCGTGAATGTACTCGTGGATCGGGCCGATCACGAACTGCTCGCCGTCGCGATAGGGGGACATCGTCATCGTGATCGGCAGGCATGGAGGCTTGATGCTCCAGCCGGCCCAGTGATTGCCGGTCTTCCAATCGAGATGCTCGCCGTCCGAATCGTCACCATGCAGCTTGCAGAACAGACGCCTGAGTTCCTCTTGTGATTTCGCCAACTGTTTTGGGTCTTTCCTGGGAACGCCGTCGGGCATCTCCCAATCGGAGTTCTCGATCAGGAAGACATGCACCGGCCCCACGCGGCCCCATTTGTCCGCAAAATGCTCCAGGCTTTCCCGATAGACTTCCCTCCAGTGTGCGGGATAGCCGTCGGTGCAGTGGATGTTGATGCTCGTGTCGCCAATTTCGTACATGCCGCCGCAAAGACGGTACTCGCGTTTTGCAGTCTCAAGTCTCGAAGCTTCGCAACCGACAAGTATGAGCGTCATCGCAGTTGCGGCGGCCGCAGTCGCACAAGTTCTCTTTTTCATGTTTTCACCCTGAGCATATTTGACGGGAATACCGGGAAGAAATCCAGCCTGCTCCTTTCTTGAGGCGGCATTTGGCGTAAGGATGCCCGAACGCCTTAATACGTCGGAAAGTCGATGGCATATTCTGTGGGTTTGGGGTATCCTGAACGTGCGTGCGGAGTTACCAGGCGCTTGTCAGGGAGAACCGTATGGCGCGTGCTTCCCATATCTTATCGAACAGGGCGCAGTGGTTGGTCAAGCTCAGGTGGATAGCCTGCGCCGGTGTCGTGGCGGTTGTGTACGCAACGTCTTCGATCCTCGGGGTGCTGTCGAATCCCATGCCGCTGTACCTTATTGCAGTTGCGATGCTCGCTTACAACGCACTGTTCGGATTCCTGGAGCGGTGGCGGGAGCCGGGGACTGTCGGGACCGACCACGACATCTTCATTCAGATCGCCCTGGATCAGATCGCCCTGACGCTGCTGCTGTATTTCTCGGACATATCGAGCAATCCGTTCGTGTTCTACTTTGTGTTCCACATGATCATCGCGACCCTGCTCCTTCGCGGCTGGACTCCGTATGTCCTGGCGGTTTTCGCCACGTGCCTGGTCGCGGGCGTCTTGTGCCTGCAGCACCTGGAGCGGATTCCGGTGATCAGCCTTGAACTGCCGCACTTGAACCGAGAAGTTGACCCCGGCGCCCATGCGCTGGACCCGATCCATACGATAGGGATCGTTGCGGCGCTGGCCAGCACCCTGTGGATCACGGTGTACCTGACTTCATCTGTTCAGCGATACATGCATCGGGTCCAGGCCGAAGTTCGACAGAAGGAGAAGATGCTCGGAATCGGCCAACTCGTCGCCGGCATCTCGCACCAGATCAGCAATCCGCTTGACGGGATCCAGAACTGCCTGGGCACGATCAGCCGGCGCGTTGGGGGCGATCCGCAATTGGCCAACTACGTTCGCATGATGACCGAAGCGCTCGATCGCATCGAACGCACGGCCAAGCGCGTGCAGGCCTTTGCTCGTCCGCGGGGCTTGAGTCTGCAGGAGACGAACGTGAACCAGGCCATAGAATCCACCATGGCGATCCTCGGCTCGGGTCGTTCGCACGGTGTGGAGATAGTTGTCGACGGGGGCGACGTTCCCCTGGTCCTGGGCGATCCGTACACGCTGCAGGAGGTTATATTCAATTTGTGCACAAACGCCCTGGCGGCGATGCCCGACGGCGGGGTTCTCACCATTCGCAGCTTCCGGGCCAACCCGCAGAGATTCAGCGGAAATCAACGTGTGGCGATCGAAGTCGCCGACACCGGAGTCGGCATCACCGAGAATCGCCTGGATCGCGTGTTCGAACCGTTTTTCACCACGCGGGCCGATTCCGGAGGCACCGGCCTGGGGCTGGGTTTGTGCCGGATGCTCCTGTCGGAAATGGACGGTTCGATCGACGTGCAGAGCAAGGTCAACTGCGGCACCACGTTTCGTATCACGCTTAACGCGGCCGACGGCGGCGGAGGTAAGGACTAGCTATGAGAATACTGGTTGTCGATGATGAGGAGATCAAACGCGTCTCACTGGTGGACGATCTGCTGGCCGCCGAGCACGACGCCGTCGGAGCCGCCGGCGGCCAGGAGGCCCTGGCGATCCTCGACGGCGAACGGTTTGACGTCGTGCTGACCGATCTGCGCATGCCGGGCGTTGACGGAATGGATCTGCTTCGCCGCATCCGGGACTCCGACCGACCGCATCCGGCGGTCATCCTCATGACAGCCTACGGCAGCATTCCGATCGCCGTCGAGGCGATGAAGACCGGAGCCTGCGATTTCGTCACAAAACCGTTTCGCAATTCGACAATACTGCCGATCCTGTCGCGGATCGAAAACAACCTCGCCGCCGACGCCCGGGGCGAAACCGCCGATGACGACAGTTGCGACCCGGCCGAGCAGCGGATTATCGGCGCAGCGCCGTTGATGCAGGCGGCGCGGAGGATGATCCTGCTTTGCGCCCGGACTGACTCGACAGTTCTGCTGACCGGCGAGACCGGGGTCGGCAAGGACCTCATCGCCGACACCATCCACAAACTCTCGTCGCGCAGGTCGGGGCCGTTCGTTAAGGTCAACTGCGCGGTCTTCCCCCAACACCTGATCGAAAGCGAACTCTACGGCCACGAGAAAGGCGCCTTCACCGGCGCGGCCCATCTTAAGAAGGGCAAAGTGGACATGGCCCAAGGCGGTACTCTGTATCTGGACGACGTTGACGACATTCCTCCCAGGCTCCAGATCAAGCTGCTGAGCCTGATCGAGGACAAGCGCTTCGAGCGTGTCGGCGGGTCGCGGCGCATTCAGGCCGACGTTCGGATCATAGCCTCGACGAAGCGCGACCTCCTGGCGATGATATCCGAGGGGACCTTTCGCAGCGATCTGTACTACCGTCTGAACGTACTGAGGATCGATCTTCCGCCCCTTCGCGAGCGCCTTGACGACATTGGGATGTTGTCGGAGCACCTGCTGTCACGCGACGGCGGCTCGGACGCATCTCCGCTCAGCGGCGATGTCCTGAAACTGCTGGCCTCACACAACTGGCCCGGAAATGTCCGCGAGTTGGCCCACACTTTGGGGCGGGCTCGACTGCTTGGCGACGGAGTTGTGACCGCTGAGGTGCTTTCTGATGACTTGGCGCTGCGGCAGCAGGCGTCGGCCGGCGATCCGCGCGGGTTTCAGGACACTATCCTGCGAACCGAGCGCCAGTTGCTGACCCGCGCCATCCAGGGAGCCGGAGGAAACAGAAGCGCCGCGGCCCGGTCTCTGGGGATGAAGCTTTCGACTTTCCGCGACAAGCTGGCCAAGCACGGCCTGGACATGTGAAGGCGGCCTGCAGATAACGGATTTCCGCAGACTTCACGGATATCCGCCATGCCTCATCTTGCACGGGAAGCCGGCGGAAGACTGTTTTGGGGAGTATTTGGGTTTTCGTCCTTGGGTTAATCCGATTTGTGCCGTTTCATTCGTTTGGCGCCCTGATTGCTTGGGTTCTCGCACTTGTTGCGCGGCTCGGGTAATTCGATGCGGCTGCGACTGGTCGCATCTGAACACTCTCGTCCGCGTTGCCTTTCAATGAGAAAAGGAATGCATCATGTCTGAATTGACGGCGAAGGATCTCGGGGCTGAACTGCTCCAGCGGGTCCACGAACTGCCCCACGGAAAGAAAATCGACCAGTGCATCCAGTGCGGCACCTGTTCGGCGTCTTGTCCCACCAGCGGAGCCATGGAATACGGACCACGCGAGATCATCGCCTCGCTTCGCGCGGGAATGCTCGAGCGCGTGTTGAATTCCAACACGGTGTGGTTATGTGCGTCGTGCTACTCCTGCGTGGTTCGGTGTCCGGCGGGCATTCCATTCACCGACATCATGTACGAACTCAAGCGGCTGGGAGTCAAGCACGGGATCTACCCCAGGAAGACAACCAACGCCGCGATGGCCAACTCCTTCAGCGAGGTCATCGACAAGCACGGTCGCAACTCCGACACCAAGCTGATCCTGAAGTATTACCTCCGCACCAGCCCCTGGAAGATACTCGGGCAGATGGGGCTTGCGGCCAGGCTGTTTTTCAAGGGCAGGATGGACATATTCACCAAGACGATCAAAGGGCTTGACGGTCTTCAGAAGATGATGGCCGCAGCCGAGGAGAACGGTGATAAATGATTGCTGAAAATGACAATAACAAGACCAGGAGCTTTTCGTACTACCCGGGCTGCTCGACGAGGTCGGCCAACAGGGCCTACGACATTTCGACGCGCAGCGTGGCCGGTGCGCTTGGGATCGAACTCGAGGAGCTGGATGACTGGAACTGCTGCGGCGCTACGGCTTACGTGGCGATTCACGAAAAGCGGTCCTTCATCCTGTCGGCGCGGAATCTGGCGCTGGCCGAGAAGACGGGCAAGGATCTGGTGGCGATCTGCAACGGATGCTACCTGGCGCTTCGAAAGGCCAGCAAGTACATATCCGAAGACCCCGAACTCCACGACGAAGTCGCCAAAGCCCTCGCAGCCGGCGACATGAGCTACAAAGGCTCGATCGGCGTTCGTCACTTCCTTGACGTGGTGGTCAACGACGTCGGAGCCGAGGACATCAGGGAACGCGTATCCCGCCGGCTCGAGGGTCTTAAGATCGCTCCGTATTACGGGTGCCAGATCGGTCGACCCTTCGGGGAGATCGACGATCCCGAGAATCCCCGGATGATGGACGATCTGATCGACTGGCTGGGAGCCGAGGCGGTTCGTTTCCCGCTGAAGGCCAAGTGCTGCGGCGGGCTGATGATGACCACCCAGGCCGATATCGGTCGGGAGCTTACCGGGAAGATCCTGAAAAACGCCGTCGACGCCGGGGCCGACTGCATTATCACCGCCTGTCCGCTGTGCCAGATGAACCTCGAGGGGTACCAGAAAACCGTCAGCAAGACCATGGGCGTCGACTGCAGCATTCCCGTTCTTTACTTCACGCAACTGATGGGTGTCGCTTTCGGGCTGACGTCGCGCGAGTTGGCGCTCAAGGATTCGTTGACGCCCGTTGAGGCCCTGTTCGCAGAGAAGGTGAATATCTGATGAGCGAAAACAATGGAAAACAGCGGATCGGAGTCTACGTCTGCCACTGCGGCACGAACATCTCGCACACGGTGGACGTCAAGGATGTCGCCGACTACGCGCGCGGGCTTCCCGGCGTGGTCACGGTTCGGGAGTACAAGTACATGTGCTCCGATCCGGGCCAGGAGCTGATCAAGAAGGACATCGCCGACGACAAGCTCACGCGAGTGGTGGTTTCATCCTGCTCGCCGCTGATGCACGAGGAGACCTTCCGAAACACCTGCGAAGACGCCGGGCTGAATCGCTTCCTGTTCCAGATGGCCAACATCCGCGAGCAGTGCTCCTGGGTGCACCTGGACCGCGACAAGGCCACCGCCAAGGCCAAGCGCCTTGTTTCAGCGGCCGTCAGGCGCGTCAGCCACCATGCATCGCTTGAGGAGCGCGAGGCGCCGGTGAACCCCAATACGCTCGTCGTCGGAGCCGGCATCGCCGGGATCGAGGCGGCGCTGAAGATCGCCGAGTCCGGCAAGAAGGTCTACCTGGTCGAGAAGGAGCCCTCCATCGGCGGGCACATGGCCAAGTTCGACAAGACCTTCCCCACGCTGGACTGCGCCGCGTGCATCCTCACGCCGAAAATGGTCCAGGTCGGACAGCACCCCAACATCGAACTGATGACCTACTCCCAGGTTGAGGAGCTGTCGGGCTACGTCGGAAACTTCAAGGCCCGGATCCGCCGCAAGGCCCGATTCGTCGACGAGGACAAGTGCACCGGATGCAGCCAGTGCGTCGAGCGCTGTCCGGTGCACTTCAAGCCTTCGGAAACCAACGGGCATATCGCCGATGACGCCATAGACCCGAAAGTCCTGGCGGTGATCGACAAGTCCGTTGAGCAGCACTCTCACGAACGCGGCCCGCTGGTGACCGTGCTGCAGGACATCAACATCGAATTGGGCTATATTCCGCCCGAGTCGCTCAAGCACGTAAGCCGCAAACTCCAGGTCCCCCTGGCGGACGTCTACCACGTGGCGACGTTTTACACCGCCTTCAGCCTGACGCCTCGCGGCGAGCATACCGTGAAGGTCTGCATGGGCACCGCCTGCCACGTCAAGGGCGCCCAGCGCGTGCTGGAAATGCTCGAGAATCGGCTGGAGATCCAGTCCGGCGGGACAACCGAAGACCTCGAGTTTACGCTTGAGACCGTTAACTGTCTGGGCGCCTGCGCACTGGCGCCCGTTGTCACTGTGGATTCGACTTATCACGGTAAGATGACGCCCGGAAAGATCGACAAGCTGCTGAAGAGCTGTCGGCAGGAAAGGAGCCCGGCATAATGGCTACCCGAGTGAATTCGCCGGATGAACTAACCGCATACCGGCGGCGGCTGCAGGAACAACGCGATTCGGCGCGAACGTGCGTGGCGATATGCACCGGCACGGGCTGCCGCGCCAATTGCGGGATCGACGTAGCGGAAGCCTTCGGCGGGGCTTTCAGTGAACACGACATTGCCGACAAGGTCGATATCCGAATGACCGGCTGCCTGGGCTTCTGCGAGGAAGGTCCGATCGTCAACATCCGTCCGCAGGGGCTCTTCTACACGAAGGTCAAGCCCGGCGACGCGGCTGAAATCACCGCAAAAACGCTCGTCGCAGGCGAGGATGTGACCAGGCTTTTCGCCAAGCATCCCGAAACCGGCGAACCGATGCGCACCAAGGACGACATTCCCTTCTTCAGGCATCAGACCCCGGAGATCTTCGGGGCCAATTTCGAGTTGGATCCGCGGAGCATAGACGACTACGTTCACCAGGGCGGATACGGCGCGGCGGCCAAAGCACTGAATCAGATGACTCCCGAGACTGTTATCGACGAGGTGACGCGCTCGGGACTGCGAGGGCGAGGCGGGGCGGGCTTCCCCACCGGCGTAAAGTGGGCCTCGTGCCGCAAAGCCTCCGAGCCCGACAAATTCGTGATCTGCAACGCCGACGAAGGCGACCCGGGAGCATACGCGAACCGCAGCCTGCTGGAGGGAAATCCGCACAGCGTGATCGAAGGGATGATCATCGGCGGATACGCCATCGGAGCCAACGAAGGATACGTCTACGTGCGGACCGAGTATCCGCTGGCCGTCGACCTGATGAGAAAAGCCGTCGACGACGCCAGGGAAATCGGCCTGCTGGGCGACAATATTCTCGGCACGGACTTCTCCTTCGACATCGAGATCAACCGCGGCGGCGGGGCGTTCGTCTGCGGCGAATCGACGGCCCTGATGGCCTCGATCGAGGGACGCGTCGGCGAACCGCGAGCCAAGCACATTCACACCGTCGAAAAGGGCCTGTGGGACAAGCCCTCGACGCTCAACAACGTCGAGACCTGGGCCAACATTCCGCACATCGTCAATCGTGGAGCGGACTGGTTTACGAGCATCGGAACAGGCGACGTCAGCGAAAACGCGTGGGGCGGCAGCAAAGGCACCAAGATCTTCTCGCTGGTCGGCAAGGTCAACAACACCGGACTGGTCGAAGTGCCCATGGGCGCGACGCTGCGGCAGGTCATATACGAGATCGGCGGCGGCATCCCCAAGGGAAAGAAGTTCAAGGGCGTCCAGACCGGCGGCCCGTCCGGCGGGATACTCGCCGAGCAGCACCTGGATCTTCCGATCGATTACGACCAGCTCGTGGAGGTCGGGTCGATGATGGGCTCCGGCGGAATGATCGTCATGGACGAGGACAACTGCATGGTCGATTTCGCGCGGTTCTTCCTTTCGTTCCTCGAAGACGAATCGTGCGGCAAGTGCACGCCCTGCCGCGAGGGCGTAACCCAGATGCGCCAACTGCTGGAGGACATCGGGTCCGGTTCGGCGACGATGGACACTCTCGACGCCCTTGGCGAACTGGCCGAGGTCGTGCGCGACGCCTCGCTGTGCCAGTTGGGAACGACTGCTCCGAACCCGGTGCTCACGACGATGGAGTACTTCCGCGACGAATACGTGGCTCACATAACCGAAGGGCGCTGCCCCGCCGGCGTGTGCAAGGGGCTGGTGCACTACAGTATTCTCGCCGACGACTGCACCGGGTGCGGACTGTGCCTCAAGTCGTGCCCGACAGGGGCGATAAGCGGCGAAAAGAAACAGGTCCACACGATCGACGACGAAAAATGCACCAAGTGCGGAATATGTTACGACACCTGCAAATTCGACGCAGTGGCGCACGTATAGGCGTCCCGATGGAGAGACGACATGATAAAGCTTACCATTAACGGCACGACAGTCGAAGTCGAACAGGGCGTTACGGTGCTGGACGCGGCGCGCGAGGCCGGGATCGACATTCCGACAATGTGCGATCACGAATCGCTCCAGCCGTACGGGTCCTGCCGCCTGTGCGTAGTCGAAGTCGCCCTGCGCGGCAAGACGAAGATCCAGGCCTCCTGCTGCCTGCCGGCGGTCGACGGAATGGAGGTCCGGACTCACTCCGAGCGGATCGTCCGGATCAGGCGCATACTGATCGAACTGCTGCTGGCGCGCTGCCCGGAGTCGCCGGTTATTCGCAACCTGGCTCACGAAATCAATGTCGCCGACTGTCGGTTCGATCGGGTCCGCGGCGAGAAGAGTCCGTGTCACGAATGCCGGATATGCAACATGCTCGACTCGACGCCGTATCACGAGCAGCACGACAGCCCCAGCACCTTCACCGACAAGAGCGGCTGCATCCTGTGCGGAATGTGCGTGCGAATATGCAATGACGTTATGAAGATCGGGGCACTGGCCTTCGAGGGACGCGGAGCGAAACGGCACGTGACGACGCCGCTCCGCGAGCCGTCTGACCTCTGCATCGGCTGCGGCGCGTGCAGCGCGATCTGCCCGACAGGGGCGATCGAGCATCGGCGCATTCGCATGCAGGACCCCCAGACTATTGCCGACGATTTTGAATACGGGCTGACCGAGCGAAAGCCCGTCAACATCACCTTCCCGCAGGCCGTCCCGCGCGTCCCGGTGATCGACAAGGAGACATGCGTCTACTTCAAGACCGGCGGCTGCAGGATCTGCGAGGACAACTGCCAGGTCAACGCGATCGACCACGAGCAGACAGATCAGATCGTTGAAGCCGACGTCGGGGCGATAATAGTGGCCACAGGCTTCAAACTGTTCGACAGCAATCTGATCGGACGCTACGGGTACGGGAGATACGACAACGTGCTCAGCGCCATGGAGTTCGAACGCATCACCCACGCCAGCGGACCGACGAGTGGAAAGGTGCTGTGCAAGGACGGCTCGAGTCCAAACGGCGTGGCTATTCTCCATTGCATCGGCAGCCGCGACGAGAACCACCACGAACACTGCTCTCGCGTCTGCTGCATGTACTCGCTTAAGTTCGCCCACCTGGTCAAGGAGAAGACCGAAGCCGAGGTCTACAATCTCTACATCGACATGCGGGCGTTCGGAAAGGGCTACGAGGAGTTCTACAAGCGCGTGCTCGGCGAGGGGGTGCACTTCATTCGCGGAAAGGCCGCCGAAGTCACCGACGTTTCCGAAAAGCCCGAGGAGGACGGCAAGCTGATCGTCGTCGCCGAGGATACTCTCCTTGGCGTCACCCGCCGCCTGCCGGTCGACATGGTCATCCTCTCGGGAGCGCTGACCCCCGCCGAAGACGCCGCCGAGGTCGGAAAGGTCTTCTCGCTGGGCTGCAGCCAGGGCGGGTTCTTCCTCGAAAGGCACCCGAAACTCGCGCCGGTCGATTCGATGTCGGACGGCATATTCCTGGCCGGAGCCTGCCAGGGTCCCAAGGACATTCCCGACTCGGTCGCCCAGGGCGCCGCCGCGGCCGCCGGGGCGCTGTCGCTGATAGACAAGGGAAAAGTCGTCATCGAGCCTATCACAGCCGAAATAATCGAAGAGCGCTGCGCCGGCTGCCAACTGTGCGTTCCGAACTGCCCGTACGCGGCGATCGAGTACGACCCGGAGAAGAACATCTCGGCGGTCATCGAGGAGCTCTGCAAGGGATGCGGCACGTGCGTGGCCGGTTGTCCCTCAGGGGCGGCTCACCAGAAGAACTTCGAAGACCAGCAGATCTTCTCAGAGATAGAAGGCATCCTGACCGGAGCCCAATCATAAGCAGACGGAGAACAGACACATGGCCGACCAACAGTTTGAACCGAAAATAGTCGGATTCCTCTGCCGCTGGTGTTCGTACACAGGCGCGGATCTCGCCGGCACCAGCAGGATGGAGTATCCGGCGAACATGGTGGGAATAAAGGTGATGTGCTCGGGGCGGGTGGACCCCACGTTCGTCGTCAAGGCGCTCAAGGAGGGCGCCGACGGAGTGCTGATCGCCGGCTGCCACCCCGGCGACTGCCACTACTCCGAGGGCAACTACAAGGCGATGCGCCGCCACCCGATGCTCCTGAATCTGCTGGATCAGTTCGGCGTGGATCCGAAGCGCATACGGCAGGAATGGATATCGGCGTCCGAGGGCGAGCTTTTCGCCGAGGTGGTTTCCGAATTCACAGACCAGATTCGCCAGCTTGGACCGTTGGACTGGAACAAACGCATTGAAGCCGACTGCGAAACGGTCTAAACGCTGGTTAGGAGTCGAAAATGGCAAAACCAAAAGTGGCGTTCTACTGGTGTGCGTCGTGCGGCGGATGCGAAGAGACTATCGTCGACCTGGCCGAGGATATTCTCAAGGTCGTCGACGCGGTCGACATCGCGCTGTGGCCGGTCGCGCTGGACACCAAACGGAAAGACGTTGAAGCCTGGGTCCCCGGGGAGGTGGCCGTTGCGTTCATAAACGGCGCGATCCGACTGTCCGAGCAGCTCGAGTGGGTCGAACTGCTGCGCGAGAAATGCTCGCTGGTCATCGCTTTCGGATCCTGCGCGCATATGGGCGGCGTTCCGGGGCTGGCCAACGCGACCAACCGCGACGAGATATTCGCCAACAAGTACCACCGCTCTGCGACTACGGAAAACGCCGGCGGAGTCGTCCCCCAGACCGAAACCGCCGTCGAGGGCTACGACCTGACCCTGCCGACGTTCTGGAGGGACGTCAAGCCTCTGGACCAGGTTATCGACGTGGACTACTACCTGCCCGGATGCCCGCCTCCGTTCGATCTGGTAGCCGCCGCTGTCGGGGCGATTCTCGAAGGCAAGCTGCCGGAAAAAGGCGCCGTACTGGCGCCGGAAAAGGCGCTGTGCGAGTCGTGCGAGAGAAACGACACCAAGCCCGACGAGATGACCATCACCGAGTTCAAGCGGACCGCCACCAGCACCCCGGACCCCGAGAAGTGTTTCCTGGCCGACGGATACCTCTGCATGGGTCCGGCCACTCGCGACGGATGCGGCCTGCGGTGCATAAACGGGAACATGCCCTGCCGCGGGTGTTTCGGGCCGCCTCCCGATACGCTCGATCCCGGGCTCAAGCTGCTGTCGGCGATCGCCTCACGAGGCGAGGCCGACAGTGAAGAAGATGCGAAAGTCCTGGCCGATTCGCTCGTCGACCCGCTGGGCACCTACTATCGCTTTGGACTTCCCGCCTCAATGCTGAAACGCAGCGCGGACACCGAAAGGGCGTAAGAATGAGCAAACGAATCACAATCGACCCGATCACGCGCCTCGAAGGACACGGCAAGATCGAGATATTCCTTGACGACGCCGGCGACGTGGAGCGCGCTTTCTTCCAGGTTCCCGAACTTCGCGGTTTCGAGACGTTCTGCATAGGCAGGCCCGCCGAAGAGATGCCCCGCATCACGTCGCGAATATGCGGCGTTTGTCCGACGGCGCATCACATGGCCGCCACGAAGGCTCTCGACGCGATCTGGCGGGTCGATCCGCCGCCGACGGCCAAGATGCTGCGGGAGCTGGTCTACAACGCCTTCATGGTCGAAGACCACTACCTGCACTTCTTCTTCCTGGGCGGGCCGGACTTCGTTGTCGGGCCCACCGCCCCGGCGGCCGAGCGGAACATACTCGGCGTCATCGGTAAGGTCGGGCTGGAGATCGCCGGGAAAGTCATCCGTCTCCGCCGGGAATGCCGCAGCATGATCGAAAAAATGACCGGCAAGGTGATCCATCCGGTCTTCGGCCTGCCCGGCGGCGTCTCACGCGGACTGTCCGAGGAAGAGCGGGTCGAGTTCCTCAAGACCGCCGAATACGCGATTGAGTTCAGCGAGTTCGCCCTGAACCTGTTTGACGATGTGGTCCTCAAGAACCCCGAATACGTGGATCTGGTTCTCAACGACGCGTACGCCCACCAGACGAACTACATGGGCCTGGTCGACGCCGACAACAAGGTCAATTTCTATGACGGACAGGTGCGTGTAGTCAGCCCCACTGGCTCGGAAATCGCGAAATTCTCCCAGCCGGAGTACGCCGACCACATCGACGAACACGTCGAACCGTGGAGCTACATGACCTTTCCGTATCTCAAGAACATCGGCTGGAAGGGTTTTGTGGACGGTCCCGACAGCGGTGTGGTGCGCGCCGCGCCCCTGGCGCGCTGCAACGCCGCCGACGGAATGGCGACGGCGATGGCCCAGGAGTCTTACGAGCGAATGTACGAGACGCTCGGCGGGAAACCCGCACACGGCACCCTGGCGTTCCACTGGGCCAGACTCGTCGAGGCGCAATACGCCGCCGAACGGATGAAGGAGTTGCTCGAGAATCCGGAGATCACCAGCGACAACTTCCGAACGCTGCCGACGGAGACCCCGCGAGAGGGCGTAGGCATTGTCGAGGCTCCGCGCGGCACGCTCGTGCACCACTACGCCACCGACGAAGACGGGATCATCACGATGGTAAACCTGATCGTGGCGACGAACTTCAACGCCGCGCCCATTGCAATGTCGGTCGAAAAAGCCGCCAAGGGCGTTATCAAGGGCGGCGAAGTCAACGACGGGCTGCTGAACATGGTGGAAATGGCGTTCCGCGCTTACGATCCGTGCCTGTCGTGCGCCACTCACAGTCTCCCGGGCCAAATGCCGCTTGTGGCGCGCATACACGACAGCTCCGGAGCCGTAATCCGGGAACTGCGGCGATGACCGGCGGCGACGAATCAATCCTGGTCCTCGCGCTGGGCAACGATATTGTCGGCGACGACGGCGTTGCGCTCGAGGCGGCCCGGGCGCTCAGAGAGATGTTGCCGAACGAATCGGCTGTCGACGTCCTGGAGACTACCGAGGGCGGGCTGGGCATGCTCGACATCCTGTCTCCTTATCGGCGCGTGCTGCTGCTGGACTCGATCGAGGCCGGCGACGACCCCGCCGGAGAGGTGCGCGAGTTCTCTCGCTCCGACTTCGACAAGGTCCTGGGGCCGTGTCCGCACTACGCCGGGCTCCCTGAAGTGATCGCACTGGCCGAGAAGCTCGGCATTGATTTTCCCAGCGAACTTCGCGTGCTGACGATCAAGATCGACCCGCAGGAGGAGTTTCGCCAGGGGCTGACCGACGAAATCCGTCGAGCCCTGCCGGCGTTTGTGGACCAGGCGGCGGTGATCCTGAACGATTGGATTGGAGACAATGCACGAAATATCACTCATTGAAAACCTGCTCGAAAGCGTCTTGCCGGCAGTCCGGACCCAGGTCAGTCAGGGTCAGACTGTCGCCGGCCTGGCGGTGACGATAGGGGCCATGGAGCTTCATTCGGCCGAAGCGTTCCGGCAGGCTTTCGCCGTACAGGCCCAGGGCACTCCGCTCGAAGGCGCCAGGCTCGAACTGACGATCGTCAAACCGGAGGCCGACTGTTCGGCCTGCGGATTCAAGGGTCCGTTTAACGACGATCAGATCGACCCGCACAATGTTGACCCGGTCATGGCGTGTCCCGCGTGCGGCGCACCGGCGGCGATCGCAGGCGGACGAGGCGTCGACAAACTGGAGTTGATTCTGGACGAGCAGGTCGCATGACGGCGGAGAATTCGATGGCTCCAAACGCCCAGATATGTCGCCGCGGGTTGACCGTATCGGGCCAGGTCCAGGGCGTGGGGTTTCGACCGTTCGCCTACCGGCTGGCCCGCGGGATCGGGCTGACCGGATTCGTCGTCAACAACACTTCCGGCGTTCGTATCGACATCCAGGGCGCCGCGGCGGCCCTTGACGACTTCCAGCGCCGCCTGGCCCTCGAGGCTCCGCCTCTGGCGTCGATCGAGCGTATCGAAGCGGTCAGCGCCGAGGTCATGACCGCCGAGAAATATTTCGACATCCTGCCCAGTCAGGACGGCCAGTTGCTCGACGCGCAGATAACGGTGGACACCGCCACGTGCGATCAGTGCCTGGCGGAGATGAACTCGCCGGATGATCCGCGGCATGAGTATCCGTTCATCAACTGCACCAATTGCGGCCCGCGGTACACAATCGTCGGCGACATTCCGTACGATCGCCCCAACACTACGATGGCCGAATTCGGAATGTGTCCCATGTGCGCCGCTCAGTACGCCGATCCGTCCGCTCGGCGTTTTCACGCCGAGCCGATCGCGTGTCCGCAATGCGGTCCGCACGTCTGGCTCGTTGATGCCGACGGTCGGCAACTGCCCTGCGGCGATCCGGTTGCCCAGGCGGCGAGAATGCTCGGCGAGGGTCGGATTGTGGCGATCAAGGGGTTGGGCGGTTTCCATCTCGCCTGTCGGGCCGACGACGATGCTGTCGTGCTCCGTCTGCGCCGCAGGAAGCACCGCGACGCCAAGCCGTTTGCGCTGATGGTCCCCGACCTGGACTCCGCGGTTGGTTTGTGCGAACTTAACGAAGCGGCCGCTTCGCTGTTGAGCGGGGCGATTCGTCCGATTGTTCTGGCTCCGAAAGGGTCCGGTTCGCCGAAGATCAGCGATCATGCCGTCGACGGGTTGGATACGCTGGGCGTAATGCTGCCGTACGCTCCGCTGCATCATCTTCTGTTCGCACGAGGGGCTCCGTCGCCGCTGGTGATGACATCGGGCAACTTCAGCAACCAGCCGCTGATCAAGGACAACGATGCGGCGATTGGGCGACTGTCGGCGATTGCCGACGCGATCTGCCTTCACAACCGCCGAATCGAGCGCGCCGTGGACGACAGCGTGGCGCAGATAACCGCCGGCGGGAGACTGCAGGTGCTCAGGCGGGCCAGGGGATACGTCCCCAGACCGATCCGCCTGACCTGCGCGAGCGACGATTCTCCGGCTGTTCTCGCCGTCGGGGGCGAACTGAAGAACAGCGTCTGCCTGCTCCACCGCGGACGGGCCGTGCTCAGCGAGCATATAGGAGATCTGACTGACGGGCGAGTTTACCGTCATTTCATCAAGACAATCGATCATCTGGAGCGATTGCTGGCGATACGTCCGGAGTTGCTGGCCGCCGATCTCCATCCGAGCTACATGTCGACCGAGTACGCCCGGCGGCGCCACGTCGGCGACCTTCCCGGTCGGCCCGAACTGCCGATGATCGGCATTCAGCATCACCACGCCCATATCGCCGCGTGCATGGCGGAGAACGATCATTCCGGACCGGTGATCGGTCTGGCGTGCGACGGCGCCGGCTACGGGGACGACGGCGCCACGTGGGGCTGTGAAACGCTCGAAGCCGATCTGGTCGGATACAGGCGCCTGGGCCATCTGCGATACCTCCCGCTGGCCGGCGGCGATGCGGCCGGAGCCGAAACGGTTCGCCCGGCGATTGCGGCGCTGTACGATACGTTCGGAGAGAGCTTCAGAGATTATCTCGCTTGTTCGCGGTCCGGCGGAGATTCGCGGGTAATCCGGACTGTTGCTGAAATGCTGGAGTTGGGCGTCAATTGCCCGCCGGCCGGCTCGCTGGGCCGATGGTTCGACGCTGCTGCTTATCTCACCGGCGCGGCGACTGCAAACCGCTACGAGGGTCAGGCTCCGATGAGGCTTGAGAGCTGTGCGGCCCGAGGCGTGGACGGAAGTTACTCATTCGATATTCGGTCGGCGGGCCCATTTGTGATAGACTTGCGCCCCATGGTGGTCGACATGTGCGGCGACCTGCGTGCGGGAGTGGAAACGCCGGTGATATCGGCCCGATTCCACAACACGGTGGTCAGTTTCCTGCTGGCGGCCGCAATTCGCGCACGACAGGAAACCAAACTGAACGCTGTTGCGATATCCGGCGGATGCTTTGCGAATCGATACGTGACGACGAGGCTCGTCGAGGCGCTGGAAGCCCAGGGATTTGAAGTTCTCATGCACCGCGAGATACCCTGCAACGACGGCGGGGTGGCGCTGGGCCAGGCCGTGATCGCCGAGGCAAGGCATCGCCGCCGCGCCGCCAACTTACATCGACAGGACAAACACAATGTGTCTGGCAGTTCCAACACGGATTGAAACAATCGAAGGAAACCGCGGAACAGGCGTGCTGGCGGGGAACCGCATCACCGTTCTCCTGGATCTTGTTCCGGAGGTCAAGGCGGATGACTGGGTGCTGATGCACGCGGGTTTTGCGCTGACGATCCTCGACCCACAGGAGGCGAAAGCCGCCCTCGCTCTCCTATCGGAAGTGCTATGACTCGACAGGTCGACGCGGCAATCCGGAGCCGATGCGATCGGATCGAACGACTCTGCCGACAGGCGTTGGATTCTCCGGATCGCACCGCGCCGCTGCGGATAATGGAGGTCTGCGGGACCCATACAATGTGCATCGCACGGAGCGGGCTGGCGGGTCTGCTGCCCGATGAGCTCAAGTTGATAAGCGGACCGGGGTGCCCGGTTTGCGTAACGGATCAATCTTATATCGACCGGGTGTTGTATCTGGCGTTGGAGTGCGAACCGAGGCCGATTATCGCGACGTACGGCGACATGGTGCGCGTTCCCGGCGGAGGCGGCTCGCTGGCCGAGGCACGCGCTGTGGGCGCCAGGGTCGAAGTGGTTTACAGCGCCGACCAGGCGGTGGATATCGCCCTGGCCAACGGCGATTCGGAGGTCGTGTTCCTGGCCGTCGGGTTCGAGACCACGGCTCCGGGAGCGGCGATGGCTGTGCTGCGGGCCCGCGATGAAAACGTGACCAACTTCTCAATAATGACCGCCCAGAAGACCATTCCGCCGGCGATGGATGCGCTGTTGTCCCAGGACGATGTGCGGATCGACGGTTTCCTCTGCCCCGGACACGTCAGCGTGATTCTCGGCTGGAAGGCTTACGAACCCATAGTAGCGACATACGCCCGTCCGTGCGTAGTCGCCGGCTTCGACGCGCCGCAGGTGCTCGCGGCGGTGGAGGCTATTGTGGCGCAACTGACCTCCGGACAGGTCGAAGCGGCGAACGTATATCCCAGCGTAACGCCGGACGGCAACCCGCGGGCGATCGAACTGCTCGACGAAGTCTTCACCGCATCAGAAGCGAGCTGGCGCGGTCTGGGCCTGATCCCCGACAGCGGTTTGGAGTTGCGCGAACAGTTGGCTCCGTTCGATGCTCTGAATCGTTTCGACCCGCCTGATTTTCCATCACGCGAGATACCCGGCTGCCGCTGCGGCGATGTGATCTGCGGACGACTGGCCCCGATCGAATGCGGACTGTTCGGCGACCGGTGCACGCCGCGCAGCCCGGTCGGACCCTGTATGGTTTCTTCCGAGGGCGCATGCGCCGCGGCCTACAAATACGGACCGCACGAAAGGGGCGTACAATGAGTGCTGCTGAACGCATACAGTTGGCCCACGGCGGAGGGGGGCGATTGACGTCCGAACTGATCGAACAGGTGATCCTCCCGTCGCTTGGCGGTCCGCAACAGGCAGGTCTGCTGACCGATGCGGCGTTGCTGAGTGTTCCCGCCGAGCGACTGGCGATGACCACCGACAGTTATGTGGTGCATCCGCTGGAGTTTCCCGGCGGCGATATCGGCAAGCTGGCGATATGCGGAACGGTGAACGATCTTGCGATGGCCGGGGCCCGCCCGATCGCAATGACGATGGCGCTGATCATCGAGGAGGGGTTCGAGACCGCACTGCTGAAGCGGCTGCTTGAATCGGCTGGGCGGACCGCCGCGCTGGTCGGCGTGCCGATTGTCACAGGAGACACCAAGGTCGTCCCGCGCGGCGCGCTTGACGGATTGATGATCAACACCGCCGGCCTGGGCCAGGTCGTCGCCGGAGCCGATCTGGGTTTCCATCGAGCGGCCCCGGGCGATTCGATCGTGCTGTCAGGTCCGTTGGGCGAGCACGGGCTGGCGGTCATGGCCAGGCGAAAGGGCCTGAGCCTGTCGAGCGATCTGGTCAGCGACTGTGCGCCGCTGTCGCAGCCCGCCGCTGCGCTGGTCGAGGCCCTCGGCGGCGAACTGCACTTCATGCGCGACCCGACGCGCGGCGGGCTGGCCGCTGCACTGGCGGACCTGGCCGAGGGTTCGGGGCACAATGTCGAAATTGACGAGGAGTCGATTCCGGTGAATCCCGCCGCACTGGCCGCCGCCGAGATCCTGGGGCTGGACCTGCTGGCGGTCGCCAACGAGGGCAAGCTCGTGGCGGTAGTCTCCGCCGAGGCGGGTCCAGAGGCGCTGAATGTTCTGAGGAAACACCGGATCGCCGCCCAGACCGCCGAAATCGGCAGGATCGTGGAGTCGGCGGACGCCGCCCAACCGCCCCTGACCGAGATGATCACGAGGATCGGCGGGAGGCGTATCGTACAGATGCCCTACGGTGAACAACTCCCCCGCATCTGCTGACTTGGAGGTCTCGACCGACGGCGACGGACTGTATGCTCCGCTCCTGCACGACAACACGCTGCGGAACAACCGCCACGGAGCCGAAGTGTATGGAGCAAAAGCCTCGTTTACGGACAACCAGGCGTATGACAACTGATGAAGGCTTCACGATAAGCGATTGGGCTGTTGTGATACAGGAATAATAAACGCTTCGGCATGTGCGTGTGACTGAATTCGGCGGAACCGGATTCAGCCGCACGCCCGCGCCTGTCGGATTCGAAAACCCCTTCCCGCCGGTCGGGCGCGGTGGTAGAATCACCGGGCGCCGCTGCGGTCGCCTTGGTCGCCGGTCCATTTGCTGATCGGGAGTGTTATTCGAGATGGCCGATGAACACGCCATAATCTGTCCGTCGTGCGGAAAGGCCTGGGACGCCTCCTGGGGTCTGTCGGCCAACGCCGACGGGCGTCTGCTGTGCGACAGTTGCGGCGGGGAGATACCGATCCCTGTCGCCGAGCCGGACGATTTTGTAGGCGACAGCACCACGTACATAGCCGATCCTCCCACCGTGATCGACCCGCCCCGGCAGGTCCAGCCGATCGATGACGCGACGATCGAATCGCTGCTTCCCGATTCGCACTACGTTCCGCAGAAGACCATCAAAAAGGGCGGAATGGGAGAGATCGTTCTGTGCGTCGAGCAGAACACGCACCGCCGGGTGGCGATGAAGCGTATGCTGCCGACGACGGCCAAGCATCCCAGGCAGCGGGCCCGATTCGTCGAAGAGGCCCAGGTCACCGCCCAACTCGAACATCCCAACATCGTGCCGGTTCACGAACTCGGCCGCGACTCAAGCGGCGCGATCTACTTCACCATGAAGCTGGTCAAGGGCAGATCTCTGAGCGAAATCATCGCCGGGTTGCGCAGCGGAGAGGAGACCCATTCGCTGGTCGAACTGCTGCAGATATTCCTGAAAGTCTGCGACGGCGTGGCGTTCGCGCATTCCCGCGGGGTGGTGCACCGCGACCTGAAGCCGGGAAACATCATGGTCGGCGACTTCGGCGAAGTGCTGGTCATGGACTGGGGGATAGCGAGAATCCTGGCCCAGCGCGACCGCACCGGCGACCAGACGGTTCACACCGATCGCCAGGAGACCGACGCGCCCGGTCTTCACACGATGGCCGGCTCGATGATGGGCTCCCCGTCGTACATGCCGCCGGAGCAGGCGACCGGTCAGATAGACAAGATCGACCGCCGCAGCGACATCTACTCGCTGGGGGCGATCCTGTACGCCATACTCACTCTGCGGCGACCCGTTACCGGCAAGACCAACGAATCGATCCTCACCAAGGTGGTCAGAGGCGACATTCGCAAACCCGAGGACCGCGCCCCCCAGCGCGATATTCCCCGCGAGCTGTCGGCGGTCGCCATGAAGTGCATGGCGAAATACCGCTCGGGGCGATACGCATCGGTGCCCCAACTGCAGCGCGACGTAAGACTGCATCTGGAGGGCCGCAGCGTAACGGCCGACCCCGACAGCTTCGCTCGCGCGCTTGTCAAATTCTTCAAGAGAAACAAGGGGATCGGTGTGGCCATGTCGGCTGCTGCGGTGCTGCTGACAGCCATCGCGTCGGTGGCGTTCATGCGCGTAAGCAACGAGCGTGACAGCGCCCTGGCCAGCGAACGCAAGGCCGTCGCCGCACAGAAACTGCAGCGGGAGACTGCCCTCGCCTCTTCCGAACGGTTTGCGATGCAGGCGATTCGCGCCGCGGAGACCGGGCGCACCGAAGAGGCCCATCGCCGCGTTGTCGACGCCGAAACAGTCGCCATAGACAGCCCCTGGGGTCCGTACGCACGCGGGATGCTGGCGAGAATCGACAATAGCTACGCCGAGGCGGCGGACTTGTTCAACAAGGCCCTGGCGATCGACCCGGAGCACTACCGGAGCCGATCGGCGCTGTCTGAAACCCTGCTGAAGATGGGCGATCTTAACCAGGCCGGGAGAATGCTCGCAGACGCCGGGCGAGCCAAAGACTGGCGAGCGCTGCTGCGGGCCGGGCAAACGCTCTTCGAGGCCGGTCGATGGTCCGAATCGCAAACGCTGTTCAAGAGGGCCGTTGAGATTATGGAGCAGGCCAATGACGCAACCACCGGCGTCAGGCTTGCCACGGCCAAGGACGTGCAGGAAAAGATCGACAAGGCCCAGAAGATTATTGACCTGGCGCGGGCGAAATCAGCATGCGACGGGTTCGCCGACACTATCAGGGATCTTTCGCCCGATCAGCAGATACCGCTGGTGCGGGACAAGTTTGAGGAGGTCAACGGTCCCGGCGCGGAGTTGCTGGAGATAGAGGTCTTCGACGGGCAGTGGATCAAGGCCTCCGTTTCGAACAAGACTCGATTTCTCGAGCCTCTGGAGGGGCTTCCGCTGCAGCATCTCGAATGCTCCTGGAGCAAGGTCGACGATCTGTCGCCGCTGCGAGTAATGCCGCTGAGGCGCCTGTCGTGCCGCAATACGCCGGTCAGGTCGCTGGCTCCGCTCGTCGAGAGCATGACCCTGACCGATCTGAACTGCAACGGCACGCGCGTCAGGAGCCTCGAACCGCTCAAGGGCATGCCGCTCAAGGATCTGGACATAGGCTTGACCAGGGTGACCGATCTGGGTCCCCTTAAAGGAATGCCGTTGGAGAGCCTGAATCTCCAGGGCACGAAAGTACGCGACCTGGAGCCTCTCAAGGGCATGGGGTTGATAAGGCTGGAATGCTCCCAGAGCGATATTGTCGACATCAGCCCGCTGGCGGACATGCCGCTGGTTGTGCTGAGCCTCGGTCGGACCAGGGTCTTCGATCTCAGCCCGCTGAAAGATCTGCCTCTGAGGGATCTGGACATAAGCCAGACGCGTGCGGCCGAGTTGAGTCTGCTCACGGGAATGAAGCTCAGGAAACTGGCGTGCGGCGATACGGAGATAAACGATCTTGAGCCTCTGAAGGGCATGAAGCTGACGGTGTTGGCCTGCGGAAAAACGGAAATCGACGATATCAGCGTCCTGAAGGGAATGCCGCTTACTCGATTCGATTGTCACCATACGAAGATCAGCGATCTGAGTCCGTTGTCGGGCGCTCCGCTGAGGGAGCTGGTGATGCACAACACGAAAGTCACGGACCTGACTCCCCTCAAGGGCATGAAGCTCGCAAGCATCATCTTCACGCCCGGCAAGATCACCAAAGGCCTCGAAGTCGTCCGGGAGATGAAGACGATCGAATGGCTCGGGCTCAAGAGCCGCTTCAGCTCCGAAAGGATCGACCCGGTGGAATTCTGGAACAGGTACGACGAGGGGGAGTTTGAGTGAATGCTGAGTGATGAGTGATGAATACGGGCACGGCTGCGGCTTATAGGCAGTGGATCGCGGAGCTTTTGAATGTCACGTAGAGTTCGCCGTTGGGCTCGACCTTCAGTTGCTGGAATGACGTGTAGGTTATCAGGGCCACTAACCGCAAGTCGCCGCAGGCCAGTTGGACCGCCAGCAGGGCGTCGCTGTGGTCCCAGTCGATCACCTCGCACTTGAACTGGTTCAACGCGCTGCTTGTGAACGGTTGATCCGACAACAGCAGTTCCTCCGGCATAATCCAGATGTGACGGGTCGACTCGTCGGCTGCGCTGGCGCGGATCTGCTGGCCGGACACTTCGCAGATGTCGCCGTCGACGCTGTCGACCGTAAGTACGTTCCGTATGCCCAGGAAGCGGGCTGCATCCGCGTCGGTGGGGCGGCGGAACAACTCCTCGGGCTCGGCGACCTGGTGCAGGCGGTAGTCGAGCATCACGCCGATCCGATCGGCCAGGGCCATCGCCTCCTCAGGTTCGTGAGTAACGTGGAGAATCGTCGCGCCCAGTTCGTCGTTGATGCGCTTAAGCTCGCGACGCAGGCGAACGCGAGTGTTGGTGTCGAGCGCCGACAGCGGCTCATCGAGCAGCAGCAGTTTGGGCTCGGCCGCCAGTGCGCGGGCCATCGCAGTTCGCTGCTGCTCGCCGCCGGAGAGCGTCTCGGGTCGGCGATCCAGCAGATCGGTTATCCCCAGCATGCCCGCCAGGCGTTTGGTGCGAGCGGCGATCTCGACCGACCCGCAGCCGCAGGCCCTGGCGCCGTAGGCGATGTTCCCCGCGACGCTCAGGTGCGGGAACAGTGCGTAGTCCTGGTAGACCACGGCGAACCCGCGCCGCTCTGGCGGCAGATCGGTTATGTCGGCCCCGTTCCAGAACACTCGCCCGCTGTCGGGTCGGATCAGTCCTGCGATCAGTTCGATCAGCACGGTCTTTCCAACGCCCGTCGGGCCGAGCAGTGCGAAGTACTCGCCGGCTTGAAGCTTCAGGGAAACGTCGGCCATGTCCATCTCGCCGAGTCTCTTTGCGATTGACTTGAGTTCAAGCATTGCGTCCCTCCGACGCGCCGAGGCGCGATACGAGACGCAATGCCGCGAATACGGCGACGCATATCACGATCAGGAGCACGGCGACGGACCTGGCCGCCGGCAGCCCGTAGTCGGTGAATCGCTGGTAGACCATCACCGGCGTTGTCATCGGGTGGTACGCGATTATCAGCACCGCTCCGAATTCGCTGATCCCGCGTCCCCACATCAGGATCATGCCCGAAAGTATTCCCCGCCACGCCAGCGGCAGCGAAACGGTGAAGAACACCCGCTGCGGTGAGGCGCCGAGCGTTCGCGCGACCCGTTCGAGTCTCAGCGGCACGGCCTCAAACGCCTCCCGGGCCGCGTTGACGAGAAACGGAAGCGAAACGAACGCCATGGCGACCGAAATACCCGCGGTCGTCGAGACCAGTCCGCCGCCGGTGATCTGTCCGACCAGCGAGTTGCGACCGACGACCATCAGCAGCGCGATGCCGGCGGCAGAGTGGGGGATTATTATCGGCAGGTCGACTATCGCAAGGACCAGCGATCGCCCGAAAAACCGCTTGCGGGCCAGGAGATACGCCAGCGGAATCCCGAACAGCGCCGAGGCAACAGTTGCCAGCATCGCCGCCAGCAGGGTCACCTTGATCGACTGGATCACCGCGTGCTCGGCCGCGGCCTCGCTCAGTTCGCCAATGGACGTCGCAAACACCATTCCGACCAGAGGAGCCAGCACAAACAGCAGCAGACACGCTCCCAGCGCAGCAAGGAGCAGTTCGAACCACCAGTGTCTAAGGAGTGCTGTTTTCTCCGACATCTTTCCTGTCAGCTACTCGTTCCTGACGCAGAACTTCTTGAGAGATTCGGGGAGGTTTTCGAATCCGTCGGTTATCGCTGGTCGGGGCGAGGGCTGTCCGTTGGCCTCCATGATCGCCTTGCCCTTATCCGACAGGAGAAAGGCGACATACGCCTCGGCCGCCTTGCGGTTGGGGGCGTTTTTTGGGATCGTGACGGAGTAGACCATCGCCTGGCCCTTCTTGGTGATGAACTCGCCGGGCTTCTTGCCGGTGATCCTGATCGTCGCGGTCTTGTACAGATCCGCCAGTTTCGCGTCCTTGAGATTCACCTCGTCGCCCAGCAGGAGCGTCTTGAGCTTGTGCTGTTCGGCTACCGATCGGTAGATGAACAGGTAGTCGATCTCGCCGGCCTCCAGGAGGCTCAGGAGATCCGTCTCCTTCGGGCGGATCTGCTGGCCCTCCTTGCCCGTCATTTCGGCGGCCAGCCCGGGGCGAGCGAACTTCTTCTCGGCCAGTTGAATCGTCATCACCGATCGGTATCCGCACGGGTCGCGGTTCGGGTCGGCTCGCCCGAACACCACGCCGTCGGCCAGCAGTATGTCCGTCCAGTTCTTCGGGGTGATCTTGTCGGCGTGCTTCGAGTTTTCCGTGTAGGCGATCGCCATCTCGTTAGTCGCCAGGCGGATGTTGAAGTCGGCGTGATCCGGCATCAGGAGGTTTTCCACAACGGTGTAGTCCGCCGACGCCATAACGTCGCACCGCCTGTTCAGGTCGGATATCTTGCGGGCGCAGTCGCGCGAGCCGGCGGCCTCGGCAAGGACCTCGACGTTCGGGTTGGCCTTCATGAACTCCGCCGAGACCTCCCGCAGCGGAACCGACAGGCTGCCGGCGTGAAATATCACCAGCTTCTCGGATTTGGAGTCGTCTTTGTCTCCGCAGCCGCAGAGAGCCGCAGCCGCGATCGCCAATATCGTGCCGAATCGAATACGCATGTCAGTCCTTTCGAGCTTTAATTTCCGGCGGATAACGCACATACCGGATCATAGCGATTTGCCCGGCGTGTTCCAGGCAATTGGCGTGCATATTCGCGATCAGGCTGCTTATAATGTTCCGGAGAACGATATGCTTTGCAGCAGATTCAGTCATGCGATGCTCGTTGGGCTTGTCGCCGCTACGGCGGCTCTTGGCGGGTGCGACCGCCGACAACGGGACAATACAGGACCCACTGAAATGAACGAGACCAAACGCTCTGAGGCTGTTTTCGCCGCGGGCTGCTTCTGGGGAGTCGAGCAGACGTTTCGGCGGATCGACGGAGTTCTGGAGACCGAAGTCGGATTCACCGGCGGCTCAGTCGCCAATCCCAGCTACCAGCAGGTGTGCAATACCGACACGGGTCACGCAGAGGCCGTTCGCGTCGTGTTCGACCCGTCGACAGTCTCCTACCAGCAGTTGCTGGAGGCCTTCTGGGCCTGCCACAATCCGACTACTCCCAACCGCCAGGGTCCCGACGTCGGCTCGCAGTATCGTTCGGCGATATTCTTCCTCGACGATGCGCAGCGCGAGCTGGCTGAAGCCTCCCGCAAGAAGTTGGCCGACTCGGGCAGGTTCTCCAATGAAATCGTCACCGAGATAACGCGGGCCGGCGAGTTCCACCGGGCCGAGGAATACCACCAGCAGTACTTCGAAAAGCGGGGCGGGGGACACTGCAACACCGGAATCCAAAACGACTGACGACGCATTGCCGCCGCGGTCAGTTTGGGGGTGCTCCGGAATCGCGGCCATGCGTCTGTTAAACTCGCCTGTTGAACACGCCGAGTAATAAATGGGTGTACTGGTCGATCGGGAATCTGATTCATGGCGGTGGAAATGCCGAATTCAACAGGAATTGCAAAGCCCCGACGGGGCGCGGTGCAGGTGTTGGCCGGCCTGCTCGAGGTCGGGCGCAAACTCTACGCTCACGACAACACGCGTGAAATGCTTGACACGATTCTGACCCACGCCAGGAAGCTCACCGGCGCCGAGGCCGGCACGCTGTTCCTGGCAAACGGCGACTGTTTGAAGTTCGCCGCCGTTCAGAACGATCTGATCGACACTTCGACGATCTGCCTGCAACTGATGGGCCAGACGATGCCGGCGACTATGGAGTCGCTTGCCGGATTCGTGACGCTCACCGGCGAGATCGCCAACATCCCCGACTGCGGCAATCTGCCCGAAGGCGCCCCGTTCCGCATTAACCGGGAGTTCGACGCCATCACCGGGTACAGAACCAGGAGCACTCTTGCTGTGCCCCTGAACTGTCCCGACGGCACGTGCGCCGGCGTGCTGCAGTTGCTGAACCATAACGATTCGGAAGGTCGGCCCGGAGCATTCGACGACCCGGCCGAAAGCGGAGTGCTGCTGCTGGCCTCTTCGGCGGCGGTGACGATACACAACGCGATCCTCCAGGAGCAGATCTACAAGGCGCATCTCGGCACGATCTACCGGCTTGCGGTGATCGCCGAATACCGCGACAGCGACACCGGGGATCACATTCGCCGCGTCAGCCGCACCTCAGCGCTGATAGCGCGTGCGATCGGAATGGACCGGGACCTCGTCGAACGGATCAAGCACGCCTCGCAGATGCATGACGTGGGGAAAGTAGCCGTGCCCGATGCGATCCTGCTCAAGCCGGGACACTTGACCGCGGCCCAGCGGGCGGTCATGGAAAAGCACACCACCATAGCCGCCGAAATCCTCGGCGAGCCTGAAGACGATCTGATGGCCATGGGACGCGACATAGCTCTTAACCATCACGAACGATGGGACGGACAGGGATACCCCAACAGGATCTCCGGGCGGGACATACCGCTGTCAGCCCGGGCAGTGGCTGTCGCAGACGTGTTTGACGCGGTGATTTCCCATCGCTGCTACAAGTCGGCGAGCACTGTTGACGTGGCGGTCGACATCATCCACAAGGGCTCGGGCAATCATTTCGATCCGGAAGTGACCGGAGCGTTCTTCTCGGTCCTGGACGAAGTGCTCGAATCGTATCCGCTCTAGGCCAGAGCGCTACTTGTCGGCTTGTCCCAGCAGCTTGAGCGCAAGCGAGGTCCACAGTTCGTATCCCGCTTCGCTGAGGTGCAGTCCGTCGGAGGCCAGTAGCTCTTTCTTGGGCTTCCCGTCGGCCCCCAGCATGGGTGCGGCGATATCGAGATACTCCAGGCTCGCCTCGGACTTGCAGAACTCGGCGACAGCTTCGTTGGCCTGCTTCATCTTCGGCCAGAGTTTCCAGCGGCTCGTCGACGGCTTGATCGCCACGAATATGATCCTGGTCTTCGGCAGCTCCGATCTGACCTTGGCGACAAGCGCCTTGTAGTCGCCGAGGATCTGCTGAGGCGATTCGCCGGCGGCGATGTCATTGTCGCCGGCGTAGAAAACGATCGTTCGCGGTCGGTACGGCAGGAGTATGCGATCGGCGAATTCCAGCGAGTCGGATATCTGCGACCCGCCGAACCCGCGGTTGATCGTCGTGTGATCCGGAAAGAGCCTGTCGGTGTTCCAGCGGACAATGCTCGAACTGCCCAAGAACAGTATCTTGCCTTTCGGCGGCGGGTTGGTCTTGTCGCGAGCCTCGAATCGCCTGATGTTCTTCTCCCAGCGATTCGGATTTCTGGCGGGAAATCCGCCCTTTGCGATCAGCGACTTGATCACCTCGTCGGCTTTTTTGGGCTGGACTCCGCGGGACCCGCGAGAATAGAAGGCGATCTTCCCTTCGAGGTCGCCGATCACCGTAGCTGCGGGCTTGCCTCGTTAGGCCCGCTCGACTACGCCGACCATCGATCTGTCCTGGCCCTCCGGCGGCAGGTCGATCAGGATCGGCATAGTGAATTTCAGGCCCTTCATGCACGCGTCGGCGGCTATGACTCGCTCTTTGGCGTTCTTGGCCCGCGTGATGTCTTTGGGGCTTGAGGGTTTGTCGGGATTGGATGACTTGCGAACCGGATGGGCTTCGCTGATGTAGACCAGGATGATTTCAACTCGCGGGTCGTCCTTGTACGCCTTGTACAAGGCCTCGGCCTGGGGGGCCGTTTTGCGGAAAGGGGGTCACGTATAGCTCGACATGAAAAGGCAGACTACCTTCTTGCCGCGATAGCTGGAAAGCCTTATCTGTTTGGAGGTTGCAACCGCGACTTTCTCCCCGTCGGCTCCGGTGCGTTCGATGAGGACCGGGAGCTGGAAATCGGTCGACTGCTGACCGACCTGCACGCGGCGTGCGGATTGGCCGGATGGGCGCCCTTTTCTATCGGGACGCCCATCCGGTCTGCCTGGAGAGGCCGGGAAGGCGACTGACGCAAGCAGCATCAACGCCGCGGCGCCGACCGCGATTCTTCCTTTTCCCATAAACATACCGACCTTTCTCCTCCCCCGGCATTCCACTGTCCTGGTCTCCCGCTATGGTCTTAAAACGCACAGTCTGCTTCGGCTATTTCGAAAGTCCCGAAAATTATTGTCGCCTTTTGGGAGGGTTAAAACCCCCAGCTTTTAGCTGGCAGCTTTAGCATGTTGTGTTATGCTTATTGTATGGACTATCGTCATGGCTCGCACACTTCGTTTTCGATTCATCTG
>Ga0180430_10000950_pt1 | contig 29931 bp, 24 predicted proteins | sample SS_ome_9_FD_132999 | JGI IMG/M metagenome (GOLD analysis project Ga0180430, IMG submission 132999) | Hypersaline lake sediment archaeal communities from the Salton Sea, California, USA - SS_1_S_2 metaG | ecosystem: Environmental > Aquatic > Non-marine Saline and Alkaline > Hypersaline >... | reverse complement strand
GCGACGACCGGTATTATAACAACATCTTTGTGGGCAAGAAAGATAAGCCCGAACACCCCGATCAGAACTATGGCCTGGTAGGGTACAATGAAACAAAATTGCCCAACACCATGGAAGGCAATATCTACTATGCATTTACCGAACCATCGCTGGTGGATAAAAATGCAGTCATCGCTTCTGATTTCGATCCTGGATTTCAACTGGTCGAAGAAGACGAACATGGCTATTTATACCTGAAACTCGACCAAAAATTCAAAGATCATAAGGTAGATATTATCACTACAAAGATCCTGGGAGAGGCCTGGGTCCCAAAAGCCGCATTCGATAACCCGGACGGAAGCCCCTTGAAAGTCGGTAGCGATTATAATGGAGCAAAGCGTACAAGCTTAAACAACCAGGCAGGCCCATTTCTGAACCTGCCTGAAGGAAAAGTAAAACTAAAAGTGTGGTAAATTCACCTGGCAAGACCAGGTGTGCGGTTTAACTTTTATTTGTATATGGGGCCATAGGTCTCACAGGCACGGTAGTCCGCTCCTTCCGGATCCATACCAAAGGCAGCCCATGCACTGGGGCGGAAGATTTTGTCCTCAGGCACATTGTGCATGCAGACAGGTATACGGAGCATAGCTGCCAATGCCATCAGCTGCGAACCCAGGTGTCCGTAGGAGAAAGCTCCATGGTTGGCTCCCCAGTTGGCCATCACCGAATAAACATCCTTGAAGTTCCCCTCCCCCGTAAGCCTGGGTACAAACCAGGTTGTGGGCCATGTGGGATTGGTTCGCTCGGTGAGGGTGTGATGAACTTCCTCTGGTAGTTCTATGGTAAAACCTTCTGCTATCTGCAATACAGGTCCCAGTCCTTTGATGATATTAATTCTGCTCATGGTGATGGGCATTCCTCCCTTGGTATTGAAGGTGGAGGAAAAACCACCTCCGCGAAAATATCCGATATCGGCTGCTCCCCAGGTGGTATTGTCCAGGCAAGCCTGTGCTTCATCTTTGGTGATCTCGTACCAGGGCTTCATGGCTGGCTTGCCCTCAATCTTTTGTTCTGCTGCACCGTCCAGGGCTGAAGGACCTGAATTGATCAGGTGAATAAATCCATCTTTGGCATCTCCGGTGAGATCAAAACCCGTAACTCGCTTCACCGCTTCAGGACTCCAGTAGGTACGCACATCGCTGAATACCTGAGCTGCACCTGTCAGAAGATGTCCGAAAAGCATGGCCACTCCGTTCAGACTGTCATTTTCTGTGGCAAGCATATAGGGTTGCCTGATGCCATTCCAATCAAAGGAAGAACAGAGCATGGCTTCCATAAAGTCTCCGTTGGGGAAGTGATCGGTCCACTGACGCTGCCCCTGGAATCCTGCCGCAATGGCATTATGTCCCTGTGCTTCTTCACCAAAGCCCAGTTCTTTCAATTTGGGATTGCCTACCATCAGGTCGCGTCCTATGAGGGCCATTTTGGCCACAAAATCCCATTCCTCGGCCTTCTTTTCGGGCGACTTTTGTATCTCCTCCGGATTGTAATCTTTGCCCTCCTTGCAGTTCTCTGCAATCCAGTCCTTGGCCAGTTTGAGTTCCTCGGGATCAAAAATACCTTCTTCGATCCGCCTGGTAAACTCGGACATATCCACGTATTCGCAGCGCATTCCGAGAAAATCTTCAAAGAAATTGGCATCCACAATGGAACCGGCAATTCCCATAGACACACTGCCCATGGACAGGTAAGATTTACCTTTCATGGTAGCCACTGCCAGACCCGCTTTTACAAAAGTCAGGATCTTTTCCTTCACATCCTCCGGTATCTCTGTATCATCAGAATCCTGCACATCCTTTCCATAGATTCCGAAGGCTGGCAGACCCTTCTGATTATGACCGGCCAGCGCCGCCGCCAGGTAAACAGCTCCTGGTCGTTCGGTGCCGTTAAAACCCCAGATGGCCTTTGGTAGAAGTGGATCCATATCGATGGTTTCGCTTCCGTAACACCAGCAGGGAGTAACGGTCAGACTGACTCCTACCCCGGCACGGGCAAACTTATCGGCCGTGGCAGCTGCCTCAGCCACACCCCCGATGCAGGTATCCGCAATGACACACTCCACCGGACTGCCATCGGCATGTTTCAGATTAGCTTCAATTAAGGAGGCTGCGTTTCTGGCCATGTTCATGGTTTGGTCTTCCAAGGACTCCCGCACGCCTTCCAGTCTTCCGTCTATGGTGGGTCTGATACCTACTTTTGGGGCCTGCCCGATCAATCTGTTCTTACTCATGATTCTAAGTTTTCAATGTTAAATATTTTCTATACCGGGTTTCCAGATTTACTGTAATGGAACCCGGAGTATTTGTTTTCACCTGGCACGATTGTTTCACCAGCTTCCTGCCTTCTTTCAGGTTGGCAATCTTGCCCATAGCAATGCCCTGGATTATAATATTTCCCATACTGGCTCCTTCCACCGGTCCGGAAATCACATCCCGTCTGCAAAGAGTGGCCACACGCTGGCACAGATACTCCGACTGACTTCCACCACCTACCAGGTGCAGGACCTCGATGGATTTCCCGGTGAGATTCTCCAACTGTTCGATGTGGAAGCGGAAGGAAAAGCAAAGACTGTCATAGGCGACTCGCAGGTAATCGCTGAATTTCATGGGTAGTGACTGACCAGTTTTTTCAAAATAGGCATTAAAGGCCGCCTTCATTCCATCTGGATTGTAAAAGAGCGGATCGTCCGGATCAATGACCTGGTCCAGATCTTTTTCTCTGCTGACCATCTCTTCCATCTGAGCAAAGCCAATATCCGCTGATAGTTCCTTTTTCAGGCCCTGCAACAACCATAAACCCACTATGTTTTTTAAGGGTCTGTAACGATTTCCATAAGCTCTCTCGTTGGTAATGCCCAGCTGCCTGGCTTCCTCGCTGATCAGTGCTTTCCGGGATTCTACACCCACAATGCACCAGGTCCCTGCCGATATAAAGGCAAAATTGGGATTCTCCACAGGCAGGGCAGCCACCACACAGGCTGTATCATGTCCGCAAACTGCAACATTCTCCAGTGAAATATCACTGGCTTCGGGCACTATGACCCTTCCCAATTTGGTTCCCGGATCGATCACACGGCCTAATTTCCCCTCATTCAACTTCAAATTCTCCAGGATCTTATGATCCCAATGATTCCCATCTACTTCAAGCATTTGTGAGGTAGATGCAATACTTTCCTCATTGGCAGCGGTCCCCGACAAGAGATAATTTATATAGCAGGGTATAAAGAGAATTTTTGAAGTCCGCTCAAGCGTTTTGCTGCTCTTCAGAGAAAGAAGCTGGAAGAGGGTATTAAATACATACGAATTAATACCCGTACGCTGAAAAGTCTCAGACTCCGACATCAGCGTCTGCCACTTCTCCTGCATACCCTCGGTACGTTTGTCGCGGTAAGCCACGGGAGTATCCACCAGCTCGCCGTGGGCATCCAGCAAAACAAAGTCCACACCCCAGGAATCCACACCCACACTTACAGGTTCAGTCACGGATCTTTCGATGGCCATGGATATCCCTTTGCGGATCTCACGAATAATTTGATATATGTTCCAGGTATCCCGTCCCTCCTGCACCAGGATCTCATTGCTTATCCTGTGTATCTCTTCCAAATGAAGCTTGTCAGCACGAACAGAACCCAACATCACCCGGATGCTGCCGGCTCCCATATCCACTGCAATACAACTGTATTCTTCAGTGCTTGATTTCATAGTACTCATGGCTTGGAGTGCAAGATAGAAAGGAATGCCAAGCGATTAAATGGAAAAATCTCCTAGATTTGTGTACAAAACAAACATTTCTCATGTTTAGATTCCAGGAAATACCTCCCGAAGGAGATCCTTCAGGACGAATTCAGGAATTCCAGGAAGTTCTTCCCAGGCTATTGTGCTGCAGGTATTGGTGGATGGATGAATGGAAAAGCCAGCAGATGGCTTTTCCTTACTGGAGACTGTACTGGAACCGTTCAGGAGCTGCCTGGGTTGTGTACAATAAAACTATACACCTGGAATCTGATAAGATTATACTCATACCTCCCAATACTCCCTTTTCCACAGGAATTGAGAATTCCTCCGTTCCCTCCGAACTCTTTTATTCCCTTAAAGGCGGGCGGGTGGAAAGCATAGAGATGGAAGAAATCCTGGAAGCTCAGGATACAGTACTCCACATGTTTACCCACTTTACATTGGGTTATCCATTCGATAGCATCTCGCCCGACATATTTGTCTTTGATATCACTCAGGAACAAGAAAAGCTTATTCATTCCATCACAAGGCATCTTATTAAGGGGCAAGTCAAATTTGAGCAATCAGGAAGCCTCGAACTATACTCACTACTATTTTCTGTCCTGCACCAGCTCCCTCCCGGAATTTGGGAAAATCGAAAGTTGGATGATCGTGTACTTCAGGGCATTCGACAAATGGAGCAGAATAAACCCATGACAGAAATCAGTAACAAGCAACTGGCCTCAACGGCAGGAATGTCGGTAAATGCTTATGCAAGGCTGTTCAAGGAGCAAACCGGATATTCTCCTCGTAAGTATCTAAGAAGAATGAGAGTAGAGAAATCCTGTAACCTGCTTCATCACAGTGATTTAAGCATTGAGCAAATAGCCTCAGCCTGTGGGTTTTCGGATCGCTACTATTTTACCAGGGTCTTTTCCAATACCATGGAAGCCTCACCTGGTGAATACAGAAAGAACAGTATCTTTGGTACATAATTTGTGGTTTATTGCCCTGATGTTTTGTTATTAATACCTCCGTCAATGAAAATACTTATACTTCCAGTTCTGGCTTTCTTTTGCCTGTCTGCTATGGCTCAAAATCCCATTACATCCACCCAGGCGATAGAACGAAACATGAAAGCTTCAGGTGAATTTTACAGCTGGTCGGCAGGCAACAGCAAGATCAATGGATCGCCTTATATTACTGAAGAATTCCAACCTGGAATGATTCATTGGAACCGCAAGTGGAACGAAGGAATCAATCTGAGGTATAATATTTATCAAGGGACATTTGAAGCCAAACTCGAGAGTGGAACCATTGTGATTGATCCCCTGAAAAACAAAATAGATACTGTAAAGTACAGGGATGAGGTATTTGTAAAAAAGTATCGTATTGAAGGTGAAAAAACAATTGTGGCATACTTGGCCTTGCTGGGAGAGAAAAATGGTTATGCTCTGTATAAGCAATATAGAATCAAAATTACTGAAGCAGTTACCGACACAGACCTTTACAACGAAGCGAAACCTGCTGAATACAAAAAACTGGATCCAGTATTCTATGTATTCCGGGCAAATGAGCATTGGACCGCAAACGGAAGCAAATCCCTGGCTGAGATTTTCCAAATCGATACCAAAGTGGTCAAGAAATACCTGAAAGACAACAAATACAGGCTTTCCCGCGAAGAGGACCTGCTGGAAGCTGTACTACATTTCTCCGGCTCTTTTAATCCGTCATAATGTGATGAAAAAAGCCCCGTACTAACTCAGGATTCCTATGTTCCCGATTTTCTTAAATTTGATGTCGGACCATAGCTGGAAAATATGTTGGTAATCGCCATTTCATTCATCTTTGCCGCCTGTATACTATATACCCTGAATGAAAAGCTCATTTCGCAATTTCATAAATTCAGCTTTGTGGTCTGGATCATCTGGCTCATTCCCATGGTAACGGGTATGATCCTTGGCTCCGATTTTTAGTCACTTACTCACTCAGAATTTTTTACCGATGAATTGCAAAATCACATGGATAAGCATTGTTCTTTGCTTTATAATTATGGCTGGAGTTTTAGCTCAGAATTCAAACATTATTCCACGGCCGCAGAGTGTTGAATGGGGAGATGACAAATTCACAATAGACAGTGAGACAAAAATCGTTCATTTTGCAAGTTATCCTGAAATAGCCGCCATTCTGCAGGAAGCTATTATTCAAAAAAATGGGCCCTCACTGAATATCACTGCATCAAAAGGTGAAGAAGGTCCTCTTATTGGATTCAAACTTCAAAATGATCTAGGCCCTGAAGCTTATTTACTAATCATTAAAAATACGGGCATACAAATAATTGCCTCTGAAAAAGCAGGCTGGTTCTATGGGGTTCAAAGCCTGGGGCAGATGCTATTCGCCCATACAGAGAAGAAGGGGAATAGCTCATCAATCACTCTTCCTGAATTGACCATTAAAGATTCACCACGTTTCGCCTGGCGGGCATTTATGCTGGACGAAGGACGCTATTTTAAAGGCATGGACCAGGTGAAAATGCTGCTCGACGAAATGGCCCTATTAAAGATGAATGTGTTTCACTGGCACCTGGTTGACGATCAGGGCTGGAGAATTGAAATCAAGAAATATCCCCTGCTAACTGAAATAGGCAGCAAGCGTACAAGCACCCAGGTGGGACCTCTAAAATGGGATAGTCCCATACAATCGGCAGAAGTGCATGAGGGATATTACACCCAGGAGGAGATCAGGGAGATTGTCGAATACGCTGAAGACCGTCATATTACCATTGTGCCTGAAATTGAGATGCCAGGTCACTCCAGTGCAGCCATTGCGGCTTACAGCTGGCTGGGTACAGCTAAAAAAGAAATCGAAGTTCCCATACGCTTTGGTGTAGGGAAAGATGTATACGATGTAAGCGATCCCAAAGTAAACCAGTTGCGAAAAGATGTGCTGGACGAGGTAATGGAACTTTTTCCTTCTCAGGTGATTCATATTGGAGGAGATGAAGTGAAGTACGATCACTGGAAATCTTCTCATTCAGTCCAGGCCTATATGAATGAACATGGGCTTGATAGTCCAGCCGAATTACAGGTATATTTTACCAATGGAATAAGTCAGTACCTGCATAGCAAGGGTAGAAGGATGATGGGATGGAACGAGATTATGGGTCACAATCTGCATGAATACCAGGACAAGGATGATACCAAGTCGGATCAGGAACTGGCAAAAGAAACTGTGGTCCATTTTTGGAAAGGTGACCTGGCTCTGGCCAGTATGGCTGCAAGCAAGGGCTATGACATCGTGAATTCGCTGCATAGCGAGACCTATCTGGATTATTCATACACTTCCATCCCACTGGCAAAGGCTTATGCATTTGATCCGGTACCTGAGGGATTAGATCCCAAATTCCATAAGAAGGTGATTGGCACCGGTTGCCAGATGTGGGGAGAATGGATACCCACCAATGGACATATGCACTTTCAAACTTTTCCCAGGATAGCCGCTTATGCTGAAGGTGCGTGGACCCAGCTGGACAATAAGGACTTTGAAGACTTCCAGGCAGCATTGGCATACTTGAAAAAGCATTGGGATAAGGAGGGCATTTACTATGCTCCGGATGACGTAAGTTTAGGTAAAACAGAATAAGGCTGTTGAACAAAAGATGATAGCATGAAAGATCAACTAAATCGAAACCGTGAGAATGCCATAGCCTTTTACAAAATGGCCTATGAAGGCAATCCCAGGAAGGCAGTGGAATTGTATGTGGGAACAGAATATATCCAGCACAATCCCCTGGTGGGTGATGGCAAAGAACCTTTCATAGAATATTTCGAAAGGATGGCACGTGAATATGCTGATAAGAGCATTGAATTTGTCCGTTCGGTGGCTGAAGGCAATCTGGTGGCCTTGCATACACATCAGGTCTGGCCTGAGAACGATGAATATGTAACCATGGATTTTTTCAGGTTCGATGGAAACGGGAAGATTGTGGAACACTGGGATGCCATGCAACAAATACCGGAGGAGTCTGCACATAATAATACCATGTATTAACATCAATACCCTGAAACTACCTGATTATGAAAGCGCTATTTAGAATCATCTTCCCCTCTATACTCATTCTTCTTTTGTCATTTTCCTGCACAAGCCAGAAATCCACATCCCTAAAAGTGATGACCTGGAATATCTGGCATGGTGGACTTCATGGTACCAAAGCTTCGGATTTTGAATCGGATACAGCCAATACCTTAAATGTATTGAAGGTCATACAACTGGAGGATCCCGACATAGTTTTTATGCAGGAAACCTATTGTTGCGGCATGGAGATTGCCAAAGAAGCGGGTTATCCCTATTCCTGGAGAGGGAGTTCCAACCTGAGCATTCACAGCAAGTATCCCATTGTGGACACCCTTAAGATCTATAAAGACTTCAACTCGCATGGGGCTATTATCGATGTGGATGGTCAGCAAATTTTGTGCTTTAATATCTGGCTGCATTACCTGCCCGATTTTTTCCGGGATATTATGAAGTACTCACCCGATTCACTGATTGCCGGGGAGGGCACAACTCGCTTGAAGGAAATTGCAGAAATTCTTAATCAGGTGGAAAGCCTTGCCGAAAGTACAGGATTACCTATCATTATGGGCGGAGATTTTAACTCGGGATCGCATCTCGACTGGGTGGAAAGCACCAGGCAATTTCATTACGATAAGGTCGTGGAATGGCCAGTCAGTAAAATGATGCAGGACCAGGGTTATACGGATTCATTCCGGGAAGCACACCCCGATCCCACACAGACCCTGGAAGGAACGTGGGGTTACTTAAACGATGAGATCATTTCTGACAGAATCGATTTTATATATTATCGAGGCGACATTCTTCAAACGCTGGATTCCAAGATTGTAATGGACGATCCACCTGGTGGATTCTTTAACTCAGATCATCGCGCCATCTTGTCGGTTTTTGAAATTTTACCCTAGCTTTTCGTTTAATATTTGACGGATGAATAAACTAACAATTGCCATTACAGGAAGCACAAGGGGAATTGGTCATGGACTTGCCATGGAGTTTCTGAAACGCGGACATCAGGTGATCGTAAATGGTCGAAATCCTGAGGCAGTCAAAAATATAGTCAGGGAGTTTGAAGGAAAGGGTTACGATGTGCTGGGTGTTGCGGGAGATGTAACTGAGACAGGCACTTTCCAGTCCATTATAGATCAGGGGAAATCTCATTTTGGTAAGATAGATATCTGGATCAACAATGCCGGGATTCCCCAGGACCATAAGTATTTTCATGAATTGGATCCGATTCAGATTGAGGAACTGGTGTCGGTAAATATCACCAGCCTGATGGTGGGTACGCAGTCGGCCATCAATTTTTTCAAACAACAGGGATTTGGACTAGTCTTGAATATGGAAGGATTTGGAAGTGATGGAAGAATGATGAAGAAACTAAGCCTCTATGGTACCAGTAAACGTGCTGTTCAATACTTCACCAAATCTGTATCCAGGGAGGTGGAGGAAAAGCAGATCCGGGTGGGTATTCTCAGTCCGGGTATGGTGAGAACCGATTTCATTAGCCAGTCGGCCTCTGTGGGAGATGCAGCCGAGCAAAAGAGAACCCAGAAGGTATTTGATATACTGGCCGAAGAAGTGGAAGTGGTCACAGCTTTCCTGGTAAAGAAAATCCTCCACAGCACTAAGAAATACGATAGGATCGAGTTTCTGACTTTCAGGCGAATGGCCCCAAAGATCCTGAAGTTAATGTTTGTGCGAAAGTAAAAAGTCCTCAGCTTCCACCGACCAAAGCCCCTGATGACGTTCACATATATCGGCCAGATCCTTGAAAACAGGACTCTTCTCACCTAATTTTCGAAAGTCTGCAATCGCGGTTAGCGGCATTTCCAGGTGATTGTAAATCAACTTTTTCCCTCCGGGAATCTGAGGAAGATTCAAAGTGGCTTCCGATACTGCATCCAGTCCCCCAATGTGGGTGATCAGACCGGAAGGATCGAGTCCCTTTTCCATAAGATCCAACGATTCTTTGATATCATCGGTGTTTCCCCCGCTGGTTCCCACCAGGTGGGTGAAGGCATAATGGACGTTATAAAAGTTCAGCCTGGCACTAAAACTGGTATCGGAGGGACCTGCAAAAAAGTTCAGGCAACCGTCAAAGGCCAGTAAGTTATCAGCCTGTTCAATCACCTGGCTCACAGGAGCAAAAACGAAGACATCGTTGTAACCCTCTCCCCCATTGATCTCCTTGATATGATCCACCGGATCCTCAACTTTGGCCGTATTAACATATCTAAGCTCCACCCCTTTCTCCCTGGCATAAGCTGGAGGATAAAGATGGGCAGCACGGTCCAACCGGTCCTGATCGATGTCTGTCACCACCAGAAGCGAAGGTTTGTGTCCTTCTCTATTAAGCGTGTAAGAAATAGCTGCAAGCCCCATGGGGCCAACGCCTGCCAGTAGGGCCATCTTCCCTCCGTCCACAATCTCCATATCGTGCACATAGGTGCCGGGCTTGATGTGATAGTTGGCATGCATGGCACCAATTACGCAGGAATAGGGCTCTGCCATGGAGGCCGGATAGTAACCCGGTCCCTTGTACACCAGGAGGCAGTCCATTTCCATGACCTCTTTAGGTATAATAACATAGGTTGCATTCCCTCCCAGGAACTGGTAGGAATATCCAGGTGCACCAAGTAAGCCAACAGGTCCGTCGGGATAGTTCAAGGCTGGCTGGATAGCAAACTTGTCTCCCGCTTTGAATTGCTCGCTCCATCTGCTGCCAACCTCCACAATCTCTCCGGCAAACTCATGCCCTATGATCACCGGGTTATCTGCCACATCGTTTGGGACTCTTTTGTGATCGCTACCCTGCATGGCTGCCTTGTAGGAGGACATACACAGGCTGTCGCTTACCACCCTGGCTAGGATCTCATCCTCTTCGATAGCGGGTAACTCAAATTCTTCAACTCGTAAATCCTTTTTCCCATAAAGTCTGACAGCTCTGGTTTTCATTCTTTGCATTTTAGCTTATTATACGTAAAATATCCGCAGGCTTATGAGCCAGCTCACCCATACCTTCAATGGGATTATTCTCAAGCCGTCCGTAACCCCAGCTTACACCCAGAGGATTCATTCCTGCAGCCTGGGCTGTTAGAATATCGTTATCCGAATCGCCCACGAAAAGGATTTTATCAGGTGCTATTTCTAAAAATTCTGCAATTTCAAAGGCAGCTGCCGGGTCTGGTTTTCTACGCACCTCCTCACGCTGACCAAAAACCGGATCAAAGGGCCAGTCTGAAAGGTAGAATTCACATACTTCCTTAGTTAAGAGGTGAGGTTTATTGGATAATACCGAAATCTTGATATGACGATCTACCAGTTCATTAAGCACTTCCGGAATCCCGTCATATACCCTGCTCTTATCGTGCAGGTTACCTGCATAGATCTCCTTAAATTCATTTACATAGGCCCTGAGTTGCTCCTTGCCAACCGGTTTGCCATGGGCGCGCTCAATGAATTTTACCGCTCCATTCCCAATCCAGTTGAGATAGTACTCAATATCATGTTCAGGCAGACCGTGCCGCGTAAATAGTACATTGGCTGCTCCGGCAATATCCTCAATGGTGTGCACCAGGGTACCGTCCAGGTCAAAAATAACTCCTTCAATCTGCATAACTCTTACTTAGCTTAACATCAATTGTCCCCCCGTAACCGGGATGGCCTGACCTGTTTCATACTCCTGGTCAATCACGTATTTAATGGCTTTGATCACGTCTTCTACCCTGCATCCACGACCCGCCGGTACCATGGATTCATAATGACGTTTTACGTCCTCGATTGTTTTGGCACCCGGCACTTTTCCAGCGTTCAGGTACTGGACAAACAATCCGTTTTTGGGATCGGACCAGAGTGGACCCTCAAAGAAGTTACCCGGACATATGGCATTCACCTTGATCCTGTCCTCGATGAGCTCCTTAGCAAATGACTGGGTGAGTCCCACACCTGCAAATTTGCTCCCCGCATAGGCAAAATTCTTTTTACTACCCTCCAGACCCGACTTGGAATTGATCTGGATGATGTCCCCGAAATTTCGTTCTGAATATCTGTTTTGAATCTGCATGACCGGAGTGGCAGCCTTAACACTATTGAAGTAACCGTAATAGTTGACGCGGGTCACAAAATCAAATTCCTCCTCAGTCAAATCTTCAATGCTTCCTGCTTTCAAAACACCGGCATTGGAGATCATCACGTCCAGTCCGGCAAATTCTAATACCGCTTCATAAACCGCTTCACGCATGGAATCCAGGCTTGTCACATCTGCTTTTACAAACCAGGCCCGATTGGCACTCACCTGCTGATTTAGTTCTCCACTTAACTTTCGCCCTGCCTCTTCATTGATGTCCATGATTACAACATTGGCTCCTTCGGTGAAAAGCATGCGGGCAATACCTTCCCCATAGCCCATGGCTCCCCCGGTAATGGCTACCACCTTGTTAAAGAGAGGCTTCTTCATTTGGGGTGGCGCCACATGCTCGGGCAGTTCGGCTCCCCTGCTTTGCTTGCGCACAGTAGCCAGTTTCTGCTCTACTTTGGATTTGTTGCTTGAAAGTCCGAGCAATCCCAGATTTTCCAGGAATAAATACTCCCCAAGCTCTTTTTGATTGGCTTTCAACTGTTCCAGGATTTCGTCAGGCTCACCTTTTAGAACAGAAACAGATCGCCCCAGGCGTACGGTGATCTTTTCCGGATCGCTTTCAATTAGTTGATCCAGGGGTACAAAACTGCCGCTCTTCAGGGACTTGGAGGAAGCGATCATCCGAAGGGCAGGAATCAATGCCAGTATCTTTTGCTGCGTATCCATGTGAGTGATGATTAATAGTTGGAAAAATAATGGTTCAATACGGCAAAGCCAAGTTGTTCCAGCTGATCTCTGCTATGATCCGGATATTTTGCTCCTTCCCTGGCCACCAAATACTGATGTGCAGCCAGGCAGGCAGCTCCCTTGAATGAAATATCCATCAGTGATTCATCCAGGGGAGTATCAAATGCACAGCCCACAGTCAACGGATTCATGGCCGTCGTATTATGCTCTGTGCCAAAAGAAACCATAAAGCCTTCATCGTAGAAATACCCCGCATATTCCTTAAGGACCTCAATGCGGTTTCTCATAGGTATCATCTCTACCGATCTGAAGCCCTGCTCCTTCAAGGCTTCCATCAGTATCTTAGGGTCCGATTCAAAATCGGTCATACTTCCTCCTGCGCCATCCAGTAGCATGGGATAAGTCGGGATTCCTCCTGCCTCCTCGATGATCCGGCAGATCTCTTCCACACTCATAAAAGCCTTATCATCTTCCTTCACAAAAGCAGGTGATCCTGCTTTCAGAAGCCTGGCGCGCAATTCGTCTTCCAGTCCGGCCACATCCCCACATTGTTTTTCGGAAGACATTCCTCCATAGATTTTTTCAAGTAGACCAGGCACATCCCCTTCATTGCCGGCTTTTTCCTGCACCTTTACACGCAGGGCTTTGGCCACATGACGTTCACGCAGCAGTTGTTCTGCGTGTTCCTCCATGATCTCCTCCACGGACAGCCGGATTTCCACCTGCTGGTATTCCATCCAGCGGTTCACCAGATCGACCATATTTGCCACCTGGCGATTACTTTCTTCCACTACCATCGTCAGCTTCTTTTGCTGTTTCTCTGACAATAAAGAGGGAAAAGCCAGACCCTTACCACTTATATAGGTCCTGCCCGGATTGCCCGGGTCATTGACCTTGATACCCTTTTCCTGGTACTCTTTGTTAATCCCTATCAACTCGATGTTCAGCAGGGGAAACAATCCATAATCCTTGCAGCTGTTTATAAAATCCCCATAACCATCCATTACATAGAAATCGTTGATACCCAGGATTTTTATTTCCTCGGCCCTGGCTGCCCTGACAGCCGAGCTTACGCTCTCAAATGCACTGAAGGAATAGGGCGTATGGATATGGTTATTGACCTTCAATGGAAAGTCTGCATTTCCTGCAGAAAAGGATTCTAGCAGGGTGTTCCGGTCTGGAAATAATTCAAAAAAACCCATAATTATGATCTGTTAAACACCCAGCCTGCTTCGGCGAAGCTGCTCTCCTGAAGTAAAGTTCTGAGTGGTCGTATGGTTCTTTAAAGGCAAGATCCTCTCATGAATGGCATCCAGTATCCAGGATGCCTGGGGGAAGAAATAGTCTTCCAGCTCGTAAGCAGGGGTAATCCAATTACGGGAACCTACTACCACAGGAGGTGCATCCAGATCGTCAAATCCCAGTTCGGTGATGTTGTGTGCCACATCTTTCAGGTAGGATCCTCTTTCGCTTGCATCGCTTACCAGGACAATACGTCCGGTTTTCTTTACCGATTCCAGCACCGGCTCGTAATTAAAGGGTACCAGGGAGCGGGCATCAATGATCTCGGCAGAAATGTCGTATTTCTCCTGCAATTCATTGGCTGCCTCCATGGCCCTGTACAGGGTAGCTCCGATGGTAAGTATGGTCACATCCTCTCCCTGACGTTTGATGTCGGGCTCTCCGATGGTAATTTCATAGTATTCTTCCGGAACTCCTTCTTGACGGAATTCTTCTCCAATGCCATAAAGTCTCTGACTCTCGAAATAGATCACCGGATCGGTACCCTGCAAGGCTGCATTCATGAGTCCCTTGGCATCGTATGGGGTGGCAGGGAAAACCACCTTGAGCCCAGGTATATGAGCCACCAGAGAGGACCAGTCCTGTGAGTGCTGTGCTCCATATTTAGAACCCACAGATACCCTTAAAACAACCGGCATCTTGATCAGGTTTCCACTCATGCTCTGCCATTTGGGAAGCTGGTTAAACACCTCGTCGCCAGAGCGACCCAAAAAGTCGCAGTACATGATCTCAGGAATTACTCTTCCGCCACACATACCATAACCGATGGCCGTACCCACAATAGCTCCTTCCGAAATGGGTGAATTAAACAGCCTGTGATATGGCAGGGCTTCGGTGAGTCCTCGATAGGCAGCAAAGGCTCCTCCCCAGTCGCGGTTCTCTTCGCCATAGGCCACCAGGGTCGGATCTTTGTAAAAGCGGTCTGCAATGGCTTCAAAAATGGCATCCCGGAACTGGTACTGTTTCATAGCCGAATGGGCTTTACCTTTCTCATCGAAGGCATATCTTTCCTTGCGGGCAATTTGCTTGACACGTGGATTCTCCTCCAGCGGGTGATTTACATCGGGAGTGCGCTCCTCCATCTTATCGACCGACTCATTGGAAAACATCATATCCCCGATCAGTCCCGGCTGAGCCACCAGGTTCATTCTGGGACTTACCTCGTCATCGATGGACAATTTGAAAGCCCCCAGAATTAAATCATCGCAATCCTGTTTTACCTGATCCAGAATGCCCTGATCGGCTACTCCTGTCTTCAGCAATTCCAGTCCATAGCTAACTATGGAATCAACGGATTCCCAGGCTTCAATCTCTTCCCTGGAACGATAGGAAGAAGAATCGGAGGGTGAATGCCCGCTGAAACGATAGGTAAGTACATCCAGGAAAACGGGTCCGCGTTTCTCCTCGATGATTTTCATCTTTCTTTCGTAAGCATCAATCACAGCAAGAGGATTGTAACCATCAACCCTTTCGGTATGCATCAGCTCGGCATTGAGGGCAGCGCCCACCCTGGCTGCAATGGAATATCCCATGGTCTCTCCACAGGTCTGCCCACCCATACCATACTGATTATTCATGATATTGAAAATGATGGGTAAGCCGCCTTTCATATCTCCCTCCCATAACTCACGGAACTGGTCCATGGAAGCAAAGGTCAGACCTTCCCATACGGGTCCGCAACCCAGGGAGGCATCCCCGATATTGGCAACCACAATGCCCGGCTTCCGGTTCACCTTCTTGTAAAGAGCAGCACCCACAGCAATATCGCCCGATCCGCCTACAATGGCGTTGTTGGGATAGATCCCAAAGGGTGTAAAAAAGGCGTGCATGGAGCCGCCCAGACCTTTGTTGATTCCGGTTTCACGGGCAAATATCTCCGCCAGTGTTCCATAAATAAGGAACTTAAGGGCCAGAGCTTTCACATCGCCTTTGTGCCCCTTTTCCACAATGGATAGAATGCGACCCTCGAAAAAGTTCTGCATAATATCCAGAAGCTCATCGTCGTCCAGTTTATGGATGGCGGACAGCCCTTTGGCCAGAATCTCACCGTGTGAACGGTGCGAACCAAAAATGTAATCGTTGATATCAAGCCTGTAGGCCATACCCACAGCCGAGGCTTCCTGTCCGATACTCAGGTGAGCCGGTCCAGGATGGGAATGGGGTATTCCCTTGTATTCACCCGTCGTTTTTATCAGGTTCAACATGGTTTCAAACTCCCTGATAATCTGCATATCGCGATAAATTCGAATCAGGTCTTCCTTGGAAAAACGACTGAGCTCATCATTCATGCTTCGGTCATACTGGTTTACAGGTATGGAACCAAGCTCCAGGATTTGAGGCTTTCTTACATCTGCCGGATTGATAAATTGTGTTTTTGGCATGGGAAAAAGGTTAATATGTTATTGTGTTATTATGTTAATGCGTTAATGCGTTAATGCGTTAGTGCGTTATTGACCTAAAGTTTAGAGCAGGTCGGTATTGAGTGCTTCAATTTGCTTCTTGATCTCTGCCAGGAACAGGGTGGCTGGTCCGCCATCCAGTGCCCGATGATCATAGGTCAGAGAAAGGCCCATAAATGGCTGAAAACCGAAGTTCCCATCCGGAAGGACTGCCGGACGCTGAATGATGGTGTTTACTCCTAATATGGCCACCTGTGGCAGATTGATCACGGGAGTAAACATTTCTACACCGTAATTACCCAGATTGGATACGGTAAAAGATGCCGCTTCCGGCACAATCAGGTCGGGAGAGATAGACCCTTTTTTGGAATTCTCGGCCAGTTCTTTCAGGCTGGAGGAAAGTCCCGGGAGCGATAAACGATCAGCATGCTGCAGAGCCGGGACCATCAGTCCCCTGTCGGTATCCACGGCCAATCCCAGGTTGACCTGGCTGAACTGGCGAATGCTTTCTCCCAGAAAGTGGGCATTGGCTCCCGGATGCAAGAGTAAACTCTTTATGACCGCATAACACACCATGTCGTTCAGGGTAATATTGTGTGGATACCCTTCCTTCTGTTTGTTTTTCACCAGCTTTCTGAGCTGAAGCATAGCCGAGGCATTCGCACTTAAGTGGTGGGTAAGTTGAGCAGAATTCTGAAGAGAACGCTGCATGGCACCAGCAATAATTTTCCTGACCTGGGTAAGGGGAACATCGGTAAATTCGACACTTTCTTCCCGCTCAATCAAATCAGAGCTTAAATATCTTCCACAGTCCTCGTTGCTGCCTGTAGGCACGGTCAGACCTTCCGCTTCCATTTTCTTTTTGGCCAGGGGAGTAACTCGCTTACCCTGCCTGAAGGCTTCCAGAACGTCGCGCTCAATGATCCTTCCCCCGGGTCCACTACCTCGTATTCCATCCAGTACCACCAGCTTCTTGCAAGCCAGCTTCCTGGCCCTGGGGGAAATGGCTATCCTGCCATTGCCGGAGGGAACAGGCATCTCACTCAGCGGTTCAGCAGCGCTAGTCACCTCTGTTTTTTCTGCTTTCACATTTTCTTCCTCAGGTTTCGCAGAAGGTGCTTTTTCTCCTTGCGGACGAAAATCATCGACGGATTCTCCCTGAGCACCAATCACAGCTACATTCTGTAAAACGGGTACTTCATCTCCCTCTTCAAAGAAGCGTGCAAGTAAAACTCCATCTTCAGGAGCCTCCTCCTCAAAGGCAGCTTTGTCGGTTTCATAAGCAAATAGCAAATCACCCTTACTGACCTTATCCCCTTCTGACTTGTACCATTCTGTGAGAATACAACTTTCGACCGATTGACCCTGGCGGGGCATTATTACTGCAACAGACATATGAAGATATTTAATAACTTGTGTATACAAGTGCAAATATAATCATTTTACGCAAAGAAGAAAAGTTTAGTTTCATATTCTGCAATATATTACTTAACATATTATTATTAAGCTATTTATCTATCATTTAAGTGAAGACTTTTTGAGAATTCAAGATCTCTTCTTATCTTTACAACTAATTTGTCTCATATTGACAAATAACCATAAGTGCCATGGTAAAAAAAGAAACTCCACAATATCGCCGCCTTTACGAAACGCTTCGGGGATTGATCGAAGACGGTAGCTACAGTTTTGGAGACCTTCTTCCTTCAGAAAATGAACTGTGTGCCACACACCACCTAACCCGTCCCACCGTTAGGAAAGCCCTGGATATGCTGGTAAACGAAGGATTCATTATCCGGCAACAGGGTAAGGGTAGCATAGTACAGGGAAAACCCAAGGGAATCGGTATTCTGTCGCTCACAGGAACCACCTCGGCCATCGGTCAGGACATTCTTACCACCAGGATTATTGTTAAACCCCATGGCAGCAGCTGGGAAGAGGCCTTTGGATACGAACTCAGTGAACGGGATAAAAGCCTGGGGTGCATCCACCTGGAACGCCTAAGGCTTATAAATGACAAACCGGTATTCTACGATATCACCCTGATTCCCAATCTGAATCTTCACCGCTTCACTTCACGGACTTTCGAAAACCGTTCTTTGTTTGATATCTTGCGGAAGCACTATCAGATAGAAGTGAAGGGCGGAGAACAGAAGATACAGGCCATCACTGCGGATGAAAGAATTGTGGAACATTTCGGAGTGAAAAAAAACCATCCCATACTTCGGGTAGACCGGAAACTGGATACCAACAGGGCAGGCTTCTCTTTTTACAGCCAGATTTACTGCAATACCGAAAATTACAGCCTGATCGGGCGATTCTAGAATTATAGCTTAGGTAAAACCCAGGGTGCCCGATAGTCTGCTCTGGTCAGCTGCCTGGCTTTCTCATCCCCCACCACTTCGCCTTTCTCACTGTCCCAGAAGATCTTATTGCCCGTTCTCAATGCAATGTTTCCCAGCTGGGCCACCCGGGCAATGTGCCCGCCAATCTCGATGCTTGCATTGGGAGTTTCACGTGTCTTCATGCATTCCAGGAAGTTCTTCACGTGCAGATCCAATCCACTTTCTCCCCCCTTTTTGATCAGAGGAACGGCTTCCATACGGGCATTTCCCTGAGGGGACTCGGCAATGACTTCCCAGCCACCCCGGTCCACTACCAGTGTTCCGTTATGACCCACAAAAGCTACCCCATGGGCACGACCGTAGTTGCCCTTGCCAATTCCCAGGGTGGATTCCCAGATCAGACCTATATTGTCAAATTCATAAATGGCATATTGGGTATCGGGAGTTTCTCTGGCGTCTCCCGGGAAGGCATATTTGCCTCCCGACGACATCACCGATTTGGGTACGTACTGATTCATACCATAGAGGGCATAGTCAAGCAAATGAACCCCCCAGTCGGTCATGAGTCCCCCAGCATAGTCCCAGTACCATCGGAAATTGAAATGGAAACGATTTATATTGAAGGGCCTTTTCGGAGCAGGTCCCAGCCAGAAATCGTAGTTCACACCTTCGGGTTCCGGGGCATCGGGCTGAACGGGCAACATGTGCTTCCAGTCCAGATACACCCAGGACTTTACTGTCCGAATCTTGCCCAGTTTCCCGCTGTGCACAAAATCCACCGCATTTTTCCAGTGGGGATCACTTCGCTGCCACTGTCCCACCTGTACCACGCTTCCGTATTTCTTCTGCGCGGCAATCATCAGATCGATCTCCTCTATGGAGTTGGCAATAGGTTTCTCCACGTACACATCCAGTCCGGCCTGACAGGCTTCAATCATTGGCAAACAGTGCCAGTGATCGGGTGTTCCGATAATAACTGCATCCAGATCCTTATGTTCGAGCAGCTTCCGATAATCCGCGTAGAGTTTGGCTTTCTTGCCCTGTATTTTCTCAACTTCCTTGGCACGCATTTCCAGGATGTTACGGTCCACGTCACACAGAGCCAGACACTCCACACCCTCCATTTTCAGAAAAGACCTCAGGTCGGACATTCCCATGCCCTTAAGCCCGATGGCTCCCACGTTTATTTTTTCATTGGCTCCCAGGATACGGGCGGCAGCCTTTGCAGTAGCGGGGAAGGAACTTATGATTCCTGTGCCTGCAGCCACAGCTGCACCAGTGTGTAGAAAGTCTCTTCTTTTCATCGGATGGAAGTGTTGATTAGGTCTGTTAAAATTAGCAAAATTTCGGAATGGTATTTGTGTAGATTAAGTCAGTATCCACCACATCAATCCTAATTGCCATGATAAAAAGATACCATATACCAGCCTTAGCCTTTTTTCTGCTAAACTCAAGCGTCGCCGTGCTGGCTCAGAAGTCGGTTTTTTCTTTTCCCTTTGAGAACAGCTACAAACTCCCTCCCATGGAGACCTATATAAATACCCAGGAGATCTCCAATTCCTACCAGACCTTCGGAAATATCTATACCACCGAGATTACTGGTGTGGGGGATGAAACCATTGAACAAAACTCTTCTACTTTCATTTCTGACGTAAAAGCCAGTGATGCTTTCCGTTTTTTGCAGTTTTACATGGAAGATCAACTGGTCAGTCCGGGTGTTAAGACCCAGGGATCGGTAGAGATGAGCGTTATATACTACCACGAAAAATACCGGGTCAATCTGGGGTCCGCCATTAACATCCTGACCCTGGGAATGGGGACCCTGTTCGGGATCCCATTCGCAACATCCGTTACAGATGTTGAGATAGAAGCCAGCTTTTACAACCTTGACAATGTATACATTACCTCCCACAGGGGAGTTGGCCGGGGCAAAAAATGGGTAGGTTTGTACAGCCTGGATACACGCCTGCCCCACCAGCGAGCCCTGAAAGAAGCCCTGGAAACATTGAATGAGAACATTATGGCAGACGAGCGGCTAAAAAAGATTAGTCAAGCCTCTGCAGTTCCCGAACCCTGATCAAGGGGATCCGTGTCCTCAGCTATTCCTCTACAAAAAAAGGAATATTGGCGGTAGCACTTTTATTTCCCCCATCCGTCGCATAAACAAAGAGCCTGTATGCACCCGGGTTTAATGGTGCATCCAATGAAATTTCCGCCTGCTCATTTTCCATGGCAAGCAAGGTTTCGGGTCGTCTTTCAAAATCGCCTCCCATACCCAGATCGGTGCTTTCCGGGAGTATTTCCCAGCGATAGAAGATGGGATCGTTTTCATAATCAGTGACCGAAACCTTAGCCGTATAAGGATTCCCTGCCTTTAAGATCACGTTTTCATGGGCAGTGCGCTCATCAAGTACAAAGGAATTCAGCGTTGGACAGCGGTTTTCAGGCCACCCGCCGGTCCAAATATATTGCATGGCATCCACCGTTTCGGTGGCATTCCCATTGTCAAGGAACATTCCATACCAGGTAGGGGTCCGCTCCTGTTTCTGCGCCCATAGAAAGACATAGGAGCCCATGCAATTCACCGGATCGGCTTCAATGGCCACCTTATATCTTTCCATAAATGCTTCCGCTTTTTCCTTGCTGGTCTGCTCAATGGCCACATCCCATTCGGTTCTGGATACTTCCCAATGCCCGGTCGCTCCCCATTCGGTAACCATATAGGGCCCATCCCATCCGGCGTCGCTGATACGCTGCTGCAGGTTTACAATGTCCCCATACATCTGTATGGAAAGGAAATCTATATCGGTACAGTGTTCCTTGATATAATCCAGCTCACGTTTCCCGATTCCGGCTGTGGTGGTAGTGGTGGGGTGATTGGGATCCACCTCATGTATCATCTTGGAAAGCTCATTTACCGCATCGTAAATCCTTAGATTGGTGGCTTCCAGGTTTAACTCGTTCCCGATGGCCCAAGCCAGAAGAGCAGGATGATCCTTTAGCCGTTCCACTTCTCCTTTCATAAAGTCAAACTGCTCCTGGACGGCCTGTGGGTCATCGTAGTCAAAGCCATGTCGTTCCCGGGCCACATCCAGGCACATTAATACCAATAAACCATGCTCATGAGCCTGGTCCAAAACATCCAGGGCATCCTCAGTTTCATTTCTGGTTCGCCAGGTACGAAAAGAATTTCCACCGTGCTCTGCCAGGGCCCGGACGTCACCAAATTCAAGTCCCGCACCCAGCACAAAAAACTCTTCATCATTGACAAAGAGACGGTGGTAACCCGAATCATTTTTTTTCACTTCAACCTTGGCCACTTTGCTACTATTATCCGAGCAAGCGCTTACAAGGATCAGGACCAGGGCAAGGAAGCCCAAAGACTTGAATCTAAACATGATTTATGTTTTTTAGTTTCTATTGCTTATCAATACATCTAGAGTTCTTTCACCCTGATATTTCGAAACTTCACAGCCATGTGTACCCCTCCGTGTAGCTGCAGGCCGATGGGTCCTTCATCATCCAGGACCACTCCGGTATAGTCCACCATGGCTTCCCCATTGAGAAAAGTCTGAATCCTTTTCCCTGTGACCAGGACTTTCAGATGGTTCCACTCACCCACCTTATGGAAAGCCTCTACCTTATCGGTCTGTCCAGGGTAAGAACCCTGCTCATCTTTAGGAGCATAGATGCAGGCAGTCATATCCTTCTGCAAGGACCGTGAAATACCGATCTGAACTTGATGAGTGGTTCCGCGGATAAACAAGCCCGTATCGTAATCATCCACCAGAGTGATATATTCACACTCCACCTCAAAATCCCCATAGGTGGATGTGGTCCAGATGATGGAAGCATTTTCGCTGGGATTCTCCCCCACCAATTCTCCATCCACCGCCTTCCAGTCGGATAATTGTTCTACCGGATCGCACTCCCAGCCTTCCAGGCTTTCGCCGTCGAAGAGACTTATTGAAGAATCACAAGCGGACAAGAGGATTCCCACTAAGAGAATCCCCGTTAGTCTAAATAAGTTTTTCATAGTTATTTGCTTTGCAGTTTTAGACTTTTTCAGGTACAATATATGGATGCCTGTACTTCCTGGTCAGCAGCATATTGGCCTCCTGGTTATTGATGAATTTTTCGAATTCTCCGTTGAACTCCAGGGTCTCACCCACCCGGTAAGCAATATTGCCCAAATGTGGCAGACAGGTCGACATATGTCCCACAAGTATGTCGCAGTTAAGATCGGCCGGATCGCCGGATCGCACCGCATCAATGAAATTGGCGAAGTGGCCTCCACTGGAGGGTGCAGCCCGGAAAGTCTTATCTCCACCCACAGCGGCTCCTTCCATCTCTACTCCGGTTCCTGCAAAAGGTGCATCTTCGCGCTGCCTGTAGGCCTTCCAGTTGGATCCGTTCACTTCTAGCCAGCCCTCGCTTCCATAAAACATATTTCCAATCTTGATACGGGCATTGGATTCGCTGTTGGTATACCGTCCGCGGGTTTCAAATTCCAGGATCTTTCCGTCTTCGTATTCGAAAATGGATGTCTGGGTATTCGGAGTTTCCTGAGAGCACTCATGGGGTGAGATTCCAAAAATTCCCCCCATGGATTGCACCTTTACTGGATGCATTTTTTTGCCCAGTCCCCAGCGTGCTATGTCAAACTGGTGGGGACCCTGGTTCCCGGTATCGCCGTTCCCGGTATTCCAGTGCCAGTGCCAGTTGTAATGCCCCCGCTTTTCATTATAGGGGCGATAGGAACAGGGTCCTAACCACATATCGTAATCCAGTGTGGCCGGAGCTTCACTATCTGCTGAAATGCCAAAGGAATCCCTGGGTTTGAAGCAGGTTCCCCGGGCCATAAATACCTCACCAATTCCTCCGTCGTTCAGAAATTGCATGGCCTGCATCACGGTGCTTATGGAACGGTTCTGGAAGCCCACCTGAACCACACGATCGTATTTTCTGGCGGCCTCAACCATTTTACGTCCTTCCCAGATGTTATGTGAGCTGGGTTTTTCCACATAAACATGTTTGCCTGCCTGACAGGCCCAGATGCTTCCCAGGGCGTGCCAGTGGTTTGGAGTGGCCATAGCCACTGCATCGATTTCAGGATCGTCAAATAACTTGCGCATATCCTGAACGGCACCGGGCTTATTACCCTTCTGGTTCTTGCCAACCAGCTCACGTGAGGCTTCGTGATATTCGCTATCCACATCGCATACGGTTTTGACAAATACATCTTCGTTATACATGGCAGAAAATGAGTCCATCAGGCCTCTTCCCCTACCTCTGAGCCCAACGACTCCCATATTGACACGGTCGTTTGCACCCAGGATCCTTCCATAGGATTTTGCCGACATGGCAGTTAATCCCATTGAAACTCCCGCAGTTCCAATGGCAGTTTTTTTGATAAAGGTTCTTCTGTCTTCCATAGTAGTAGTCTTAGTCAGTTTATAGTTTTTTGTCAATTTTCAGCATCCTTAAATAATTCAGGCATCTTCCAATTCTCCTTCTTCGTGGTACCTATGTTTCTGAAAGTTACCTTTTCTATCCTGAAATCCACCACTTCATAATCATCTGTGAAGAAAAGTCCGGGCTCAAATTCCCTTAACTCTGATTCCCCCCTGGAATTAGTAATAATCAGACTCTGCTCCTCTTTGTCAATCCAGAATTTCTGCTTGCCCATGCCAAGGAAATTAGCCACTTTGACGTACCATCGGACTTTCATGCCTTTTATATCCAGGTAATATTTACCCAGATACTCTTCCCATTCAGGTTTAAATGTTGTCTCGCCACTGCAAACTCGGGCTTTATGTTTCAGACTGCCTTTTCCCTGAAAGTCAGGGCCATTCAAAGCTGTAAAAGATTCTGTCACACGGCTGTCCTTTTCCAGATCTCCGTCCTGAATATAAGCATTCATTAAGGAAATACATATATCAAAAGTATTGCAATATTTATTGCTCAGAAGAACAGATCCTATCTCATATTCGGGATACCAGACTAGTGTGGCAGCGTACCCAAATCCTCCTCCATTGTGATTGATATAAAAACGATTCTCCCGGGTATCCATATAGCTTCCCAAGCCATAGTGATTGTCAATAATGGTAAACATTTCCATCAAGGCCTGCTCTTCAATCAACGATCCGGGATTAGACTTCCCGTAGTTCATTAATAACTGCGTGTACTTTATCATATCCGACAGACTGGAATACACTGCTCCGGATCCAGGCAAAGGGATCGGGTAATGCTTAGATTTCACATGGGGGATATGCCCGTCAGTCCTGTTAGGATTTTGAGCTACTTCCCTCTGGTTCGACGTGGTCGATCTCATTCCCAGTGACAGAAACAATTCCGATTTGAGATAGGCATCAAAATCCCTACCGGCTGTCTTGGCTACAATGGAGGATGCAAGGTCAAAACCCAGATTCGAATAGGAATAGTCGGATCCCACAGGAAATTTCAACCAGGTTTCACTAATACTTTCCATATGCTCATCGGTGGCACAGGGTGTATAATCGTAATTGTTCCCCACCGGCGCTTCATGGGTAAAACCAGCGGTATGCGAAAGTAACATCCTCAAAGTGATCTTATCTTCAGGCTTCGATTCAAAACAGCTATTCACTGTAAATCCTGGCAGGTACTCACTAATTGGGGTGTCCAGGTCAAGCAGACTGTCCTGTACAGCTTTCATGACCGCCAGAGCTGTGATATTCTTGGAGATGGACTGAAGACTGAAAATTGTTTCCTCGTTGATGGCAAAGCCCAGGTTCGATTTCCCCATACAAACAGTAAGCAGGGTATCCTTCGAATCAAATATGGCAAAGGCAAATCCCGGGATTCGATGGGATCGTTTGAATTTCAGAAGGGCCTGGTGACTTCTTGAAATATAATCCCCTTCCTCTGGATTTTTCCTGCAGGAAATACCCAAGACAACAATAAGCAGGAATATGCTTACCCTCAGTTTCATATTATAGGAAACTCACTTTCACACTGGCTTCCATTCCGGACTCAGATTTTAGCTCTAAACTTGCCTCACCCGACTGCCCTGGAATACTGCGTATTACAGCTACTGCTTTCCCGTAGAATAGTGGATGTGTATTGTCGGTAAATACATCATGTCCCATCTGATTCCCATTGGCTACTCCCATCAGAACAGCCGCTCCATCTACTTCGAAGCTCAAGTTATCCATGGCCAGGGGACATAGGTTTCCATTTTCATCGACCATCTCGATGGTAATATAACACAGGTCCATGCCATCGGCTTTCATTACTTTCCTGTCGGGACTCAGACGAAGTTCGATGGCCTTACCAGCTGTTCGAACAATGGATTCTCCGATTTCCACTCCATCCTTGTAAGCCACTGCTTTCAACTCACCCGGCTGATAAGGTACTTCCATCCAACGAAGGCGGTAGGCATCCACAATCTCAAAATAGGGATTCTCTTCGTCCTCCAGATTGACCGAATATTCAAAATTCCGGGCCATCTCTGCAGAGGTCTTCGCCAGCTGAGGATCTATTTTCTTTCTTTTGCCCAGGCTTCTGCCATTCAGAAAAAGCTCGGCTTCGTCTCCATCCGTATAGAGGAATACCGGAATAGCTTCCCCCTCATGTCCCTCCCAATTCCAGTGCGGGGACAAGTGTACGGTGTGATCGTCCTTTTTCCAGAGGCTTCTGTAATTGTAATAAGAGTCTTTGGGCAGTCCGGCCAGGTCCACAATTCCGAAATAAGAACTTCGGGCATCATAGCCCTCTCGAGTGGGAAGAAAGGCCCCTTTGCTCCAGGGAGAATCCATGTTCATAACCGGAGTAGGTTCACCCAGGTAATCGAAACCGGTCCAGACAAATTCTCCGGCCACAAAGGTATCTATGCGCATATACTCAAATTCGTGTTCCGGAATATCCGACCATTTGGCTGCAGTAAGCATGTAGGCAGAAATCTCGCCATCATCGGTCCAGTCATTTTTTGCATTGGGCAGATTAAGCTTATAGGCTCCACGAGTGCCAAAGGCCGATGCCGACTCGCTATAGATTAAGGGCATATCGGGGTAAGCCTGGCGTGTGGTGATATATCTTCTGCCGTAGTTCCATCCCGAGGTTTCCAGGGCATCCAGAATGTGTTTCCCATCTCCGGAGGCAGAGGGAACATGGCAACCCATGGTGATGGGACGGCTTAGGTCGTGCTTCTGGAAGTATTCCACCATTTGGGCCACATGCTCAGCAGCCTTTCCATCGTAATCCGTTAGAATATCGGGGATCTCGTTGCCGATGGACCAGAGAAAGACACTGGGGTGGTTACGATCGCGACGCACAAAATTCTCCACTTCGGCTTCCGCATAGGTTTCCACATACTCGGCCGTGCTACAATCGATTCCGGCTGTGGTTCCATATTTGTCAAACAATTCATTAAAGACGATGATGCCCATGCGGTCGCATAGATCAAGTACTTCAGGAGCACAGGCGTTGTGACTGGTTCGAAGGGCATTTACGCCCATCTCTTTCATAATTTCCAGCTGCCTTTCCATGGCCCTCGGGAAAAATGCGGCACCCAATGGCCCCTGGTCGTGGTGCAGGTTGACCCCGTACAATTGCACACGCCTGCCGTTTAGATGAAATCCATCGTTGGCTGTCCATTTAAATGTCCTTATTCCGAAAGTAGTATGGGAGCTGTGCAGGACCTTGCTCCCCTGCTTCAACTCAGCCTTACAGGTATATAGTTCCGGATGCTCTACATCCCAGATATGCGGTTGATCTACCTCCATATCCAATACAAATTCCTCTTCACTATCGGCCAGTAATTTCACCTCCTGCTCAGATTTTGCCGCCATATATCCTGACGGATCGAGCAAAGTGATTTCTAATAATGCAGTTTTTTCAGAATCATCCGCATTCTTTACCCGCACCCGGGCTTGAACCAAAGCGCTCTGCTCCTTTACTTCAGGTGTGGTCACGTAGATTCCCCAGACAGGGATGTGCGTGGGATCCACCAGGCGCATTCCCACCTTCCGGTACATTCCGGCACCCGGGTACCAGCGGGAACCGTGTTCACGGGTATCGGCATGGACCGCCAGGACATTGCTTCCGCCAAAATTGGCCCCCTCCGTGGCATCAATCCAGAATGAGTTGTATCCGTAGCGCCAGGCTCCTACTTTTTTCCCGTTTAAATACACCTGGGGATTGGCCATCACTCCATCAAACAGGAACTGAAGTCTCTTTCCTTCTGCCTCAGCATCAAGATCAAAACTTTTACGGTACCAGCCCTCTCCCTGCCAGGGTAGTTTTCCTGTGTTGCCAGGTGATTTCAGAGGTGCAAATGGTCCGCTGATGGCCCAGTCGTGAGGCAGGTCCACACTTTTCCATTGAGTGGCATCATATTCTGCTTCATGAGCTCCATCCTGCTCACCTTTGGCAAATTTCCAATCGAAAGAGATGGAGTAATCCCATTGATTTCCCGGATTGGTTGAATCCTTAGTATTACATGCATAAAGGCCCAGGAAAACGAGGCTTATTAAGACGAATTGCATTCTTTTCATTGGATGAGTTTTAGGGCAAAGTAAGATTGGCTTCAAGATACTTCATAAAATTTAGCTATGCCAATTCTTCTCCTCTGCATTGATTGCCCAGATCCTGATATGCAGTAGTTTTTTTATTTAATTATGATTTTCAATACATTGTAAACGATATATAAATCCTCCCTAAAATGCTACTGCTTAAAAAAGTAATTCTCCTCAGCTGCGTGCTGTTCCTGCTGTCCTGTTCTCCCCAGAAAGAAGAATCTTTATCTGGAACCCGACCCAACATTGTATTCATTCTGGCCGATGATCTGGGCTGGGCCGACCTACCGGCCTATGGCAACCGTTTTAATGAAGCACCCCGTCTATCCCAGATGGCCGAAGAAGGAATCCGTTTCACCGATGCCTATGCAGCCTGTCCTGTCTGCTCACCAACCCGAGCCAGCATCATGAGCGGACAATACCCTGCCCGGGTAGGTGTAATCGATTATATTACCGGGCACTGGCGACCCTACGAGGAAGTGACTGTCCCCAAAAACAGGCAACAATACCTGCCCCTGGAAATATATACAATGGCTGAAGCCCTGAAGGATGCGGGCTATACAACAGGCTATTTTGGGAAATGGCACCTGGGAGGTGGAAAATACCTTCCTGAGAACCAGGGATTTGATCAGGTCAACGTATATCAGGGGGGCGGATTCTATAATTACGCAGCGCGTATGAGCTCCCCCATCGAAAAGGTACCCGGAAAGATACTTTCAGAAGCACTTACTGACCTGAGCCTGAATTTTCTGGACAAAAACCAGGATAAGCCCTTTTTCCTTTTCCTGGCCCATTACGATGTGCATGTGCAATTGGACGCCGATTCCGCACTTATTGAAAAATACCTGGTCAAGGAAAAAGTGGGAGACTATCCCGGTAACGCCGTTTATGCTGCCATGGTGGAGCATGTAGACAATAGTTGTGGTCGCATACTGGATAAGCTCGAAAAGCTCAATCTGACAGATAATACCCTGGTGGTATTCTTTTCTGACAACGGGGGACTGGTAAGCCGGTTTGACAGAATCCCTTTGCTGGCCGATTCCAAGCTTCACATTTACGAGGGAGATACACTTCAGTATGTGGCCTCTTCCAACGCCCCTCTCAGGGGAGAAAAGGGCACCATTTATGAAGGTGGGATCCGGGAGCCCTTGATCATGTGGTGGCCTGGAACACTGCAGGCAGGCCAGGTGAGTGATGCCATTGTAAGCAGTGTGGACTTCCTCCCCACTTTTGCCGATCTGGCAGGCGTTGAGCTTCCTGAGGAACAGGTGTTTGACGGGATCAGTCTGTTGAATCATTTAGAGGGAAGTGAGGTGGATCCTGAAAGGGCCATCTTCTGGCATTACCCGGTATACCATCACGATGAACCGGCAAGTGTGGTCAGGAAGGGTAAATGGAAGCTGATCCATAACCTGATCAGCGATCAGCGCTTCCTCTATGACCTGGAAAACGACATCGGAGAAAGCACGGACCTGAGTCTTTTGGAACCAGAACTGGTTGAAGACCTGTATCGTATTCTGGAAGAATGGCGACAGGACTGTCAGGCCGAATATCCGGTCCCCAATCCCGATTTCGATCCCGAAAAAAGATATGAATGGGGAATTCATCCAGACAGGTAGCTCGCCGCATCCTCAGGTATAACTTATTAGGGGGTTAGTCACAAGCAAGATCGAGACACACAAGCAG
>Ga0180430_10000949_pt1 | contig 29948 bp, 21 predicted proteins | sample SS_ome_9_FD_132999 | JGI IMG/M metagenome (GOLD analysis project Ga0180430, IMG submission 132999) | Hypersaline lake sediment archaeal communities from the Salton Sea, California, USA - SS_1_S_2 metaG | ecosystem: Environmental > Aquatic > Non-marine Saline and Alkaline > Hypersaline >... | reverse complement strand
TCCTGGAGATCCTTCTGGTCCAGTTTCCAGTCGGGTGGAAGAGAGATGAGCAGTTCGGCGTGCGCGAAGTCTTCAAGACTGTCAGGAACGGTCATAGGCAGATCACTCATCCCCGTGGTGATTAGTGTAAAACAGGGCTTCTTCCTGCTTGGTTCGACTATGTGTACGTCGAGATGCACGAGGTCAGACAGTAATTCATGATATACGTTTTTGACAGGGCCAATGTGCGACTCGATATGGTCCGAAATCAGATCAATGTTCTCGCCGTCACCAACGGCCAGCTGAAATTCGGATTGACGTTCTGCGTGGCGGTAAACCGGCTGCCCGCCGGGGGTGCGTTCGCCTGAGTGTGGGATTTTGATTCTTCCACCACAATCCTTGCATCGCACACTTCTGCCGGCTTTGTCGTCGTGTACTTTGTATCGTCGATCACACTCTGGACAGAAGAAGACAATCGCCATGTACGGGGCCCCTTGCAACGTGAGTTGTCCGGATGTTGGACTGGTTGTCTATTGCACTGCTCATGAGTTGCCAGGTCAAGTCCTGTAACCAACGGCACAGTTGATCACAGATCTGATAAATGGGTTAGAAGTCAACCATGAAGCGTGCGCCGACGACGTCATAGGATCCGCTTCGCAGAATTCCTCCTACGTTTCGATTATTGATGCTGCCGGTGGTGTAGTTGAACTGCAGACGAGTATTGGCGTTCCATAGCCAGTTGAATCCCAGGGTTGCTGCTTTGCCGATTCCGCCGTTGATGTTTCGGTCATTCAGATCGGCGTAAGAGTATCGGAATGCCAGCTGGAGTGCTCCCCAGCCGGTTCCCTTTCCATGGCAGCACCGATCCGCCAGAAAGAAGTTCTCGTTTGGCTCCACGCGGTCCAGTACTCCTTCTGTGCGATCCCATGGCATGTGTTCCCCTGTGAGAAAGTACGATGCGTAGACATAGCCGCCGTGGAGATGCAGATCGCCGAGGCCGGAGTCTCGTTGCAGAAACAGATTCTGGTACTCACCGACGATCTGAAGCGGCCCGACGTTGATCACCTTTTCAAGGCCAATCATCTCATACCAGTCCGTTCGTGCAATAACCCCAGTATCCAGCCAGCGCCTGACGGTCCGCGCTTCCGGCCGAGTACGAAAACGAGCTTCGTTGATCGCTTCTGCCTGGCCGTTGTTTACGGGGTTGGCGTTGGTGGATCCGTCAGGATGAGCGAACGTCGATGAAACGGCCCAGTGAGCGTAGATCTTTCCGTTGTCATCTTCATCGTACCAGTACGTATTGGCCAGGCGTCCGGCAATTTCACCCTGCAAATGATCACTGGTGTAGTTGCCTTCGTCTTAGATCAATCGCTGGTTCCAGACACCATATATCCAGTTCCAGGTCTGATCGGAGGAGACTCCCTGGGCCGAGATACCAAGTCGGCGTGCGTCCTGATTGAATGCCTCAATAATGAATGGACGTTCCATAAATACGTTGAAGCGACTACTGTTGAGATGATCGAGACCGTATGGCCGCTTGTGATTTCCGACTACGACGGATTGCAGCCAGCGGACATTGTTAGCCTGAATGTAGGCGTCGCGGAATTCACTCTCGTCCCCACCAGCGAATTCCATTTCAATCTTGTAGCCCATGTTGGGACTTACATCGCCATTGACACCGAAACGCAGCCGGCGAAATCCGATGCGATCCTGAGGAGTGCCATTGGGATTACCGAGAGGGTTCAGGGCATTTGCCGTTTCCATCCTGTTAACGCCGGGTGACGAGTCGGGAAATCCCCAGTAGTCGGCATGGATTCTCCCCTCCACCTGCATTGATTGCGTACCATCGGAACCAGACTGCACAGATCTGCTGATCTCCTGTTTCAGCTGGTTGTTGGTTGTCAGTTGCTGGTTCCATCTTAATTCCCATCGTCGGATGTGTTCGTGAATCTCAGTCGTGGCTTCGACATCACTCCAGGATGTTTGCGTGAACGCGCTTTCGGACGGGGTTGATATCGATGCATTCGGTGATGAACTCTGTTCCAGTTCCGCAATGCGGGCTTCGGCTGCTTCAAGACGTTCGACCAGCTGCTGAAGCTGTTGGTCGTTGGAAGCTCCCAATGCCGCAGCTGTGCCTGTCAGCACGGCTGCGATGCTCAGATAACAGAGAAGCTTCGGCGGTTTCACCTTGAATCCTTAATCAACACCGAAGAGGAATGGCACCTGCACCAGTCGCAATCTGGCCGACCGAGTCGATGCGAATTGATAGCTCTGAGAATCACACCGGGCTGCCTCAAACTGCCGTTCACATTGGGCGCAGCAACAGATCAGCGCAGCACGGCGTAATTCTGGAATCGGACTAATCGCTACAATCGGACCAGGCTGACCTCATCAGAGGGCGGATTCTTTCCATTGTCCATACAGTCGGTGTCCGGTTATGTGGACAGCGCAGTTCCGGTGGTTTGTGAGCGGAGTGGCAATATGGGTGAAGTTTGAGGACCCGCTGGAACTCACACTGTTGCCTGGCCAGCAGCATCGCTGGCGGCGAATTGTCAACCGTGGTTTTGGGCGAGCATGTTGCGCACAACCTCACGTCGGCTGTGAGTGTCTTCGAAGATTCTCAATTGCTGAAGTGCTCCGGTGTTGCCGGGCAGCAGCCTGCATGATTGCAGTTCATCGGTGCATTGGAGCGATTCGGCCACAGGCGTCAGTTCATCAACCAGACCATCGACGATTGTCTGCACGGATCGAGGTTGAAAATCGCGAGTGCTGATGAGCCGTGCCTCGGAGCCATATCGCGTTGCCCGCCATTTGTTTTGCTGCACCATCATCGGATGGTACTCAGACTGGAACGTGCCTTTGTCGATTTCGTTGGAAATCGTATGGACCAGACACTGCACCAAAGCAGTAATCGCCATGACCTGATCCAGATTAGCAGGCATGTCACAGACGCGTATTTCAACTGTTCCGAAGTTGTGATGTGGTCGGATGTCCCACCAGATTTCGCGGATGGTGTTGATGAAACCGGTTTCGACCAGATGGTTGATCAGCCAGACGTATTCGGACCAGTTTCGCATCTGATGTGGCAGGCCAGCCGTTGGCAGTCCTTCCATGATCTTGGAGCGGTTCGAATGCAGGCCCGTGTTGCGTCCCTCCCAGAATGGTGAGTTCGATGACAGTGACAGCAGCAACGGCAGGTACCTCATCATGCGATCACAGATCATGATCGCCTTGTCGCCGGTATCAACTCCCACATGCACGTGCAGTCCAAAGGTGACCAGTCGTCGAGCGACATCCTGCATCAGTTCGACGAGGCGGTAGTACCGGTCATCGACTGTCACCTGTTGTTCCCGCCACGATGAAAACGGATGAGTTCCTGCCCAGAAGAGTTCAATACCCAGCGGGTTGATGGCTGATTCAACCATTTGAACCTTCTGGCTCAGGTCAGTTCGCGCGTCGGCAACGGTCTGGCAGACCCCCGAATTGATTTCCAGGTAAGACTGCATCAACTCCGGCTTCACCGATGCGAGCGCTTCTTCCGGAAGGCTTTGCATGACTTCTTCGATGGAGCTTCTCAAGGCAAACGTCTTGGCATCGACAAGTTGAAGTTCGATCTCAACGCCAATTGTTGGCGACGTGTTGCGTGTGAAGTGAATCGGAGTCATGCATCGATTCCTGACTTAGATTTGGAACTCAGACTTAAGGTTCTGATGAAGCAGATGAATCAGAGCTCTTGTAACGATTCTCGCCCCGTACCCGATCGCACGTTCGTCGACGTCGAAGATCGGAGAATGCAGCAGAGGCCAGTCATCGGCTCCTGCGCATCCCAGTCGAATTTGAGCGCCGGGCGCGTGGTCGAGATAGACGGCGAAATCTTCACCACCCATGCTGGGGCGGTCCAGAATGACGACGGCTTCGTTTCCCAGAATATCGCGTGTTGCTGCTGCAAAAGCATCTGTGGGAGCCTTGGAGTTGCGCACGGAGCCCAGGGGGTTTCGCAATTCAACTGCGATCGTGTTGCCAGTCATCTTTGCAAAGTGATCGCAGACGTTGCGCATCGCGTCAACGAGCTTCGTACGTGATTCCTCAGTGATACATCGCAATGTTCCGTTCAATTCCACATGGTCGGGAATCACGTTCGGTGCTGTACCACCATGAATCTGGCCGACAGTGAAGACAGATGGATCACGGGCATCGACAGAGCGTGGCAGCTGCTGATGGAGGATCGTGACCAGACCGGCTGCCGCAGCAATGGGATCGGTTGTATTGTGCGGTCGCGCGCCGTGGCCACCCGTTCCTCGAACAGAGATCAGGACCTCATCAACCTGAGCAGTCAATGCGCCATAGCAGATGCCGACCTGTCCGATCGACAGTTGAGGGTCCACATGAATCCCCAGAATTGTCTGTACGTCTTCCATTGCGTTGTCTTCGACCATCCACTGAGCACCTTTGCAGATCTCTTCGGCGGCCTGGAAGATGAGCCGGATTCGAGCGGAAGGAACTGACGATTCATGGAACTGTCTCAGTTCCGCAAAGATGTCGCAGGCTGCCAGCATGACCGTGGTATGGACGTCGTGCCCACACGCATGAGCACAGTTTTCGACGGTGGAGGCATACTCTGTTGACTTGCGATCCGGCATTCGTAATGCGTCAATGTCGGCTCGCAGGGCAATGACCGGGCCGGACTCAGGATTCGCACCAATCGGCATTTCCGCAATCACACCCACGTCACGAGGAGCAATCTGAGCCTTAATGTTGTGCTGAGCCAGATGGGCACGGATCAGCTCGCTTGTCTCAAATTCTTCGCCGCTCGGTTCAGGATGCCGGTGAAGCCGACGTCGCAGATCGATCCATGCCGCTTCGTGCCGTGAAGCGTAGTCGTCAATGGCGGCGGAAAGACCAACGGCTGCTGTGGATTGTTCTTCCAGAGTGGACTTAGCGTCGGTTTCGGAGTGGTGCATTGGTGAGGGTAGGCAGAAGGTCAAACAATTGCAGCGAGCTCACGCAGTGCAACTCGGCATTTGAAATAGAAGTAAGTTATGATCACTGTGTTGCACTGCGATTGCGACTCAATATCGAGATCGTGACACGTTCCTCAGGCCTGGTAATCGAAGTATCGAGTCCAAACGCTGCCGTCATCAGTTGAACACCAGTGAGTATCGTCAAAATGCTGGCAAGGAACAAATCACTTAATGGGTATCGGGCTGAGGCGGGCGGTTCGAAAAAGTCGAGTTGAGTAAGGCCCAGTGCGCCAATGAGGCTGGTGATGATTGCCATCGCGAGCCATCCACAAATTACGTGGAGAATCGGAATCATCTGTAATGCGGCTACCAGCCAGCCCCCTCGAGTAACGATCTGAACTAATTTCGTATGGTCCATGAAGCACAGAAGAATGCCTGTGCCGCAACAGACAGTGAGTCCGGCAGCCATTCCTGCGACACTGAAGTTGTGATCAAACAGGCCTCTGGCAATTAGCATCGGCCCAGGAGCATTGGCGCCGCAAACGATGACCCACAGTCCGATGGTCTTACCAACCTGTGGCATAGCCAGGTCGTCCAATTCCATTGAAGCACGGTAGGGATTGTCGTGAGTCATCATGGCGCACTTAGCTGTAGCCGACACTCCTAACAATCTGCTGATATTCTTGCCTGTTGACGTTCGGCGAAGTGTCGATTGTCCTGAGTCCAGTCATCACGAGTGTAAACGATGTTGGATGTATCCGTTTCCATGATCTCGATTTGTGCCAGGCGGAAACCCATGTCGGTCACTTCACTGAACATGACCCACGCCAGGTTCTCAACGCTTGTGGCTCCGTCGATCACTTTGAACCGCAGGTTCTCGCCGGATGTTTCGCAGTATTCCTGCAGTGCCGCGTACAGTGGATCATGGCAGTTAATCAGCATTCCGTGATCGTATTGTTCTTTGAGCCATGGTTCGATCTTGTCATCAAAATCGCCAAACAGCGTACTGATGTCGCCGTCGCGTTCGACTTCGAAATGCAGTTTCAGCCCATATCGGTGGCCGTGAATATTGCTGCATTTGTCCTGCAGAGTTTCGTTGCGATGAGCTGCGTAGAATTTGTAGTGCTTCTCGATAATCACTGGTGGCGTTCTCCGAAGTGCCAAAGGTTGCCGTTTCATTCTATGAGATGACAGCATCGTCATAACGACGAATTCCACTTCTGAATCTGTGGAATGTCAAAAACCTACTGGGAAAGCCTCGAAAGAACGATTTTGACAGAGATGATACAAACTGACGCCCTGCTGCGTGTGGGGCTCCCGATGCCATACACTTCCCGACTTCGCTGTGCGAGGGCCTCCTGACCCTGCTCATGTGTTGAGCGAAGGTCTCCCATTACCCCGATTGGCCATGTTTGAATCCGTTGGAAAACTCTTTCGTTCGACCCCGTCTGACGTTCTGTCCGGTTGGTCGACGGTTGATGTCGATGGTCGACAGGTGGATGTCTTCCAGCCATCGAGTGATAGTCCGGCAGGATGCGTTCTGTTTCTGCACGGTCACGGTCGAGTTGGTCTGAACGAGAATCGGGTTTTCTCCCAACTGTTTCAGGATCACAGTTTGATTGCGGTCTGTCCCGACGGCGGGCGGTCGTGGTGGTTGGACCGGATTTGTGAGGACTTTGATTCGGCTGTCACGCCGATGCAGTGGTTGCGCGAATCCATCGTGCCGTTGATTGAGTCAAAGTGGAAGATCACGCCACCTTGTATCGCTCTGATGGGAGTCAGTATGGGAGGTCAGGGAGCCCTGCAGCTTTCGTATCGGTATGCTCGCGAATTCCCTGTTGTTGCGGCGATCGCACCGGCCGTTGACTTTCATCAGTTGTATGGCCACGGGCTTCCGCTGGATTCTATGTACGACACGCTGGAAGATGTACGACAGGAAACAGTGGTTCTCAACCTGCATCCTTTGGCGTGGCCTCGGCATCAGTACTTTTGCTGTGACCCACAGGATGCAGACTGGTTCGATGGTTGTGCTCGGTTGGCCATGAAACTGTCTTCATCAGGTATCATGTACGAACGAGATCTTGATACTTCCGCCGGTGGCCATTCATGGGACTACTTCAATCATATGGCTCCGACGGCGGTGGATCATATCATTAAGGGGCTGAATTCGGTTGCGAACGAGCTGTAGAACGATCGGAGACTACCGCTGGTCGGTAATGTGCCTCTGACCGACGGGTGTAGTTTTTCGTCAATCGCCCAACTGTGCTGAGAGACATGTGAACTGATGTCGGATAAACGTCGTGCACGCCGCAGGCAACTGGACGCCAGTCATCAACGGAACTGGCTCACTGGCCGATACGCCGTATCGGAAGTTCTGAAGGCGGGTGTGTGGCCATATCTGCGTTTGTGTGCGACTCCGGATGCCATTGCCACGCTGTCTGATTCGGCTGTGTCTGAGGAGAACTGTCTCGGGCCGGATCACGATGTTGAGCAGGTCACTTCTAACCGACTGACTGAACTCTGCGGCAGTCGACATCATCAGGGCATCGCTGCCCAGATGGGGCCGTTTCCATATTGCACATTGGATGATCTGCATCAGCTGCTGCTGCAGGCATTGGGCGACGCAGTATCGCCGGTGGTGGTGATCTGTGACCGGATCCAGGACGCTCATAATCTGGGAGCCATTCTGCGAAGCTGCGATGCGATGGCAGTTGCGGCGGTGGTAATCGGAGAACGCGATCAGGTGGGGATTACTCCTCAGGTCGCCCGATCGTCGGCTGGTGCCGTGAACCACGTTTCCATTGTTCGAGTGGAACATCTGTCAGATGCAGTGACTGAGTTGAGGGACTCGGGGTTTCAGCTGTTGGCGGCCAGTGAGAAGTCATCAATTCCTGTCTGGGATGCTGACGCGACTCGGCCAACGGCAGTTGTCATGGGCAGTGAAGCTCATGGGGTTGCCGAGGAATTACTGCTTGCCTGCGATCAGCGAGTTGCGATTCAGATGTTGGGACAAGTGGGGTCTCTGAATGTTGCAGTCGCTGCGGGAATGCTGCTTTATGAGTTGCGACGGAACAGGGGCTGAGCCGGTTCGGCTGTCGGATTGCAGTGGGTGAGCAGCAGTACCGATGAGTTGTCACCTGAATAGACTGCCAGTATTCTGTGGACTCAATTCGGCAAACGCTTTTTGCGGGCAACCTTCAAAGAATCAGGACAACTTCGTGGACATCGAAACAACCAACGGATCGCTCAAACGCAAACTTCGGATGGCTCTTGTTGGAGGTGGGCAGGGCTCTTTTATCGGACGCGTCCATGCAACGGCAGCGGTTCTGGACAACCGCGCTGTTCTCGTTGCTGGAGCACTTTCATCCGATCCGGAGCGTGCCAAAGCGTCTGCTCCGTCTTACGACATTTGTGACGCCCGAGCGTATGGATCGATTACAGAACTGATTGAGAAAGAGTCGGCATTGCCGGATGATGAGAAGATTGATTTTCTCAGCGTGGCCACGCCCAATCACACTCACTTTGATATTGCCAAAGCGGCTGTTGACGCCGGAATCAATGTCATCTGCGACAAGCCGATGACCTTTGATTTTTCTCAGGCCGAAGCACTCGTCAAAGCCGTGGAAGACAGCGGAGTCGTGTTCGCTGTGAGTCATAACTACACGGGCTATCCGCTGGTTCGTCAGGCACGCGAAATGATTCTCAGCGGCGAGCTGGGTGAGATTCAGGCGATCCGCTCCAACTACATTCAGGGCTGGCTGCGAAGTCGGCTGGAAGACGAAGATCAGAAGCAGGCCGCATGGCGGACCGATCCATCGAAATCGGGAGCTGCAGGAGGCTTCGGAGATATTGGAACTCACGCGTATAACCTGGGGCGTTATATGACCGGCCTGTTGCCGGAAGAGATTTCCTGCAATCTGAAGATTTTTGCTCCGGGCCGTCAGCTTGATGATTACGGCCACGCTGTGATTCGGTACGACAACGGAGCGCTGGGCACTGTGACAGCCAGTCAGATTTCTCACGGGCGCGAGAACGACTTGTTCATTGAAGTAGACGGTACGAAGGGGGCACTGTCATGGCGACAGGAAGAACCCAATGTGATGGTCGTTCGTCAGAACGGAGAGCCTCACAGGATGTACACACGCGATCCCAACGCTGGGTACATGAACGAACTGGGCGCAGGAGCCTGTCGTCTCCCGTCCGGACATCCGGAAGCATTCTTTGAGGCTTTTGCCAACGTGTACCGATTCGCCTACGACTCGATGATTGCTCGGGCGGAAGGTTCAGCCTTTGAATCGAAGGAAACGATTTATCCAAACGTGTACGACGGGGCGGAAGGCATGATGTTCATTGAGAAGTGTGTTGCCAGCAGTGCTGAAAACGGAGCCTGGTTGCCATTTCGATACGACGGGGCACGCCGCTGATGGAATTGCCTCGTCAGCTCGAGGGGGCTTCATCGTTCGATCGTGAGTGCCATCACAATCGGCGCTGTGGGGTCGTTGCCTTTGAGTAGTTGGATTGATTCGATTTCGTCGTGCCGATCTGGGACGACGGAAAGATAACGTATCTGCTGGCCATTGAGGTCAAACGCAAATTCGCTTGCCGGAACATCGATTCGTCGAATGTAGTCGGCGAAGTGGACTCCGTTGAGCAGTTCGTGGTCTTCACCACTGCCGTCGGCGTAGTTCAGTCGGACGATCATTGACACCGATTGAGCCTTATGAGCCGGATAGTTCCACCCGCCCGTTCCACTCAACAGGTGGATGCATTTTGCCGGCGTGTTACAGGGAAGGATGACTGATCGAGGCATCCGGGGCGGCAGAGTTCCACGCGGTCCGTACAGCAGAATGATATTGGGAGTTGTCTTTCCACGCGGATTGGTCAGCACAAACGGGATCTGATTGAAGACTTTCGGCGTCCAGTCCGAAAACACCATTCGGTCGGGGCCGGTGTCCCCTTCGTGAACGAGTCCTTTTGTGCTGATCGCTGTCGCATAACGGTCAAGTGCGACCGGGAGATACTGTCCTTTGCTGGTGAGAAACTCCAGCAGGTCCGAAAGCTCACCGAATGTCATCTGCTTTTCAAAGCCGTCGGGCATCAATGACTTGCGTGACGCGATCAATTCTTCGATGTCAGTTCGCTGGATGTTCCATTCTTTCGCTTCTGTATCAATGAGAGTCACACTGGTGCGGGTTTCGGCAGCCAGCATTCCGCTGGTGACTCGACCGTCGGTTCGAACCACGGTGTAAACACGAAAGTTGCCTTCGACACTGCGCGACGGGTCGATGATGTGCGTCAATAGTTCGGCTTTCGGGTGGACTGCCATTCCAGTGAGATTCGGGCCAATGCTTTTGTCGCTCAGGTCTCCATGTTTGTGACACCTGGCACAGTGCTTCCTGAAAATGTCGCGACCGACATCGACGTTGCCTTCCATTTGACAGAGATGCAGCATCGCCCGTAAGACCTTGTCACGGTTTCTGTCCGGCAGACTGCCGCTCATTGCAAGCAGTTCCTCCGCTTCGTTGGCGACCGATGAATCGGGGAATGTTCGAAGAGACTGTTTCTGATCGAGGCTCAGGTCAGTCAGTTCGATATTGTGCTTCCTGAGTCCATTGAGCAGCGACCTCGCCCAATCCGGGCGACTCAGCAATGTGACGATGGCTGCGGATCTGAGTTGCGGTGTGAGTGCCGGAACGACTTCAACGATAAGATTTCCTGCTTCCGCAGACCGGTTCAACTGAACGGCTCGCAGGAATCCACGTCCCAGTCCGGGAGCAGTTTGAGCGGTTAGTTGTTTGAGAATTGATGAAACAACGCCGAGATCATTGGGGCGAAATTCGACCAGGTCGCGTGCCGATGCGATGCGTGAGCCTTCATCAGCTTCTATGTCAGCAACGACCCTGAGCATTGTTTCCGCGATCTCGGTGGCATGCGAGTCGAGTGCCGTGATGCCACATTTTGTTGCCAGACGGATGAGTCTGCTTTTTGAAGATTCATCGGCTTTTCTGAATATGTCGACAAGCAAGGCGTCGAAGGCGGCCGATGGCTGAAATTCGAAGTTTGATGGGATGCCGGCCGTCAGGCCATCGAGGATGACCTGGCGAGCTTTGGGGCGAGCCATTCTCAGGTCAGCCATGACGGCTGCAAACTCTTCTGCACTCGGACGGCCGCGACCGATGTGTTCGGCCACCTGCCGAGCGACTCGAAGGGAGGGTTCTGATTCGTTTGCTGTGATGCGGCTGAGAGTTCGCGCTGCATGCACCGAGGCGGCGGCGGTGATGGCATCGAGGAGTACCGGATCGGTTGCTGTGTCGATAGATTCGCAGATCGGTTCGATGGCACTTTGATGGTTGCTCCTGAGATCGGCCAGAGTCAGGAATGCCTGAAGGCGAACCTGTGCGTCAGCATCTTCGAACAGCTTGGGATGTTTCAGTACGAGGGAGAGGGCGTTTTTAGTGTGAGCGTCTGTGGCGGTCTGACTCGGGTCATTGCTCAGGAACACCAGAGCGTTCCGGCGGACCCCGGCGGAAGGATGGGAAAGTGCAATATCCAGTGGTCGTACGATCGCGCTGGCGGAAAGCGTTCGTCGGTCGAGCGTTCCGTATCCAAGTGCTTTTAACGTGTGGAGGGCATGGATGGCTCCAACGTTTAGACCTGCTTCGTCGACAGCCTGGTCCTGCACAAGTTGCAAGAGTGCTCCGAGAACATCTGAGTTCTGACCTGCGTTCCGCTCGACCAACAATCGTTGAGCTGTCAATCGCCACATGAAGGATGGGTGCCTGAGTGTCTCAACAAGTTGTTCGTTCGTTGCGGCTGCCAATGAAGTGTATTCGTGGATAATGTCATCTGTAGACTGGGATGAGCGCAGCGAACCCCGACCTGGACGCTGCCGGGGCTCGCCTGGTTCAGCGTGGGTGTTCGTCGGCACTACGCGATAGATACGCCCATGCTTCTTGTCGCGCAGGTCGCTGACGTAAGCGTTGCCCTTCCCTGTTTCAAAACCCTGAGGAGTCGGATTGTGCTGCACGATGTAGTTGTACCAGTCAATGACCCACACTGCTCCGTCCGGGCCGACTTCTGCCATAATCGGTGCGCTCCATTCGTCATCGCTGGCCAGAAGATTGATTGGACTGGTGGATGAGAAGTTCGCTCCATCGGGTCGCAGAACAAATGTCCCCACCAGATGGCCTGTGGGCCCGCAGACAAACGCCGTCTTGTTCCAATACTGCTTCGGGAACGTCCGAGCCGTATACAACGCATGTCCAGCTCCGGCTGTGTAGCCGCCGAACTGATCTACCTGGCGGACGTTGTCTGTGATCGGTTTGAACTTGAAAGAATCGGCAATGCTTCTCAGGGTGGGAGGTGACCATCCTCGCACACTTTCGTAGTACCGATTTGGAATCGGTACAAACATGCTGGGATTGTGATTTGCCGTTGACCCGAAGATCAGACCGTCTTCGCTGATTCCCAGACCCCAGGTGTTGTTGTTGCTGGAGCGAATGAACTCCAGATGCGTGACTTTGGGCGGATCTGTGCTGGATAGTTTGAACCGCCAGAATCCCATTCGAAACGTCTGAACAGGTTTGCCGTCAACGTGCGGCGTACTATTGTTGTACCCCTGCATCGCCCAGATCCAGTTGTCCAGTCCGTAGCGAAAGTTACTGACACCACCGTGAGTGTCTCCCAGCGCCCAGTCGGTGATCAGAGTTGTCTGCTCATCCGCTTTGTCGTCGCCATCGATATCATTGAGAAACACTGTTTCCGTGCCGTTCTGAACGACGGCTCCACCGCGGAAAATCACGATTGCTGTGGGGATACTCAGGCCATCGGCGAATATGGTGAATCGATCGGCGACGTGATCGCCGTCGGTATCTTCGCAGATTCGGATGCGGTCTCGGTTCTGGCCAAGTTCGTTTGGATAGTCGACCGTTTCGCACACCCACAGCCGTCCACGTTCATCCCAGGTCATGGCAATCGGTTTGGCGCCGAAGTCTCGTTCGTCGGCGTACAATCGAACAGACATGCCTTGTGGCGTGACGTAGTGTTCCAGCGATTCTTCCGGCGACAGAGGCTTCTGCATCATATTGCGCGGCGTCCCCTGCACGCCCCAGCTCGAACCGGGTGTGTAGCTGGGAATGTTCGGTCCGACGTCGATGTATTCGAAGTCAGCGATATCGGCGCGTGGAACCGTCATTTGCGGCACAGAGAAGATTCCGGATTCGCCGTAATCACCTGCCCGTTGAGGATCGGTTCCACACGCCCACCGGATTCCTCGTTCCATCAGATTGTGAAATCCAGGATGAGTCCATGTGCGCTCGTCGTGTCCCCAGGCCGTGTAGAAGACTCGGCCATTACCGTGGGTTCTGATCCATGTCCACGGTTCGCGTTCTTTGCCTTCGGCTTGGTTTCCTTCAACGCGGTATTCCAGAACCGTGCGGTCTTTTTCGTTGTGGCGATGGTGGATGTAAGTTTCGTCCCAGCTCTGAAAGCCGCCGTAGCCCTGCATGATCGGATGACGGGTGTGGGCACCTTGAGTCGTAAATACTCGACCGCCGTGCTTCAGAAACTGGGCTCCCATCAAAGCCACCATATCGGAGTTGTTTCTCCAACAATAAGTTGCACAGTGGATCGGAATGAACGCTCCTCCCGAGGCGACGTAATCCAATAGTGCAGCAGCCTGGTCATCTTCAATTGTGTCGATGTTTGCGTACAGGATCAGCCCGTCGAACTGGCTGAGTGTCTTTGGGTTCAACTCTCGCATATCGTCCGTGTACTTAAGCCGAATCCCTTTCGTTTCCAGTGACGGTGCGAGTTCCTGAAAGCGAGTTTCCGGCCGGTGGATGCCATTGTCTCCCATGAACAACAGGTTGAGTGTGTCGGCGTCCACATGCTGCATCGACATCCAACTGCCCAAAATAACGAGGGCGATCCTGAGCGGCAGGTACTTCGTATTCATGTGTTGCAATTCGTCTGGAACGATTGAGATCGGTGTCCTACGGCGCTTGTTCAACTTCAGAGTGTTGCCTGTCGCAGTACAATTCTCAAGCACGCACATTGCAAAGCAGGCAGCAGGATCCCGTGGATTTGTGGAGGATGTTGATCTGTTGGGGTGGTTCATTCGCCGTTTGTTGAGGCCACTCCCAAATATCGAATGCATCGGTCCGGCTACGGCGGGAATGGCTTGCAAGATTGGTCAATACGACATCCTTCGTCGAATCCATCGTGATCGTTTTCGGGCAGGCGATGCTGGTTGATTGACCGATAGCTGGATGCCTCTCAATAATGTTGCGTGGTCGGTGGTTTGGGGTATGGGAGCGTCAGGCAATGCGGCAGTGGAACGGTTGGGGGGACGAAGCCAATAGTTATCCGGTCAAGCCGGAGGCTCAGCAGTTTATCATTGATAAGCTCGGTGAAGCCCGGTGTTTGCCACAGGCTACACTGGCTGATGTGATTGCTCAGGTGCCACCCAGTCGTCTGGATGCTCATCGCCTGTTGGACCTCGACGCCGAACAGCGAGTCCGACATGCTCGCGGCCAGAGTCTGCCCGATTGGCTGGCAATGCGCAGTGGGCAGTACGGTCAATTTCCGGATGCGGTCGCTCATCCCTGCAGCGCCGACGAAGTAAGAGAGTTGCTGCAGCACGCACAGGAAGTTGATGCGCTCGTGATTCCTTACGGTGGCGGGACGTCGGTTGTCGGTCACATCAATCCTCCTGTGAGTGATCGGCCGGTGCTGACGATCGACATGAGTCGTATGAGTCAGTTGACGGATCTGGATGAAGTCAGCCGCATCGCGACATTTGGTGCCGGTGTCGCCGGGCCGAACCTGGAAGCTCAATTGCAGGCTCGAGGTTACACGCTGGGACATTTTCCACAGTCCTTCGAACTTTCAACACTCGGTGGCTGGGTGGCCAGTCGTTCGAGCGGGCAGCAGTCGCTGCACTACGGCCGCATCGAGCAGTTGTTTGCCGGTGGTACGATTGAAACGCCATCCGGCAGCCTGGAAATTCCCACGGTGCCCGCGTCGTCCGCCGGACCGGATCTCAAGCAGGTCGTGTTGGGTTCGGAAGGACGCATGGGGATCATTACCGAAGCGAAGGTCAAGGTTCAGACGCTGCCGGAATACGAATCCTTCCGAGTTGCATTTCTGCCTGACTGGACCACTGCACAGAAACTGGTTCGTGATGTCATTCAGCAAAGACTTCCCGTGTCCATGTTGCGATTGAGTAACGCTGTGGAAACGGCCACTCAACTGACGCTGGCCGGTCATCCCAATATGGTCGGACTGTTGGAGAAGTATCTGAATATGCGCGGCGTGAGTGATGGTAAGTGCATGTTGACCTACGGCGTTACCGGTCGTCGGTCACGGTGTAAATCTGTCGTGCGGACAGTGAAGTCGATGCTTCGGTGCGCGGGAGGTATCGACTGCGGCACGAAACTCGGAAACAAATGGCAGGAAAGTCGTTTCCGATCTCCCTATCTCAGGGAATCGTTGTGGCAGCTGGGCTATGTCGTGGACACCCTCGAAACGGCCACCGACTGGCCCTTTGTTACGGGCATGGTCGATGCTGTTGAAGGAGCATTGAAGCAGGCGGCGGCAACGGAACCCATTCATGTATTCACTCATCTATCACATGTGTATGCTCAGGGTTCCAGCGTCTACACCACCTATCTGTTCAGGATGGCTGATAGTTACGACGCGACGTTCGAACGGTGGCAGACGATGAAGAAGGCGGCGTCCGACGCCGTCGTGAAACATCGAGGAACCATCAGTCATCAGCATGGAGTCGGCACCGATCATGCCCCCTGGCTGGCAGCAGAGAAGGGAGAGCTCGGTTTGGGAGCAATCGATGCCGTGTGTCGGTTCTTTGATCCGAATCAACGCATGAACTCAGGCAAACTGCTTCCGGTCGATGGCGATTCCGATTCTTCATCGAGTGCAGGTCTGTCATGAACGGCGGAGGTGATGAAGAACGCCGAGACCAACTGTGGCAACGTCTGCAAAGCGACGAGAAATGGGACGCGGTCATCGTAGGTGGCGGTATCGTTGGTGCGGCGATTCTCCGAGAAGCCGTGCGATTTGGTCTGAAAGTACTGCTGCTTGAACAACGAGACTTCGCATGGGGCACATCCAGCCGTTCATCGAAGATGGTCCACGGCGGGTTACGTTACGTGGCCAGTGGACATTTTAAGATCGCTCGCGATTCCGTGCGGGAGCGGCAACGCCTGCTGAAGCAGGTTCCGGGTTTGGTCGAACCGCTGAAATATCTGTTTGCTGATCGGAAAGGCAAGTTTCCCGGACGAAGAAGCTTCACGGCCTTGCTGATGATTTACGATCTGTTTGCCAGACGGATGGACCATCGCTTTCTGAATCGCAATCAACTGGCGTTTCAGGCTCCTCAATGGCAGCAGGATGGACTGAAAGGCGCCTGCCAGTACACAGATGCCGCGACTGATGATGCGCGGCTGGTTCTGCGGGTCCTGCAGGAAGCAGTAGCTGCCGGTGGCCAGGTGATGAATTACTGTTCAGTTCAAAGTCTGCTTCAGGAAGACAACGGTCATGAAGCAAAGCAGGCGGTGGGTGTTGTCGCCAGAAACATTCTGAATGACGAAACTGCTTCGATTTCGGCGGGCGTTGTTATCAACGCGACTGGGGTTTGGACGGATCAACTGCGTCAACTGTTGGCAGCGGAATCAACAGTGAGGCCATTGCGCGGCAGTCATCTGGTCTTCCCGGCGTGGAAACTTCCTGTGCTTCAGTCCGTGACACTCATGCACCCCGAAGATAAGCGACCGGTGTTCATCTTTCCCTGGGAAGGTAGCACCATCGTCGGCACGACCGACCTGGACCATGAGCAGGATCTGTCCGTGGAACCGTCAATCAGTCGGCAGGAAGTCGACTACCTGTTTGCCGTACTGGATAGTGAGTTTCCGAGTGTTGGCTTGAAGGAATCCGACGTCATTTCCACCTACGCGGGTGTGCGTTCGGTGATCGGTACTGGGCGTCTTAACCCTTCGTCAGAAAAACGTGAGCACTGCATCTGGAATGACAACGGACTGGTGAGTGTCGCAGGTGGAAAGCTGACGACGTTCCGGCTGATTGCTCAGGATGTTCTCGAAGCTGCTTCCACGTATCTCCCCGCACTGAAAGATGTCAAGAGTGACGCGCCGGTCTTCGATTCGGTAAATGGATCGACTTCACTACGTTTGTTGCTGGGAGCTGATCAATGCCGTCGTCTGATTGGCCGCTATGGTCGCGAAATCGTTCCATGGATTGAGTCGGCTGAACAGGGTGAACTGGAACTGATTCCGGGGACGCACACTCTGTGGACGGAACTCAAATGGGCCGCAGCACGTGAACGAGTTGTTCATCTCGACGATCTGCTGTTGAGGCGGACACGTATTGGTCTGCTGGTCAAACAAGGCGCGAGTGAGCATTTGCCGAGAATCAAGGAGTTGTGTCAGTCGTTGCTGGACTGGGACGATTCGCGCTGGCAGGAAGAAGTCGAGCGATACAACAAACTGTGGCAATCGTACTACAGTTTGCCGGTCGCTGCAGAGGGAGCATCTTTGTGACAGAACGATACGACAAAGGTGCTGAATCTCTTGTACTGGCCATCGACAGTGGGACACAAAGTGTCCGGGCTCTACTATTTGACCTGCAGGGGAATCTGCTGGCCAAAACCAAGGTGGATCTTGCCCCGCAATCGTCTCCCGAACCTGGCTGGGCGGAGGAAGATGCCGTCGCTTCGTGGAACAGTCTCTGCGAAGCATGCCAGCAGCTGTGGCGGGAAATCGGTAATCAGAAGGATCGCATTGCAGGAATGGCTCTGACGACTCAGCGCGCGACGGTCGTCTGCCTGGACAATCAGGGGCACGTGTTAAGGCCCGCGATCAGCTGGCTCGATCAACGCCGCGTCAACAACCTGCCGCCCGTCGGCATGGGCCTGGACTGGCTGTTCAAGGTCGCAGGACAGGAGGAACTGGTTCGGTACTTTCGCACTCAGGCGGAAAGTAACTGGTTGCGCATTCATCAGCCGGATGTATGGAACCGGACCGACAAGTTCCTGCTCCTCTCCGGGTACTTTCACTATCGGTTGTGTGGAGATTTTGTTGACGCAGTCGGTTCTCAGGTTGGTTACCTGCCATTCAACTATCAGACGCAGAAGTGGGATTCGGACTGGAGCTGGAAATGGAGAGCGACAGACATTCGTCGGTCTCAGCTGCCAAGACTGATTCCCTCGGGATCGCCACTGGGGCATGTTAGCCAGGCCGCGGCTCGCGAAACCGGTCTGCCCGTCGGGCTGCCCATCATTGCAGGTGCTGCTGACAAGGCGTGCGAGATTATCGGATCGGGTTGTCTGACTCCGGACGTTGGATCTGTCAGCTGCGGAACGACAGCAACGATCAACACCACCAGCAAAAAGTATGTGGAAGCAATTCGGTTTCTTCCGGCATATCCTTCAGCGATTCCCGGATCATATTGCACCGAAGTTCAGACCTTCCGAGGGTTCTGGATGGTGAACTGGTTTAAGCAGCAGTTTGGCCTTGCGGAACAGCAGGAAGCAGAACGTTCCGGGGTGGCTCCGGAGTTTCTGTTTGACCGACTGGTGTCAGACGTTCCGCCAGGAGCGATGGGGCTTGTACTACAGCCGTACTGGACTCCTGGAGTCAAACTGCCAGGACCGGAAGCCAAAGGTTCGATGATTGGTTTCGGCGATATTCATGGTCGCCCTCATGTTTATCGAGCGATCCTGGAAGGCCTGGCCTACGCGCTGCGCGAAGGTGCGGAACGCATTGAGAAAGGGTCAGGAGTACAGATTAAGACTCTGCGAGTTTCCGGAGGAGGTTCTCAAAGCGATCAGATGATGCAGATCACAGCGGACGTTTTTGGCTTAACCGCGGAACGTCCTCATACGTACGAGACTTCGGGGCTGGGAGCTGCAATGGATGCGGCCGTCGGGCTTGGTTTGCATCCGGACTTTAAGACGGCGATTGAACGCATGAGTCACATTGCGGACAGCTTCCAGCCGAATCCGGACGCTCATCAGATATACGACCAACTCTACAAACAAGTGTACCGAAAGATGTACGACCGTTTGGGGCCTTTGTACAAGTCGATTCAGAAGATCACGGGATATCCGGCTGAGTGATCCTCGTTGAGCACATCACCAGAAACTGCCTTCACTTCAGGGGCGGTTGCGGCCATGTTTGTCGTGGCTTTCCACCCAGTCGCCGCCGACGACAGCCGCTGCCAGGGACAACTCACCAGCCAAAACTGTCGCAGCGCATATCTCGGCGAGTTTCTCAACCTTGCCGGTGCCATAGCAGTCCATCATTTCGAGACATTCGCGTTGAGTCGCCAGCCCGGTACCTCCACCGTACGTTGCCACAATCAGTGACGGCAGAGTAATTGACCAGTACAGATCGCCATTGTCTCTGAGATCGATATAGGTGATGCCGGCCTGGGATTCAGACACATTGGCCACGTCCTGACCCGTAGCGATGAATAACGCAGTAAGACCGTTGGCAGCATGCAGACCGTTGTTGGATGTCCCGGCCAGCATTCCTCCTACCATGGACACCTGACGAGCGCGATACAATGCGTTGGTTTCAACACGCATCTGAGTTTTCAGGACATCATTGGGAATGATTGTCTCCGCGACAACTCGCGCGCCACGCGAATGTAGTGTGTTGATGTGCGAGTGCTTCTTGTCGGTGTCGATGGCACCGGATAATGTAAATCTGGTTGGTTGGGGATAATGATCGGAGATCCATTCGCAGGCGGCCAGCGTGGCTTTACCGCAAAGATTCTGGCCGGCGGCATCACCTGTCGTGTAGTTGAATCGCAGATAACGCATCGGCCCGACACCATACTGTTCGATGTGTGACAAGCGGCCGACCGAAGTCGTGGCTTCAGCAGACTGCCGGACGTCTTCCAGATGTGACGTCAGCCAAGTGCCGAATTCACGAGCCTCACGAGCGTCGCCAAAATGAAATACCGGTGCCCGTTGCATGAAGCGTTCGACGACAGTTGTCTTCACCCCGCCAATTTCCGACAGCAGTCTCATTCCACGGCTGTAGCTGGCGACAAGCGTTCCTTCGGTCGTCGCCATCGGGACGTAGAACGCCCCGTCGGCATGTTCGCCGTTGACAATGAGTGGTCCGGCCAGGCCGACAGGAACCTGAGCGACTCCAATTGGATTCTCAATATTCCCCTGCAGAGTCGCTGGTTCAAACGATATTGCCGAGACGTGATTTAGCTGGACCCCGGTTTGTTTGGCGACGAATTGCTGTCGCTCTTCGATGATCCCCGGAGTGAAATTGTTGTCATTCCGACGAGGCACTGGTGTTCGGGAATTCGTGCTGGTGTCTGTCACTCTGGTTCTTTCCGAGACTTCGTTTTGTGTGCCACTGGCTCCGCCAGTGCGATCGAGCAACACTGCTGCGTTGAGTGCCAGACAGGCCGCAGGACCAAGGCACCCACGAGAATGGGGCTCATCGTTCTCAGCGACACAGAACATAGTACACTTTGCCGCTCCGCACTTCGATCACGTCCTCAATGCTGTCTGTGATGATCATGAAAACGATTCTGGTTGCTAACCGTGGTGAAATCGCTGTTCGAATCATTCGAGCGGCGGCGGATGCCGGGCTGCGGACCGTTGCCGTTTATTCAGAAGACGATTCTGCCGGCCTTCATGTCCGTCTGGCAGATCAAGCTGTGCCGCTGGATGGAAAGGGACCTGCTTCCTATCTGGATATTGAGCGTCTGATCGCTGTCGCGAAGACAACCGGGGCTGATGTGATTCATCCTGGATATGGACTGTTCAGTGAGAATGCGGAGTTCGCAGCGGCGGTTGAGGCTGCAGGATTGATCTTTGTCGGTCCGACTCCGGACACATTGTCAGTGTTCGGGGACAAAGTGCAGGCCCGAAGACTGGCGGAAGTATGTTCTGTTCCAGTTCCAGCTGGAAGCGCGGGACCGTGTGACCTGCAGGAAGCACAACAGTTCATTGATCACTTGCCTCCTGGGTCCGCGATGTTGGTCAAGGCTGTTGCCGGTGGCGGTGGACGAGGGATGCGACTCGTTTCGAGTTCGCACGAACTGCGGCAGGCCTGGGACATCGCAGAACGAGAAGCCGAGGCTGTCTTCGGCAATGGGGATTTGTTTGTTGAAGAATACCTGGCGAGTGCGCGTCACATCGAAGTGCAGATCGTAGGAGATGGCAGCGGGTACGTGAGTCATTTGGGTGAAAGGGAGTGCAGTCTGCAGCGTCGCTATCAGAAGCTGGTGGAAGTTGCCCCATGTCCCGTGCTGAGTGCTGACATGCGCAAGAGACTCACCGATGCCGCCGTACGAATCGGTAGGGCAGTGAATTATCGTGGAGTTGGTACCGTTGAGTTCCTTGTTACCGACGACGAAGAACGATTTGTGTTCATCGAGGTGAATCCTCGACTGCAGGTGGAACACACGGTGACAGAGGAAGTTTATGGCATTGATCTGGTTCGGACCCAACTGGCCATTGTTTCCGGAAAGAGTCTGACGGATCTGGACTTGATGCGGGAGGAAGTTCCAGTCCCACGGGGCTTCGCGATCCAGGTCCGGATCAATACTGAATCACTGGATACCGATGGTGAGGTACGCCCCGTTTCCGGGACTCTGCATGAATTTCAAATGCCATCGGGTCCCGGCGTTCGCGTGGATACTCACGGCTATCCCGGATACGTAACGGTACCAGCGTTCGACTCGCTGCTTGCCAAGGTCATTGTACGCAGCCGTTCAGACGATTTTGCCGATGCGGTTCGTCGGATGCACCGAGTACTCCATGAGTGTTGTATTGAAGGCGTTTCTACGAACTTAGAGTTTCTCACTCATCTACTGACTGACCAGCGTGTGATCTCCGACGATGTGCATACGCGTTTTGTCGACGACAACGCGGAGCAACTGTTCGCTGCAGTGCCGGAACGTTTTCAAACGGAAGTCGCGAAGGAGAGTCGTAGTGTTCCCGATGGTGTGAAGCTGATTCGTTCATCAATGCCAGGCACAGTCATCAAAATGGACTGCAAATCCGGTGATGAAGTTCGGCAGGGACAGCAACTGCTCATCATTGAATCTATGAAGATGCACCACGTGGTGAAATCTCCCGCAAACGGGATCGTAACGCAAACGGATGTCGCGACGGCTGATGTCATTTCCGCAGGTCAGTTATTGGTCTGGCTTGAACCGAATGATTCCGTTGAGAGTGTTTCGCAACGAGAGGATGTTCAGAATCTGGATCACATTCGTCCGGATCTGCAGGAGGTCTACGATCGAAAGGCAGCCGGACTCGATGAGAATCGGCCGGGGGCGGTAGAGAAACGACGAAAGACCGGGCATCGCACGGCCCGGGAAAACATTACAGATCTGTGCGACGAGGGAACGTTTGTGGAGTACGGATCGGTTGTCCTGGCAGCTCAGAGACGTCGGCGAAATCTGGACGACCTGATTGAGAACAGTACCGGTGATGGGATGGTTTGTGGGCTCGGGCAAATCAATGGAGATTTGTTTGGACCGGAACATGCTCGGGCGATGCTGATGTCGTACGACTACATGGTGATGGCCGGTACTCAGGGGATGATGAACCACTACAAGAAGGATCGCCTGTTTGAAATAGCAGAACGGAACCGTCTTCCGGTTGTGTTGTTTGCAGAAGGAGGTGGCGGGCGACCGGGAGATACGGATGCGCCGGGCGTGGCCGGTCTGGATTGCCAGGCATTCAACTATTTTGCTCGACTGTCAGCTTTGGTTCCACTGATCGGTATCACGACTGGTCGCTGTTTCGCGGGTAACGCAGTACTGTTGAGTTGCTGCGATGTCATTATTGCAACGAAGGGGTCCAATATTGGTGTTGGTGGTCCGGCAATGATTGAAGGTGGTGGATTGGGAGTCTTTCGGCCGGAAGAAGTCGGACCGATGGAAGTACAGGTTCTCAATGGCGTCGTGGATATCGCAGTCGAGGACGAAGCAGAGGCCGTTGTCATCGCAAAGAAGTATCTTTCATACTTTCAGGGACCGGTTGAATCATGGGAAGCCCCGGACCAGCGACGACTTCGATTTGTGGTTCCCGAAGATCGGCGACGGTACTATGACATGAAAGATGTGCTGTCGGGTATTGCTGATATCGGTTCCGTTCTGGAGTTACGTCCGCAATGGGGGATCGGAATCATCACGGCCCTGATTCGTGTTGAAGGTCGACCGATGGGAGTCATCGCCAATAATCCCGGTCATCTGGCTGGTGCCATTGATGCCGATGGAGCGGACAAGGCTGCTCGTTTTATTCAGCTGTGTGACGCCTTCGATCTACCGATTCTCACACTTTGTGATTGTCCCGGAATGATGGTGGGGCCGGAAACGGAAAAGACCGCGATGGTTCGTCGAGCGGGGCGAATGTTTGTAACGGGGGCCAATATCGACGTTCCATTCATGACGATCATCATTCGCAAAGGGTACGGCCTGGGAGTGATGGCGATGGCGGGAGGCAGTTTCAAGGCACCTCAGTTCACTGTGACCTGGCCCACCGGTGAGTTCGGCGGCATGGGGCTGGAAGGAGCGGTGAAGCTCGGTTACCGCAGGGAACTGGAAGCCATTGAGGATCCTGCGGAACGCCAGGCGACGTATGAGCAGATGGTCAAAAAAATGTACGAACACGGCAAGGCCGTGAACATGGCCTCTCACTTCGAACTGGACGACGTGATCGATCCTGCCGACTCACGTCACTGGATCATCACAGCACTGAATTCAATTCCGCCTCCCCTGCAGCGTACGCATAAGAAACGCCCCAATGTGGATACGTGGTAGTTCGCGCGCTGTCAGCTGCAGTCGTGAATGAATTGATGACCTTGCCGCGTGTATCCCCTGGACAGCTTCTGTATAGTCGTGCTGCATTTTTGACTTCCTGGATACCTATTGGAGAACATGATGGCAACCGCAAGTCTTCAGCTGCGAACGCTGATCAGGGACGACAATACTCTGGAGCTTTCGCTGGCGGAGGTGGATGTTCCTGACCCGGGACCGAATGAAGTACTTGTCCGCGTAGAAGCGGCACCAATCAATCCATCCGACCTGGCGCTGCTGTTTGGTCCCGCCGACATGACGACCGCACGTGTCAGCGGCACCGCGGAGAGACCAGTCGTAACAGCAGATATTCCTGAGAAGCTGATGAAGCTGGTGCAGGCTCGTCTGGGGCAGTCGCTGCCGATTGGCAACGAGGGATCCGGTGTGGTGGTCGCGGCAGGTTCATCAGATGCGGCTCAGGCTCTGATGGGCAAGATGGTTGGCATCATTGGTGGGGATATGTATTCGCAGTATCGATGCGTCAACGTATTCCAGGCCCTGGAGCTGTCGGACGGTACTACTGCAGCGGAAGGTGCTTCCTGTTTCGTGAATCCGCTGACTTCTCAGGCAATGGTTGAAACCATGCGGATGGAAGGGCACACGGCGCTCGTTCACACGGCCGCTGCATCTAATCTTGGCCAGATGCTCAACCGGATTTGTCAGGCGGATGGTGTTGATTTGGTGAACATTGTGCGCAAGCCAGAGCAGGAAGAGTTGCTTCGAGGAATGGGGGCGAAGTATGTCTGCAACTCCGCTGCCGAATCATTTCGAAGTGATCTGACGGAGGCACTGGTCACGACGGGAGCCACGATCGCCTTCGACGCGACTGGTGGCGGCAGATTGGGGAGCGACATTCTTACGTGCATGGAAGCCGCTGCTGCCCGTTCGATGACCGAATACAACCGGTATGGATCAGACGTCTACAAGCAGCTGTATATCTATGGCGGGCTGGATCGTAGCCCGACCACGTTGACACGGAACTATGGCTTTGCGTGGGGAGTCGGTGGGTTTCTGCTGACCCCGTTTCTCAGGAAAGTAGGGATAGAAAAGCAACTGGCCATGCGCGCGAGAGTAGCAGCCGAGATCAAGACCACGTTTGCCAGTCACTATACGAGTGAAGTTTCACTGGCAGGCGCTTTGTCGCCAGAGGCAATGTCCGTCTACGGTCGACAGGCAACCGGTGAAAAATTTCTGATCCTGCCGCAGGCGTGATACGGTGTGGCCGTGATCGGCAAACGCACGTCACCTGAAAGTCTAGGGGCTGAGTAGCGAGTGTGATCTCGGTGGGACAGAAAGTGAGAGGGCATGATTTCATGTTTCACGCTTTTGAGTGGTCAAATTCCACTTTGTTTGAGGACCCCGATGGCGACCAACCCTCTGAGTTGTCGGCGTGGAGTCACGGAAGCATTTCGCCTGACGAATCCGGAACTCACTTTGGATTCGTTCAATCAGGCCGAATCAAGCTGAGGTGTGAATCCGGACACTTTGAAATCCGTGCCGGAATGTATTTCAGTGTCCCGGCGGCGTGTGAAATCGAAGGATCTGACAGTCGCGGGATACTGTGTACGAGGCGAAATTATCAAGGGTTCTTTCAGATTGGCGGACCGATCGAGAGTTTAGGTCGCCTGCGATATATCGATGGCTGCTCAGATTCGCTGCTGATCCCACCGGTCATTTGCGGTGATCCCTGTCTGAATCTGCTGCACATCCCTCCTGGAACCGCTCAGACACAGCACACGCATCCGAGTCTGAGAGCCGGAATCATCGCCAGTGGAGAGGGTGAATGCCGGACGCCGGAGCGTACCTTTCGGCTTACGCCAGGCACCATCTTTGTGATTCCTGCCGAATCCGAACACAGCTTTCATACAGTGGATTCAGAACTCCGTGTGATTGCCTGGCATCCGGATAGTGATACGGGGCCACGTCACGATGACCATCCAATGGTAAATCGAACGATTGTGGACGGAGTTTCGGCCTCGCAGATTCCGGAGATTCGCACATGAAATGTCCGGAGTGTTCCACCAATCACCGCTACCGCAGCGGAATGATCTGCCGTTGCGGGTACCACTTCGTTCTCGATCCGAAACGCGATGGCTACGCCGACGGACGCATCCTTGCCGCGTTTCGAAAAGCCAGTGGAGGGGAGACACGATATTTTACGAGGAATCAGCTGGCGACGGAGATTCAGAGAATGCGTCCGAGGACGGTGACAGGAATGACGGTCAGCGTTGTACTCGTGATCGGATCTTTCGGTCTGTGGCTTCTTGATCTCGCTCCGCTTGTTTTTTGCCTCTTTTTCGGGGCAATCGGCGCCCTGACGTTTGTGGAATCGTTGTTGGGGCCGGTGTTGCAGTCGGTGTTTGGTTTCGGACGACTGGATCCGTCAAAGCTCAATCGTGCAGTCGACAAGTATGAAGCGAACGCAAAGCCATGTGCGTTTCTACTGCGAGATGATCGTCCTCTGGCAGAACCACCTCCGGACTGGCCGGAATCAGACATCTATGATTACGGTGTTGAAGGTATTCTCATCGTGGGACGCCCCTTGCTGGTTGATCTGTTTGTCCTTAACGGGTTCCACACAGAGAACCGCATGCTGGTTGTCAGTGAATGCGGTTACCCGGACTATCTTGTTCCCCATGCCAATCGTATTGTCAGTGAACAGCCGGATGTACCTGTCTATGTGCTCCATGATTCCACTCCCAACGGAACGCAGATGGCCAGGCGGCTGACGGTCTCCCGTATCTTTGATCTTCAGGGACATGCGATTACCGATCTCGGGCTGGGACCCGACGATGTAAATCGAATGCGTCATCTGAAAAAGTTTGCGGCAGGTGGGAGTGTTGAAATTGATCACTTGAGATGGAATCGACTCTGCAATGGTGCGGCCGCAGCTATCGTCGGAGGGTCGACTCTGGTGAATGTGATTGATGCCGACCCGGATGGATCAAGACTGAGTTTTGGCTGACTTGCAATGAGTGCCGTTGAAGGGGCAAATTGATGAGGATTCTTGTTCCACTCCTTATTCTGATGTCGATGGCAGGCTGCGGCCAGCGCTCTCAATCGGAGTCGTTCGAATCAATCCGCCGGCTTGTTTGTGAGGGACGCCATGCTGAAGCGATTCCCCGGCTCGAGGCATACAAAGGTCGGCATCAGTCGCGAGCCGGTCTGTTTCTCGGGAAAGCTCATCTGGGGCTTGGTGACCTGGATCAGGCAAGAAAGTCATTCAGCGATACGATCCGTGACTTTCCGGACTCACTCGAAGCTCACAAGTGTCGCTACAAGCTGGCTCTGTTGGCATTATTGGACGGCGACTCTGAAGCAGCAAAGGTTCAGTTTGCTGACTTGAGCAACGAAGCAAATGGGCCATTGGTCGCAGAAGCGAAGGCAATGGCGGAGTACCTTGAGTAGTGTCGCTCTACGGGTTTACCGGACCGCAGGATTCAAAGCTGCTTAAGACGATGAGCAGCAGTTTGGCGCATCGTGGAGCCACACAAGCAACTGCCAACCTTGGGGGACATTTCGTCGAGGAAGGTCCGAATGTCTCAATTGCCTGGTCGGGTACGCTGCGACCACATCCGGGTTCTTTGCTGCAATGCTACCAGGACCACGGAATTGCATTTGTCCGCCATCTGAACGGTGAATTCGTGATTGCTGTTCAGGATGGTGAGTCGCTGTACGTGGCTCGGGATGCGGCTGGAGCACGCACCTGTTGTTACGGTCACCACGGGGATCGCTGGCATATTGCCGCTGAACCAAAAGGTATCTGGCAGCTGCCTGGTTTCTCTCGTCGGATCCGCCCCGCAGCGGTTGCTCAATACTTCACGTATAGTTTCATCCCAGGCAATGGAACGATGCTGGAAGACATCTGGGAGCTGCCAGCAGGCCACTACGTTCATTTGAAGTCCGGCAAGTCGTCGGATTTGAGATGCTGGTTTGACAAGGCTTCACCACCATCATTCCTGGAAACCACGCCGAATGATGCGCCTCAGCGATTTCGAAATCTACTGCAGCACGAAGTGTCGCTCCGCTTGTCAGAGACAGATCAGCCGGTCGTGTTTCTTTCCGGTGGTCTGGATTCCAGTGTCGTGACTGCGGAAGTTGCGCGCCAGAGTCGCCGACGGGTAAAGACGTTTGCGATTCACTTCGGGCGTCGGTACTCCAATGAACTTCAATTTGCTCGACAGGTTGCTGAGCGATTTGGAACAGACCATGAAGAAGTCGAGATCAGTCCAAAACGTGCGGTTGCGAGAATGCGGGAGATGGTCTGGCGGTTGGACGACCCGATCGGTGATCCGGTAACGGCTCCGAACTTTGAGCTGGCTTCTCATGCCGCAGCACAAGGTGCGACTCATGTGTTCAACGGTGAGGGTGGTGATCCGTTGTTTGGTGGCCCGAAGAATCTGCCAATGCTGCTGGGACACTGGTATGGAGGCCTGGGGCATTCGAAACAGTCGCGGGAACAGCGGTATCTCGAATCGTACCGTCGAGGTTACGAAGAACTACCGCATTTGTTGACGCCCGATTTTCAGGCACACTACTCAGATGTTGATCTGCACGCTCCACTCACCCCGTTCTTTGATTCGGCCGGGCCGTTTCTGCACAAACTGCTGGCGATTAACACTCAGCTCAAAGGAGCCCATTTGATTCTGCCGAAAGTCGAACGAATGCTGGTGGCATCCGGCGTCATTCCGCTTTCCCCGATGTTTACAGGCGACATGATTCGGCTGGCATTTTCTTCACCACCGAACACCAAACTTCGGCATGGAATTGAGAAGTGGCTGATGAAGGAAGCCTATCGGGAGCTTCTTCCTCCGGAGATTATCGCTCGGCCAAAAAGCGGGATGCGAGTACCGGTTCATTTCTGGTTCAAAGGACCGTTGCGTCGTTATGCACGGTCATTGCTCAGCAGAAAGGCGCTGAGGCAGTCCGGAATCTTTAATCCGGATCGCGTGCAGCAATGGCTGAAGTACGACATTGAGCAACCCAACGGACGATATGGCCTTCGACTCTGGATGCTGCTGACGTTTGAGCTGTGGCGTCGTATTGTCGTGGAGAACGAACCTGTGTAGGGCACTGGTTGTAGCCAGGTGCTCACTCGTTGGGAATCAGAAATCCAAGGTGATGTTCGAAGTGTCGGAGCTGTAGCTGGGTGCCCTGCTCTTTGGTCATTGGGCCGTAGAACGGGGACGGATGCAGTTCGCCGTCGTGGCTCGCGAAGCGTTCGACCGTGGCCTTCAGCGTTGCCAGTGCTGCCCGATCTTCGGCAGCATTCGGAGCCGGCACCGTTGAGGGCATGGTCGGGATGTTGTCTTTGAATCCGTCCTGCAGGACAGATTGGAACTGCTTCTTTCCAATCGTGACTTTCATCATCCACATGAGTGCGCGCACCACAATGTTGGACTGCGGAAAACCATCGATCGGATAACGCAGCCATTCGCTGAGGTGCCCGCAGCACTGACTGAGATTCCAGTTGCCGGCGGACTGGTAGCCGGATTCCAGCAGCCGTTCGGCTTCCACCATTGCCTGATGCAGATCGGCAAAGTGAAGTTTGCGTTTTTGAGTCATGGGCACACCTATCCGACGGAAGCTGTTTCCGGCTGTATCGTGGACGCGTCTTCGGCACTATGGCACTGGACCGTTCCATCGTTGAACTGCAACAGGTCATCAATGCTTGTCCCCGTGATCTTTGAAGCAGCAAAGACGCCAGTGACCAGTGCTCCCAGGACTCCGTGAGCATTTGTGCATTGGCCGCAGTGAAAGAGTCCCTTGATCTCCGTGCGGATTCGCGGAGCGCCGGGGCCAATCTGAGACATCAGTTTGGCATGTCCGTACAGGTTTCCTCGATACGAATTCACGTAGAAGTCGTTGGTGAGCGGGGTGCCCAGTTCACACAGCTTCAGGTGATCCCGAAGATTTGGGATCACCTGTTCCAAAGTGTCCAGCATGCGGTTGGTGAGATGCTTCTTGAAGGCTTCGTAGTCGTCCGGTCGTTCACCGTAGGCAGTGTCCTTCCAGCGTTCGAAGGCCTCATACGAAACAAAAGTAAATGCTTCCATCGAATGCAGCCCCGCGTGCATCTTGCTGGGGTCTTTCTTTGTCGTGACGGTCAGGAATCCACCGGCGAACGGTCCGTCT
>Ga0180430_10000948_pt1 | contig 30002 bp, 26 predicted proteins | sample SS_ome_9_FD_132999 | JGI IMG/M metagenome (GOLD analysis project Ga0180430, IMG submission 132999) | Hypersaline lake sediment archaeal communities from the Salton Sea, California, USA - SS_1_S_2 metaG | ecosystem: Environmental > Aquatic > Non-marine Saline and Alkaline > Hypersaline >... | reverse complement strand
GACCGCTTGCGAATCCAGCCGGCGCGGGCGAGGAGCTGAAGGTGATAGTGCACGCCATTGGTCGAGCGGATTCCAAAGCGCCGGCCGATCTCGCGCAGCGTCGGCGGCGCCCCTTCCGCCGCCTGGCGGTGGACGATGAAGGCGTAGATCTCCCGCGTTCGTGCGGGCAGAGCGGGTGGGGCGGAGACCGGAACCATGAAACCTCCAGTGTGGGAGGGGTTGGGTGTCGGGGGGAAGAGTACTGAACATTTGTTCATCCCGCAACCCCCCTGATTGTGGAATGAGAACTGCTGGTTTGATCGCCCAACTTGGGATTCCGCAGGCAGTTGGCCGTGTCGATCTGCTGTCAAGCCAAGGACCTGGAGTCAGCGACGAACAGGGGGGCGCGCTCCGTCCGGGCCGATCGGTCCCGCACGCGAGCAACAACGCCGCAACGAACAGACCGAGAATAGGATGGCCGCCCCGATCGGCCGTCTGCGATCCACAATCAGCGGAGGAAGAGGAGGCTCAGGTCGGGCCAATACGTCACCAACACCAACCCCACCAGCAGCACGAGCAAAAACGGCAGCGTCGCGGCGTACACGCGCAGAATCGGCTGGCGGAAGCGGAACGAGGAGATAAAGAGGTTCAGCCCCACCGGCGGCGTCATGAAGCCGATCTCGAGGTTGGTGAGAAAGATGATCCCGAGGTGGGTCAAGTCAACGCCGTAGCGCTGCGCGATCGGAATGATCAACGGCACGACGACGATCAGCGCGGAAAAGACGTCCATCAAGCAGCCGACGATCAAGAGGAAGACATTCAACGCCAGCAAGAAGCCGAGCCGACTGGTAATGACGCCCTCGATGCCGTCCAGAATCTGCATCGGCACCTCGGCGTCGATCAGGTAGTTGGTCAAGCCGAGGGCCGCGGCAAGGATGATCAGGATCCCGCCGACCAGCGTCATGCTTTCGGTCGCGACACGTGGCAGGCGCCGCCAGGAAATGTCGCGGTAGATCAAGACCTCGACGACGAGCGCGTAGAAGGCTGTCGCCGCGGCCGCTTCGGTGACCGTCAGCTTGCCGCCGTAGATCCCGCCGAGCAGGACGAAGGGCAGCGGGATCTCCCACGCCGCGCCGCGCACCGCGCGCCCCAGCTCGGCCCAGGTGAACGGGGTGCGCCCCCCCACCTTCCAATGCCGCACGCGGAAAAAGGAGTACACCGCCAACAGCAGAATCAGCAATGCACCGGGCAGGATACCGGCGAGGAAAAGCCGGTCGACGGTCGGACCGCTGAGCGGATCGGCCAGCGAAGTGCCGGCCGTCTGGGTAGCAACGTAGCTGTAGACGATCAGGGCCAGACTCGGGGGAAAGAGGATCCCGAGACTGCCGCCGGTCGTCAGCAGGCCCAGCGAAAAGCGTTCGGAGAAACGATCCTTGAGCAGCGCCGGCATCAGCAGACCGCCGAGCGCGACGATCGTGACCCCGCTGGCGCCGGTGAAGGCGGTGAAGACCGCGCAAGCGATCATCGCGACCAGCGCCAGTCCACCCGGCAGCCAGCCGAAGGCGGCGCGCGTCAGGCGCACAAGGCGTTGCGGCGTGCCTGCTTCGGCGAAGAGGTAGCCGGCGAAGGTGAAAAGCGGGATGGCGACGAGCACCGGCGAACCGGTCATGCGCATCATTTCCGTCACGACGGCGGCGGTTGAAATGTCGGCGGCGGCGAACGCGAGCAGCGCGGCAAGCGCGAGAATCGCGTAGAGCGGCGTGCCGAGCAGCGCGAGCAACGGAATCAGCACAATCCACAACCAGGTCACGCGGTCGTCTCCGCTTGCATGTCACTCAGGCGCCCCTCGCGTTCGGCGGCCAGGCGATCGAGCTCCGCGTTCGGCGCCAGGGCACGATCGACGAAACGCACCGCACAGAGGGCGAACCCGAGAAAGATCACGCCCGCCAGCAGCCACACCGGGAGGCCGAGAAAGCTGGTCGTGCCGAAGTCCTGCTCCTGCCCCATGAAGACCCAGGCGGCGCGCGCGAGCACCAGGCTCACCGTCGCCGCGACGAGGGCGGTGAAGCGGGTGACGGCGCGCTCGACGGGCGCGGGCAGAAGGCGGGCGAGCACGTCCATATGGATGTGGCGCAGCTTTCCGGTCGCTACGATCGCCCCAGCGAAGCCGAGTGCTAAGACGAGATGCCGTAGGAGGGGATCGATCCAGATCAGTCCGGTCTGAAAGACGTTGCGCAGCACGATCTGTAGCATCGCGCCGCCGACCATGCCGAGAATCAGCACGGTCAGGAGCACCCGCTCGCCGATCGCGACCGCGCTCTCCCACCGCGCGCCGCCGATGCGCCGGCGAACCAGCGCCCGCAGGACGATCCAGGCCAAGAGCGCCGCCAGGGCCCAGGGGTAGAAGGTCCCCGCTCCGGCGGTGCCTGCGATCCAGCCCGGCTCCACGGCGCCGTCCCTATCCCTGCTGGCGCGCCGCTTCGAGGGCGGCCGTCAGCCGGTCGAGCAGCTCGGGGTCGTACAGCTCGCCGGCCAGTCGCTGCCAGACACGCCGGCCCACCGCCTCGAACTCCGCCAGCGCTCCGGCCTGCGGGTCAATGCGCTCGATGTTGCGCTCGGAGATCGCCGCGGCCGCCTCATCATTCTGGGCCCGCGTCGCAGCCAGCAGGCGCGAGAAGATTTCCGCCGCAATGCGCTCTAGCGCCTCGGCTTCGTCGGGCCGCAGCTTGTCGAACTGCGACTGGCTCAGCACGACGGCCCCCAGCGCGTGGGTAATCGGGATGTCGGTCATGTAATTGAGGCGGGTGAACCACTGCAGCGAGAGACAAGCATAGGGCGTCGCGTAGACGGCATCGACGATGCCGGTCTGCAGGCTGGTCAAGACGTCGGTGAGGTTCAGCGGCACCGGCGTCACGCCGAGTTCGTCGAGGAACGCCTCGGCGAGCGGATCGCCTTCCCAGAGCCAGGTCTTGCGCGCTTTCAGATCGGCCAGGCTGCGCACCGGGACCTGGCTGAAGAAGTTGACGAAGCCGACTTCAGCCCAGCCGAGCAGGTGGAACCCGCGGTCCGCGAGGCGGCGTTCGAAGGTCGGGTCGAGCACTTCGTGGGCGAGTGAAACCTCCTGTGCATTGCGGAAGAGAAAGGGCAGTTCCATGATCCGCAATGAGGACTCAATTTGTCCCAACCCGACCCCGGTCAGACCGGCGCCATGGATCTGGCCGGTGCGCATCTTGCGCAGCACATCGAGATCGCTGCCCTGCTGGCCGCCCGGATAGAACTTGAAGCCGACTTCACCATCGGTTTCGGCGCGCACGCGCTGGTCGAGCTCATGCATCAGCTTCATCCAGGTCGAGCCCTCAGGCGCGATCGTGGCAACCTTGAAGCGCACCCGCGGGCGTTTCGCCTCGGCGGAGAGCGCGGACAGGAAGACGGCCGCGATCATGATCGGCACCAGGATTCGTAGCCTCAGACGCCCGCTGCGCATCTCGTCTTCCCTCGCTTCCTTACTCTCGGCCACGGCCCACGGCGGGGCCGACGCGTCGATTCGCGGCGGGAGCGGCGGCCAACCGAGCTTCCTCACGCCGCGTCCGCGATGGTTCAGAAGAGCTCGTAGCGCTGCTCCAAGAGCTCACGCGCACGCTGTTGCGACACGGTGTTGATGAAGCGCACCGCCGGCATCGCGCGCGGGTCGTGAACCAGCACATCCTCCAGCGTCGCGGTGAATTCGGCCTCGTCCAACGCCATCACGTTGTGATAGCGGGCGTAGAAAACGCGATGCAGCAGGAAGTCCTCGCCGGCAACCGCGAACGCCTGCTCGAAATACCGGCGCGACTGCTCGAGGTTCCCCCCGAGCCCCTGCGGGATCGTCGCCAGGGTCATCCCCATCACCGCGTAGGGCATGCCGTAGAAGTAGCTGGGTTCGAGGTCGATCGCCGCTTCGAGGAGCACGAACACGTAGGGCAAGTCGAGCATCTCCCGCGGCCGGTCGAGATTGGCGAGCACGTATTGGCCGAGGCAGGCCCCGGTCCAAAGAAGAAGCGGCGCCAAGTCCCGCGGCTTCTCGGCGGCAATGCGCCGGCGCAGCGCATCCGGGCCGGCGTCCCACGCTTCGGCGAACCAGTCGATGCGGCGTAGGAAGCGGCTCCCGAGCTCGCGGCCTTCGCGATAGAGCTCGGTCGCGTAGCCGGGATCCTCGTCTCCCACGAAGATCAGCGCGTAGGAGGCATAGAGCTGGACGGTCGTCGTCCAGACATCGGTGTTTCCCGGATCGGAGCGGCAAAGCCCCCGCAACAGGAGGATCTGTCCCGGGATGCCTTGGCGGGCGGTCTCGATGTCGGCCGAGGAGAACGTCTCGGCCAAGGCGGCATCGATCAGCGGAACGGTCGAGTAGACGAGAAGCTTCTGGCGCGAACAGCCACTACCGGCGAGCAAGACCGCCGCGAGACAGACAGCGACCCCAATCCACCGTCCGCGTAGGGCGGCCTGCCGACGTCCGTTCATCGGGTCTACACCTCTCTCTAGCCCGCTCGTCACCGTCCTCCGGCGCTGAGCGCGCAGGGCACTCTAGCGCCGGTCCGCCAGGCTGTCAAACGCCCTCACCGGGAACCGCGCGCCCGCGCTCGGTGTCTTGACGCATGGCGCGGACGTCAGTACAATTCCGCCCCGTCCGACGCGTCAGGTTTCTTGTCGAATGCGCAAGGTCAAGGTTGGCAAGAGGATCCAACGATGATCGAAGTTCGTGGATTGACGAAACGATTCGGTTCGACGGTCGCTCTCGACGATGTCGACTTCGACGTCGCCCAGGGGGAAGTGCTCGGTTTCCTCGGCCCCAACGGCGCCGGCAAGTCGACCGCGATGCGCATCATCACCTGCTATTTCCCGCAGGACGCGGGCCAGGTGCGCGTGGGCGGACTCGACACCCGCACCGACAGCGTCGCCGTCCGGCGGCGGATCGGGTACTTGCCGGAAAGCGCCCCGCTTTATCAGGACATGGGCGTCGAGGAGTACCTCGCCTTCATCGGGCGCATCCGCGGCCTCGACCCACCGCAACTGCGCCGCCGGATCGCGGACATGATCTCCGTCTGCGGCCTGACTCGCATGGCCCACCGCCTGATCGGCACCCTCTCGAAGGGCTACCGCCAGCGCGTCGGGCTGGCCCAGACGCTGATCCACGACCCGGACGTCCTGATTCTCGACGAGCCGACGACCGGCCTCGATCCGAACCAGATCGTCGAGATCCGTGACCTGATCCGCCGTGTCGGGCGCGAGAAGACCGTCATCCTGAGCACGCACATCCTGCCCGAGGTCGAGGCGACCTGCAGCCGTGTCCTGATCATCAACGAGGGTCGCATCGTCGCCAGCGGCACGCCGCAGGAGCTGGCGACGCAGTCGCAGGGCGAGGCGCGCATCTTTGTGACCGTGAAGGGCACGCCGGCGGCCGAGGTCGAAACCAGCCTCGCCGCGGGCGGCTTCGCGCGCGATCTGCGCGCGCTCGAGGCGGCGGCGGGCACGGCCCGCTTTGTCTTCCAGAGCGACGTCGCCGATCCGGAGGAGCAGCTCTTCCGCCTGGCCGTCGCGCAGCAGTGGACCCTGACCGAGCTGCGCCGCGAGTCGATGAGTCTCGAACAGGTCTTCACGCGCCTGACGACGCGCGAGGGCGTCGCCCCGCGTTAGGCGCGCGGGAAGCGGGCGGCGGGCGCGCTGCGGCGACCCGCGCCGCCCCGAGAAGCATGGCCCCGGGGGGCAACCGGCGTCCCCAAGAAGAGGAATGCGACGATGAGCAATGTCTTCGCCATTGCGGGCAAGGAGTTTCGCAGCTATTTCGAGTCGACGATCGCCTACATCTTCATGGTCATCTTCCTCGTCTTGACCTCGTTGCTCTTCTTCGAGCTGCAGAAGTTTTTCGTCATCGGCCAAGCGACGCTGCGCGACTTCTTCGGCCTCGTGCCGATCGTCATGCTCTTCTTCATCCCGGCGATTTCGATGCGCATGTGGGCCGAAGAACGCAAGCTCGGCACGCTCGAAACGCTGATGACGTTGCCGGTGCGCGACTGGGAGGTCGTCCTGGGGAAGTTCGCCGCGAGCATGCTCTTCCTGTTGATCACGCTCGCGCTCACCTTCCCGCTGCCAGTGATGGTCGTCGCGCTCGGGAATCCCGACCCGGGGGCGCTGATCGGCGGCTACTTGGGGCTCGTCCTGCTCGGCGCGGCCTACCTCTCAATCGGCCTCTGGATCTCGTCGCTGACCGAGAATCAGATCGTCGCCTTCATCAGCGCCGCGGTCATCTGCTTGATTCTCTTCATCATCGGGGTCGACATCTTTCTGACCGCCTTGCCGCGCTGGATGGTCCCCTTCTTCAAGAGCATCGCGCTCGGCAGTCGTTTTAGCTCGATCGAGCGCGGCGTGATCGATTTGCGCGATCTGCTCTACTACGTCTCGATGATCGGGTTCTTCCTCTTTCTGAATGTGCGTTCGGTCGAGCTGCGGCGCGGCGCCTAGGGGCGCCGGCGGGGAGCGCGGAGCAGGCACGACGCACACGGCGGAGCGCAGGAACGAAGGAGCACAGAGCGATGGCTGAGTCGATCGGCAAGGGACGCAGGATGAGCGCGGCGATCGTCGGCACGATCCTGGTCGCCGCCATCCTGATCCTGATCAACGTGATCTTCTCCGGGACCTTGATCCGTCTCGACCTGACGGAGGGCAAGGAATTCACGATCTCGGAGGCCACACGCGAGATCCTCGGCGATCTCGAGGACCTGGTGACGATTACCGTCTACATGTCCGCAGACATGCCGCCGCAGCTCTCGACCCTGCGCCGGCAAGTCTCCGACATGCTCGACGAGTATCGCAACTACGGGCGCGGCAAGGTGCAGGTTGACTTCGTCGATCCGGCCGGCGATCCGGAGCTCGAACGCCGCTTGCGGATGCTCGGCATTCCGCAGATCCAGGCCCAGACCGTCGAGCGCGACCAGCTCCAGGTCGTCAACATCTACCTCGGGCTGTCCGTCACGTACTTGGACCAGCAGGAAGTGCTGCCGGTGATCGAGGACACCTACGCGCTCGAGTACGACCTCACGGCCGCGATTCTCAAGGTGAGCCGCGAGGAGGAAGACGTCGTCGGCATCCTCGCCGGACCGGTGCTGCACGAGCTCTCCACGGACATGACCGGATTGAACGAGCTCCTCCAACGGCAGTTCACGATTCGCTCGGTCGATCTGGGCGAGGGCGAAGAGAGCGTCCCCGAGGAGATCGATCTGCTGATCGTCGCCGGACCGAACAACGTGCCCGACCGCATCGAGTACCAGCTCGATCAGTTCCTGATGCGCGGCGGCCACGTGCTCTTTCTGGTCGATCCGATCCGCCTGCCGGAAGGCGGCGGGCTGCAGGCGATGCCGGTGACGAGCGGCATCGAAGATCTCCTCGCCCACTACGGCGTGCGCGTCCAGAAGGCGATGGCGCTCGACCGCGCGTACTGCTCAACGGCGAGCTTCGCCGGTGGATTCGTCCGCTACACCGTTCCCTACCCTTACTGGCCGAAGGCGATCCCCGAGCTGCTCAACCAGGAGCATCCGATCACCAACCGGCTCGAATCGCTGACCCTGCCGTGGACGGCGCCGCTCGAAGTCGACGTGCCGATCGCCGAGGGCGATCCACTGCCACGCATCCGCGAACTGGAGCGCGCCAACGAAGAGGCGCGGCGCGAGATCGCCCGCCAACTCGGGGTCGAACTGGAAGAGGATCAGGCCACTGAGGCCGGCGCCGACACAAGCGCCGGGAGCGCGACGGCCGATCTCGCCACCCGCGCCGCCGCCGACACCGCCGCGGCCGCCGGCGAGGGGGACGCGCTTGCCTCGCCGCGCGCCGATGTCCTCGTGCGCACCTCACCCAGCGCCTGGCAGGTCAGTGGGCGCTACGACCTGAATCCGCAGCAGCCGTTCCGCCCGACGGGCGAGACCGACTCCGAGGTCCTCGCCGTCGCGCTGCAGGGCCGCTTCGACAGCTACTTCGCCGAGCGCAACGCCCCGCCGCTGCCCTCCGCCGCCGCCGACAGCGCGGCCGCGGTCGCGGCACCGACCGAGACGCCGCTCGTCGCGAGTCCCGAGACGCGCCTGCTCGTCGTCGGCAATGCCCAGTTCGCGACCGACACCTTTCTCGGGCAATTCCCGGCCAACTCCGTCTTCTTGCTCAACGCGATCGACTGGATGACGTTTGGCGACCAACTGATCAGCATTCGTTCCCGCGGCGCCACGGAACGCCCGCTGGCGAGCATTGCGGATGCCGCCAAGTCGCGCATCAAGCTCGCCTGCATCTTGGGAGCGCCGCTGCTGGTCGTGCTCTACGGCGTGCTGCGCGCGACGCATCGCCGGCGCCGCCGTTCGGCGCAGGAAGTGGCCGCTCGGGACGCATAGGGGAGGAAAGCGACGATGAGTTCGAGGTCGATGGTCGTGCTGGCCGTACTGGCGGCCATCCTGGTCGTCATCGCGATCACGTCGCGGCGCGCCGAACGCGCCGAAGAGACGTTGGCCACCGGTCCGATCTTCCCGCAGGCGGACTGGGAGGCGGTGACCACGATCACGCTCGCGGCCGACGGCGACACGGTGCGCCTGGAGCGCCCGCAGGACCGCTGGCGCGTGGCGACCGAGGGCGGCTTCCCGGCCGACACGACCTTGGTGGCGCGGATGCTGGAGAAGACGGAGCTCTTCGACCGCCGCCACTTGCGTTCGCGCGCTCCGGAGATGCAGGCGAAATTCGAGGTCGACGCGGGTTCCGGCATTGCGGTCCAGATGTACGCCGCCGGGGGCGACCCAGTCGCCCGCTTTCGCATCGGCAAGACGGGACCCGACTTCCGCAGCCAGTACCTGCGACCCTTTGAGCGCAACGAGGTGTATCTGATTCCCGACTACCTGCGCTCGGCCTTCGACGTCTCCCGATCGACCTGGCGTGACCGGCGCATCTTTGACTTCGATGCCGAGAAGGTCGCGCAGGTGCGCTTTGAAACGGCCGCCGGCCCACCGATCGTCGTCGCCCGCAATGCCACGGGCACGCTGCGCATGGTGGCGCCGGAGAGCACCGCGGTGAAGGAGCCGGTGATCCAGTCCACCCTGCGCATGCTCGGCACGCTGCGCGCCGACGCCTTCCCCGACTCGATTCCGCCCCTGGACGCGATCGGGCTGGCGGAGCCGCAGCAGCGAGTCGCGGTCACACTCGAAGACGGGGCCCAGTACGCGCTCGAATTGGGGATCGCCGACTCCGCGGCGGCACAGACGTATGCCAAGCGGGCGGCGGACGAAACGCTCTACTTCTTGCGCACGAGTCGGCTCAGTTCGCTGCTGCGCGGAGCGGATGAGCTGCGTGACGATGCGGGCGCCGGCGCGCCGGCGCCCGGCGCTCCGCCGCCCGGCCTCCCTCCGGGCGTTACGCTTCCTCCGGGCGAGTAGCGGGAGGTTGCATGAATCAACGGACGCGCAGTCATGGCCGGCCGCAAACCCCCCTGACTGCGCGTGGGCCGATCGGTGCGAGCTATCTCTGGGCCGGACTGCTCTGCCTGCTGCTCCTCGCCGTCTTCGTCACGCTCGAGCCAGTGTTGCGGGTCGAGGCGCTCTGCTTCGACGATCCCGAGTTCTTGACCGACAACCCGCTCATCCGCGACCCGGGATGGGATTCGATCGAGCGCTTTTTCGCCGAAGTCTTCGCCCCCTCGACCGTGCGCGGCTACTACATCCCGCTCACGATGACGTCGCTCGCCGCCGATGCCGCCCTCGGCGGGAGTCCCGAGCAGCTTTCCCCCTTTCACCGCACCGACCTGTTGCTTCATCTGGCAACGACGTTGCTGCTCGCACTGCTGCTCGCGGAGCTGTTCGGTCGGCGCCTCTTCGCACTTCTCGCGGCACTCCTGTTCGCGCTGCACCCGGTCGTGATCGAGCCCCTCGCCTGGATCGCGGAGCGCAAGACGATGCTGGCCGGTGCCTGCTCGTTGCTCAGTCTCTTCTGCTACGCGCGGGCGGTGCGCGGCCGGGGAGGCGCCTACTGGGCCGGCGCCTGGATCGCCTACCTGTTCGCGCTGCTCGCCAAGCCGACGAGCATGCCGTTGCCGCTCTTGATGCTGATGCTCGATGTCTGGCCGCTGCGGCGCCTGCGCTGGCGCGCGCTGTGGGAGAAGACCCCCTTCTTGCTCTTGATGGGCGCCTCGGCCGTCATCACGCTGGTCTCCCACGCGCGCACCGCCGACGTCGCACTCTTCGCCAGCTACACGCCGGGCCAAGCGCTGTTGCTGATCGCCTTCAAGATCGCCTTCTATCTGCAGAAGCTCGTCTGGCCCGCCCCCCTGACCCCCTGCTACGTGCCGCCCCACCCACTGACGCCCGCCGATCCGGCCCTGGCGGCGAGCGTCCTCGTGGTGCTCGGGCTCGCAGCCGGCGCGCTCGCGGCGTGGCGGCGCACACGCGCCCCCTTGGCCGCCCTCGGCTTCTTCGTCGTCGCGCTCTTCCCGGTGCTCGGCACGGTGCAGTACTCCTGGGTCATCGTCTCCGACAAGTACCTCTACCCCCTGCCGCTCCTTGCCGCCCTGCTGGCGGCCGGCGCACTCTGGGTTCGCTTCGTGCCGCCGCGGACGCGCGCGCGCGAGGCGGCAGCGGCCGCCGGCAGCCGGACGGGGCGGCGCGCGCGCGTCGTCGGCGCGCTCGTACTCCTCCTTCTGGCGGCGGTCGCGGGTTGGACGTCGCGCGCGCAGCTCGCCTACTGGCGCACGACCGAGGCGCTCTACGAGCACATGATCGCACACGCGCCCGAAGAGGCGCTGCTTTACAGCAACCTCGCGCTCGAGTACGAACGCCAAGGCCGCTTGCCCGAGGCGCAACGCGTCCTGACCGAGGCATTGCGTCACGATCCGGATGCCGCGCGTGTGCATGCCAACCTCGGCGCCGTGCTCGAGAAGCTCGGGCGCCCGGCCGAAGCGCTCGAGCATTTCCGCGCCGCCCGGGCGCAGAGCGACGAACCGGCGGAGATCGAAAGCAGCATCGCCAATTCGCTGCTCAGTCTCGGACGCGCCGCCGAGGCGCGCACCCACTTGGAGGAGGCACTGCGCCTTGATCCCCGCTCGGCGGCCGCGCACACGAATCTCGGCCGCGCCCAGGCGATGCTCGGCGAACGCGAGGCGGCCCTCGCCAGCTTCCGGCGCGCCGCCGAGCTCGATCCGCTCGCCTACACCGCCTACGGCAACATCGGCGGCCTGCTCGCCCAGGCTGGGAATCACGCGGACGCGATCGAGCACTACCGCAAGGCGCTCTCGATCGAGCCGCGCTTCGCCCAGGGCCACAGCAATCTCGCCTACAGTTTGACGCAGCTCGGACAGCTGGATGAGGCGGCGGAGCACTACGCACGGGCACTGCAGCTACGGCCCGACCTCTACCCCGCCTACGTCGGGCTGGGCGCGATTCGCCTCGCTCAGGGCCGCGCCGCGGACGCGCAACGGCTTTTCCGCCAAGCGCTCCAACTCCGGCCGGGAGACGCGCAGGCACAAGCGGGATGGCAGCGCGCGCGAGCCGCGCAGGCGCCCGGCCAGCGTTGAGGCGCTCGGGGAAGCGCCCGGGCCGCCGGTCAGACCTGCATCAGGGAGGCCGGTTCCGTCACTCCCACCCCACGCCCCAGACGCAGCAGGCGCCGCAAGGTCGCTTCCAGGGTGGCGATCGGTAGTGGGCGAGCGAAAGCCCCGGCCAAGTTGCGCGGCAGCGCCAGCGGGGAGAGGCCCGACAGCTCCGCTCCGTCGCGCCCGACGAGCAGGACGGGCAGCCGACTCCGGTTCTCCTCGACCTCGCGCCAGAAGGAGCCGCCACTGCGCCAACTGGAGAAGATGTCGCTGATCAGCACGTCACAGGGCCACTGGCGGAGCTGATGCCACGTCTCGGTCGGACCGCCGCTGGCGCGACACGCGTAGCCGCGGCTGGCCAGGTAGCGGGCGAGACGGCGCGCCTCGTCGTACCGGGCGAAGCCGATCTGGATCCGGCGCGATGTCCCGAGCGGAGTGGCGATCAGCGCTACGGCCTGCACGAGCTCGTCCACGACGCCCTGCGGCCCGCGGCTGGCGGGTACCAGGCTGACGGGCAGGTCGAGGGCCTCGATCTGCGCCGCGTAGTCAGACGGCTGCGCGCACAGAGCCCAGGCGGGGGTGGGCGGGTAGATCAGGCCGGGATGCCCGAGCGCCTGGTAGGCGAAGAGCGTCTCGAGATCGATCAGCGAGGGCGTGCAGCCGTTGAGCGTGCAGACGACCGCGGCCGGGTAGCAGCGATCGAGCGCCGCGATCGCCTCCGGCAGGGAGGCGGCCCAACACGTGGCGAAGCCGGCATCGGCGAGCAGCGCTTGCGTGCGCGACGCCAGCGCGGGGCTGCGGACCCAGATGAGAATGTGTGGCGTGTCGCCGGACCGTAGCACCCTGCGGTTCGCCTCCGTCGACACTCCCTGCCCTCGCAGCGGGCCTCCTCGGGAAAGGGCATCCCGCCACCAGGTGGCGCAGAATAGCAAAGCGCGGCCGCGGCGCAAGCATTTCGAGATCGCTTTAAGCAATTGAACTTACTTGACGCCATGAAAGCAGGTTACGAGTTCGAGACGAACTCCGATCGCTGTGGCCAAAGCCCGTGGATGCCGCCCGTGTGGAGGAAGAGCACGCGCTCGGCGGCGGGCAGACTGCCCGCCGCCAGATCGTGCCACAGCCCGGTGAACGCCTTGCCGGTGTAGACCGGATCGAGCAGCATCCCGGTCCCTCGCGCCACGCGCGCGATCGTCTCGACCTCCTGCGGATAGACCGCGCCGTAGGCGGGGCCCGCGTAGCGGTCACAGAGATCGATCCAGTCCGGATCGACGTTGGCCGCGAGGCCGAAGCGCTGCTCGAAGTCGGCGATGATGCCTTCAATCTGACGCCGGAAGTAGACGGTCGTACGCTGGACAATGTATCCGCGGACGCGCAGCTTGAGCCCCAACAAGCCGATGCCGAGCAGCAGCCCGGCGTAGGTGCCGCCGGAGCCGACGGCGCACACGATCCGCCGCCAGGGCAGTGCCGGCGCTTGGCGGCAGAGCTCGCTCAGCATCGCCACGTAGCCCCAGGCACCCCAAGCATCCGAAGCCCCCTCCGGCACGACGTAGGGTACTTCCCGGCGCGCCCGCAGCTCATCGGCCACCGCCGCCATCTGCGCGTCGCGCTCCTCGTACTCGCCCGGCGTCACCCAGCGCACCTCGGCGCCAACGAGTCGATCGATCAGCAGATTGCCGTCCGCCGGCAGTGGCCGCCCATCGGGTGAGCGCAGGAGCAACGTGCAGCGCCAGCCGAGCCGCGCGGCGGCAACCGCCGTCGCGCGGGCATGGTTTGACTGCGCCCCACCGCAGGTCACGATGTGCGTCGCGCCGCGGCGGCGCGCTTCGGCGAGGACGAACTCAAGCTTGCGGATCTTGTTGCCGCTCATCGCCAGGCCGGTCAGATCGTCGCGCTTGCAGTCGATCGCCGGCGCGGCGGGGTGGGGCTGCAGGCGCGTCAGCGCCTCGATTGGCGTCGGCAGCCGCGCCAGGTGCACACGCCCGGGCAGGGCGGCCGTCAGTCGATGCAGGCGGGCGGGATCGACCGGGGGCATCCTAGTGGAAGATGCTCCGCAGCCACTCGAAGCCGAAGATGCGCTGCGCGTCGTTGACGACAATCAGCACGACCAGGGCGAGCAGCAGGAGCATGCCCGCTTGCTGCACTGCCATGCGCGCCCGCACCGGCATCTCGCGCCGGATCAGCGCCTCGCCGCTCAGGATCAGCAAGTGTCCGCCATCGAGGGCCGGGATCGGCAGCAGATTGAAGCAGCCGATATTGACGCTGATGAAGCCGATGAAGCTCAGCAGATGGACGATGCCCTTGCGCGCGCTATCGCCCGAGAGTTTGGCAATCATGATCGGTCCGCCCAAGTCGCGGATCGAGACCTGCAGCGTGACCAGCTTCCAGATGTTGCCCGCCACGAGCGTGACGATGTTCGTCGTCGCATAGACGCCCGAAAGGAGGATCTCCCCCGCCGACCCGGGGCGAAAGACGACTTCCGGACCGATGCCGATCTGGCCGATCGTGGTGCTCTCGCCATCGATTGTGGTCTCGATCGCTTTCGGCGTCAGGGTGAAACGCTCCTCCTGCTCCACGCGTGCGACGACGATCTCCGTTTCGACCTCGGCGCGCGGATGCACCGCCGCGAGCAGATCGTCCCAGTTCTCGATCGGCTCGCCGGCGACGGCGACGATCCGATCCCCGGGGAGCAATCCCGCCTCATCCGCCGGCCAGCCGGGCGTCAATTCCCCGACGACCGCTTGCGAGCTCGGCTCGGGAATGCCCTTGATGACCGAGATACCCGTGTAGAGGAGCACGCCGAGCAGGAGATTCATGATCACGCCCGCGCTGATCACCCACATCTTCTGCCACGTCTTCTTCGAGGCAAACTCCCAGGGAGCCCCCGTCAGCGCCTCGCCGCCCTGCAGGCTCTCGTCGATCATGCCCGACATCTTGACGTAGCCGCCGAGGGGGATCCAGCCGATCGCGTATTCCGTCTCGCCCCGCCGGCGGCTGAACATCTTCGGCGGGTAGCCGAGCGAGAAAGTCTCGACGCGAATGCCAACCGACTTGGCCGCGAGGAAGTGGCCGAGTTCGTGCACGAAGATGATGATCCCAATCACCAGGATGAATGAGAGAAACGTCAGCATTCGCCCTCCGTCGCGTCACTCGTCGCCGCCGCCGAGCAGGCCCGCCCGCAGCAGGAAATAGAGCAACTGTAGCACGGCGGCGGCCGCCGCGGCCACATAGGTGAGCGCCGCGGCGCGCAGGACCTGGCGCGTCCCGTCGAGCTCCGGCGCGGTCAGGAGGCCTTGTCCGCCGAGGATCGCGACCGCGCGGCGCGAGGCGTCGAATTCGACCGGCAACGTCACGAGCTGAAACAGGACCGCCCCGGCGAAGAAGAGGATGCCGAGTTTGACCAGCGACAGCGCACTGAAAAGCAGCCCGATGAAGAGCAGCGGCCAGGCGAGCCAGGAGCCGATCTGGGTCACCGGCACGAGCGCACTGCGCACCTGCAACGGCAGGTATCCGCGCGCATGCTGCAGCGCGTGCCCTGCCTCGTGGGCGGCGACCCCGATGGCGGCAATCGAGCGCCCATCGTGCACCTGCGGTGAGAGCCGCAGCCGCCGCTGGCGCGGGTCGTAGTGGTCGGAAAGGAAGCCGCGCACGCGCTCGACGGCGACGTCGCCGATCCCATGCGTGCGCAAGATGTAGGCGGCGACCTGCGCGCCGCTCAGGCCGCGCGCTGTCGCCGCGCGCGTGTAGCGCCCGAAGGTGCGCTTGACCCGCACCTGCGCATAGACCGAGAGGAGCAAGGCCGGACCGACCAGGATGAAGTAGACCGGATCGAGGTAGAGGAACATCGTTGGCGCCTCCCGCGCATCGCTTTCCGCCTCCGAGTCGCTTGATCCCCCGGGACCGCAGGATGCGCGCGAGTCTCGGGTTGCGTGGCAACGCTCTCGATACGCTCCGCTCCGAGGCGCGGTTCCGCGAAGCGCGCTCCCCCTCGGGACCGGAGGACCGCGCGGGGCGGCTAGCGCGGCGCGCCGCTCCCCTCGAATCGTGCCCGGACCGCCTCGAGCTCGCTGCGCCACTGCACGAACTGGGGCGCGCCCTCACCGCGGCGCTCCAGTTCCGCCATCAGACCGAGCAACTCCCGGATCCGCTGCACGCAGGCCGGCCCGCGGCACCCTTGCGGATCGGTGCGGATTCGCTCGCGGCCCGCCACCAACCAGCCCAGGAGGGCCGAGGTGCGCTGCGGATCACGCCGGACCGCGGCCCGGAAGAGGTTCTCGGCCTCCTGCCACTGCTCGAGGTGCAGGGCGAGCCCGCCGGCCCGGTCGAGCCACTCGGCGCTCGTCGGATCGAGCGCTGCGGCCCGCCGATAGGCATCCAGCGCCTCGCGCGGCAAGCCGCACCGCACGGCCATCGAAGCATGCACTGCCGCGGCGGTGGCCGTTTCGTGGGGGCGCCCGGCGTAGCGGCGCGTCCAGGCGAGCGCCGCCTCGTAGTCCTCCCACTTGGCATGGATCTGGGCCAACGTGAGCAGAGCGTCGATGTAGGTCGAATCGACCGCAACCGCCGCACGGAGAACCTCGGCCGCCTGTTCGAGCTCACCCTGGTGGTAGTGCAGCACGCCGAGCACGGCATGGAAGCGCGCGTTGGCGGGGAAGATCTCGATGCAGCGGCGGTAGGCGGCTTCCGCCTCCTCGGTCCGGCCCGCTTTGCGATGGTACTTGGCGATCTCCTCCTGCACGTAGGCGCGCGGGTAGCGCGCGAAATCGGCGCTGACGTCTTCGATGCGCGCGACGGCGCGTTCGGCTCCGGCGTTGAGCCAGAGCCAGGGCGCCGTCAGCAGCAGCGCCGTGGCGAGCAGCCGGCCGACCATGCCGGGCACCAGCCCGTCCGGCCGCGCACGACGCCAAAGCAGGTACCCGGTCCAAGGGAACAAGACCGCGTGCGCGGCGACGAGATCCCAATCGCGGGCGACACCCAGACGCATGCGCACGACGATGATCAACAGAACCAGCCACAGGGCGGCGGCGGCGAACAGCTTGACATCCCGCGATCGCTCGCGGGCCGCCCGCCAGCCGGTGAGCGTGAGCAGCACGCCGACGGGGGTGAGCAGCAGGAGCAGATTGAGCACGTCCTTCAGATGGCGCGCGGAGAAGAGCCCCATCTCGCCCAGGAGCGGGCGCAAGACGGCATCGCGATGCGCGTCGACGATATTGAAGCGCACCCAGCCGGCGCTCCAGCCACCGAGCAGCATCAGTCCGATCGCCGCGGCGAGGGCGGCGGCGACGGGACCGAGCAGCTGCCACGCGCGTCTGCCGGCCGGCTGCGCGTCACGCGCCGGCCAGACGAGGGCTCCGGCCAAGAGCGGGGCGAGGAAGAGCGCATCCAGATGCATCGCCAGTGCGGCGCCGAACCCCCACCCGGCCACCGCTAGCGGCGCCCGACCAGCGTACCAGGCAGCAAGACCCGCCACGGCCAGCAGCAGGAAGGCGGCCAGAAAGGCGTAGCTCTCCACGTAGCCGCAGAAAAGCTGTAGCGGCGCAACGGCGACCGTCAGTCCATAGATCGCCGCTCGATCCGTCGATCGGGTGCTGATGCGCCGCGCACCCCATGCGGCGAACACCAGGTAGAGGCCGCCGGCGAGGACGCTCAGCAGGGCGAAGAGCTGGAAGGCCTGCGCCTCGGTCTCGCCGCCCAGCCACTGGAAGATCCGCGCGTGAAGATGGTAGTCGAAGAAGTCATAGCCGTGGAACGGCAGGCCGCGCTGCACGAGTTCGCCCAGCAACCAGCCATCCCCGAGGAAATGCGTCGGGGTGCGCAAGAGCCAGAAGAGCGTCATCCCGCCGAGTGGCGCGATGGCGTACGCCCAGAGCGGTCGCGCGAGGAGCGTGCCGAGCAGGCGTACGGCGGCGCGGCCCACCGCCTCTCCGGCCGGGGTCCAGAGGATCAGCAAGCCCAGCGCCGGCCACAGCACGCGTAGCGCGCCGGGGGCGTAGGCGAGATGAGAGAGCCCCCACAGCCACGGACCCGGCAGCCAGGCCGCCACGGCTTGCAGCAGGAGCAAGCATGTAAGCCCGATGCGAACCAAACTTCCCCCCCGCCGGCGCCGCCTTGCTCCGCGCACCCGGGTCACGCTAGCAAGCGCGCGAAAGCAGCGTCAACTGCATCGGCGCACGGCCTCGTCCTTGACTCGCCCGGAGGCCGTTTCTATGCTCGCCCGCGGGATAGGGGCGCCGCTCACGATCGGCACGCACTCGGCTGCTCATCGCTCCTCGGCAGTCGGCTCACCACCAGGACCAGCAGGAAGGAATGCAATGGCCGCGCGCGACGAGACCTGCATCAACACGCTGCGAATTCTGAGCGCCGAGGCGGTGCAACAGGCGCGCTCCGGGCATCCCGGTATGCCGATGGGGGCGGCGGGGATGGCCTACATCCTCTGGACACGCTTCTTGCGCCACGACCCGCGCGATCCGCTCTGGCCGGACCGCGACCGCTTCGTCCTCTCCGCCGGGCATGGTTCGATGCTGCTCTACAGCCTGCTTCACCTGAGCGGCTATGAACTCGATCTAGGCGAGCTGCGCCGCTTCCGCCAGTGGGGCTCGCGCACACCCGGGCACCCCGAATTTCGTCTGACCCCCGGGGTCGAGGTAACGACCGGACCTCTGGGCCAGGGCTTCGCTCACGCGGTCGGGATGGCGCTGGCCGAACGGTTCCTCGCCTCGCAGTTCAATCGGCCGGGGCACACGATCGTGGATCATGACACCTACGTCATCGCCGGCGACGGCGACATGATGGAGGGCGTCACCCAGGAGGCCGCCTCGCTCGCGGGGCACTTGCAGCTCGGACGCCTGATCGTGCTCTACGACGACAACCAGATCACGATCGAGGGGCCGACCTCGCTCGCCTTCAGCGACGATACGCCGGCGCGATTTGCGGCGCTCGGATGGCACGTCCAGACCGCCGACGGCGCCGACCTGGAAGGCCTGGCCGAAGCGCTCGAAGCGGCGCGGGCCGAGACGGTTCGACCGAGCCTGATTCAGGTGCGCACGCATATCGGCCATGGCAGCCCGAATCGCCAGGACACGGCCAAGGCCCACGGTGAACCGCTCGGCGAGGAGGAGCTGGCGGCGACGAAGGCGGCGCTTGGCTGGCCGGCCGAACCGCCGTGGCATGTTCCGGCAGAAGCGCGTGCCGTTTTCGCCGCTGCGGGCGAGCGCGGCACGGCGGCCCACGACGCCTGGCGCCAGCGCCTCGAAGCCTACGGCGAGGCCTTCCCCGCCGAGTTGGCCCGCTGGCGACGCTGGCAGGCAGGTGAACTGCCCGCCGGGTGGCGCGAGGAGCTGGCAACGCTCGCCGCTCCCGAGCAGCCGGCGGCGACACGCGTCGTTTCGGGGCAGGCGCTCAATCTCCTCAGCGGAGCACTCGGCAACCTCGTCGGCGGATCGGCCGACCTCGGCCCGTCGAACAACACGGTACTCCACGACCAGGGCGCGTTTCGACCGGGTGAAGTGACCGGTCCGAACCTCCACTTCGGCGTGCGCGAACATGCGATGGGCGCCGCGGTCAACGGCCTCGCGCTGCATGGCGGCGTGCGCCCCTACTGCGGCACGTTCCTCACCTTCAGCGACTACATGCGCCCGGCGATCCGGCTGGCGGCGATGATGGAGCTGCCGGTGATCTATGTCTTCACCCACGACAGCATCGGCCTGGGCGAGGATGGTCCGACGCACCAGCCGATCGAACACCTGGCGACCCTGCGGGCGCTGCCGGGGCTGACCGTGATCCGCCCGGCCGACGCGCGCGAGACGCGCGAGGCGTGGGAGGTGGCGGTGACGTGCGACCATCCGGTCGCGCTCGTCCTGACCCGCCAGAAGCTGGCTCCGCTGCCCCGCACGCGCCTGCAACTGAATGCCGTCTGTGGCGCACAGTCGCCGCGCGCGGGCAGCTCAATCGAGGGCCCGGCCGTGGCCCGCGGAGCCTATATCTTTTCGGCCGAGGCAGATACGTCTAAGGGACAGCCCGCCGTGATTTTGATCGCCTCCGGTTCCGAGCTCGCCCTGTGCCTGGAGGCGCAAGCGCAGCTCGAATCGATGCGCATATCGACGCGCGTCGTCAGTATGCCTAGTTGGGAGCTCTTTGAAGCTCAGAGCGAGGCCTACCGCCAGGCGGTCCTACCGCCGCTGTGCACCGCGCGGCTGGCGGTCGAAGCGGCGTTGCCCCTCGGGTGGGAGCGCTACGTCGGACCGGCGGGGGCGACGCTGGGCATGACGCGCTTCGGAGCGTCGGCACCGGCGACGCAACTATTCGCGAAATTTGGATTTATGGCTGATGAGATCGCCACGCGCGCCCGCCGATTGCTCAATTCGGGCGTCACGGTCGATTCGGGGGCTTGAGCGGTGAACTCGCCCGCTGCCCCGCTCGTCTAGTAGAGTGGCGCCGGACGCCGGTCCGCCGCCCCGGCAGGAAACTCGCTCCGGACCCGGGATCGTACGTTTTCCGACTGGCGGGTCCGCATGTCGAAGCAGGAACGGGAGCGTGCGCGAGAGAGTGCCCACAAGCTTCCAGCGCAGTGCCGTCGTCGCGGCGCTGCTGCTCGCGATCGGCCTCGGCCTGGCCGTCCAGGCGCTGCCGCTGCCGAGGCTGCACGGAGGACCGGGCAGCATCTGGGTCGCGGAAGCGACGGACGCGGGGGTCGGGCTCGGGGCGAGCGGCAAGGGAAGCGAGCGCGAAGATCCGGCCGCGGCGCCCGGCTTCCCGGCCAGCCTCTGGAACGACCTGATGGATACCCCCCTCGGCCACCGCGTCCGCGAGATCACCGGCTGGATCGGCTCCTTCTTCCGCTTCCTCTGGACAATTCCCCAGGCCCTGATCAAGGGCGACTCGCAGTCGATGATCGAGGCGCTCGGCGAGTTGCTCTCGCGCGCCACCCCACCCGGCGAGGCGGCCGCCACCCCACCCGCCATGCTGCCCGAGCAACGTCCCCAGCCCCTGATGCAGCGTTCGCGCGCCGGGCGCGACTCGAGCGGCTCTTGACCTCCGGATGACCGTTGAATAGAACGCCTGCGTACCGGTACCTCAGGATGGGACCGGTAACGGAGGGGCAGGGATGACGGGCAACGGGCCAGAGCTGGCGCCACCACCACTCGATCGGCAGGAGCAGGAGTGGATCCGGCGTTGCCAAGGGGGAGAACGCGATGCATTCGCCCCGCTCGTGGCCCGCTATCAGCGCCGCGCGGCGGCCTTCGCGCTCGGCTGGACGGGCAATCTCGACGACGCGCTCGACCTGTCGCAGGAAGCCTTCGCACGCGCCTTCCGCGCCATCCAGCGCTTCGACCTGGCGCGCCCCTTCTATCCCTGGTTCCACCGGATCCTGCGCAATCTGTGTCTGAACAGCCTCGGGCGCGCCGCCCGCTTGCACGAGGTGCCGCTGCTGCCCCACTGCGATCGGGCCGACGCCGCACCGGGGCCGGACCGCCTGCTCGAGCGGCACGAGGCCTGCCGGCACGTCTGGGAGGGGATTCGCCGGTTGCGCGCGCGGGATCGGGAAATCCTGATCCTGCGCGAATTCCAGGGCCTCACCTATGCGGAGATCGCCGCGGCGCTGGAGATCCCGTGCGGAACCGTGATGAGCCGCCTGCATCAGGCACGGCTGCGCCTGCGCGCCCAATTGGAACCCTACATGGCCGGCGAGACCGGCGAACGGAACTGATCATGGCGACGGACTGGAAAGCTCGCATCAGCGGTTACCTCGATGGCGAACTCGACGCGGATGAGCGGCGCGCCTTCGAGCGCGAGCTCGCCCGCAATGCCGAACTGCGCCGCGAGTTCGATGCGCTGCGCGGCCTGAAGGAGGTGACGGACGGAATGAAACTGCGTGACTTCCCGGATCAGGTTTGGGAGCAATACTGGCAGGGGACCTACAATCGGCTTGAACGCAAGATCGGCTGGCTGCTCTTCTCGATTGGGGCGGCGGTCTTCTTGGCCGGCGGGCTCTACGAACTCGCCGTCGCGCTGTTGCAGGAGAGCGCCGACCCCTGGTGGGTCCGCTTCGCCACCGGAACGATCTGTGGCGGTGTGGCGATTCTCTGCGTATCGGTCGTGCGCGAGAGGTTCCACGTCTGGAAGCGTGATCCCTACCGGGAGGTCAAGCGATGATCATCACCACCAGTCACTCGGTTCCCGGGCATGAGGTGACCGAGATTCTCGGCATCGTGCGCGGCAACACGGTCCGCGCCCGCCATGTCGGCAGCGACATACTCGCCGGGTTGAAGAACATCGTCGGCGGCGAGATCTCGGAATACACGAAGCTGATGGCCGAGAGCCGCGAGCAGTCGGTCGACCGCATGATCGCGCGCGCCGATGAGCTCGGCGCCGATGCCGTGATCGCGGTGCGCATGATGACCTCGGAGGTCATGCAAAAGGCGGCCGAAATCCTCGTCTACGGCACCGCCGTGCGCCTGCGTCGAACGGACTGAGGGCTCCCCGCGCCGTGACGCGGGCGCCGTTGGCCGTCCTCGCCGGCCGGCGAGGACGGGATTGACGCTGCGCCTCCCCTTGCGTAGGATCGTCGCTCTACGGTTCTACGGTCCGGGGGGAGGGAGCGCATGGCCCGCAGCGATTCGCGCCACGAGCGCCGCGTACGGCGTGCCTACCCAGCCGCACTCACCCTGACAGCGTGCCTCCTGACCGCACTGCCCGCCGGCGCGCTGATCGCCCCGGTCCCACACGTCGAGGCGTACGACCGGCCGAACGACCCGGGCGAGACGATCGTCGTCGCCTGGGAGCTGAGTCCCGATGACCGCACGCCCCCCCCGGGCGACGCAGATGCGGTCACCGTGCTCTCCTATCGCGTCTTGCGCGCCGAGAGCCCGACCGACACCCTCACCGAAGTCGGCTCCGCGCTGCCCGGCAAGACACTCTACCGCGATAGCGAAGTGCGCGACAACGTCGCCTACTACTACCAGATCCAGACGGTCGGCACCGACAGCAGCCTAGCCAGCAGCGCCTGGGCCGGTCCGGTGCGCTCGAGCGGCCAGTGGTTCGATACGAACAAGGCGGTCCTGCTCGCGTTCATGCTGCTCTTCTGCGGTGCGGTGCTGGTCTTGATCCACCAGGCGCGGGCCGGCCGCGAGCTCTTCATCCGCCCGATCCCGGGGCTCTCGGCCGTCGACGAGGCGATCGGCCGGGCGACAGAGATGGGGCGCCCGATCCTCTTCGTGCCGGGCCTTGGCACCTCGGGCGATGTCGCCACGCTCGCCGCCTACACGATGCTGGGGCGCGTGGCGCACCGCACTGCCGAATACCAGACCGGCGTGCGGGTGCCCTGCTACGATCCGATGGTGATGACGATCGCCCAGGACGTCGTCAAGTCGTCCTATCTCGACGCCGGCTACCCTGACATGTATCGCGAAGAGGACGTCTTCTTCGTCACCCAAGATCAGTTCTCGTATGTGGCGGCGGTCAACGGTCTGATGATCCGGGAACGCCCGGCGACCAACTTCTACATCGGCAAGTTCTACGCCGAGAGCTTGATTCTGGCCGAGACGGGCAATTTTGCCGGTTCGATCCAGATCGCCGGGACCGACGAGATCGTGCAAATCCCGTTCTTCGTCGCCGCCTGCGATTACACTCTGATCGGCGAGGAGCTCTACGCCGCGAGCGCCTATCTGTCGCGCGAGCCCCCGCTGCTCGGCACGCTGAAGGGCCAAGATTGGGGCAAGGCGGCAGTGATGATCCTGATCATCCTGGGGACGGTCGCCGCCACGCTCGGCTGGCGCGGCTTCATCGATTTCTTCGCTACGCAGTAGCGGCCGGAGAGGGGAAACGCGGCAATGAAACGTGAACTGCCACGCATGATCACGCTCGTGACGGGCGTCTTCCTGGCGTTGCAGTACTACGTGCCGCATCGCAGTTCGGCCCACATGTACGAGACGCTGATGGACTGGCTGATCGTCGTCGGGATCTTCGCCATCCTGCTCGGCATCGCCGGCCTCGTGCGCCAGCATTTGACGAAAATCCAGTCGCGACGCGAGAACTGGCCCTACAGCGTCGCGCTCCTGACCGGTCTGTTTGGCATGGTCATCCTTGGCTTCTGGGGCCAGGGGCTCGGTTCGCCCTTCGTGACCGCCTACTTCACCTTGCTCAATCCAGTCCAGGCAACGATGTTCGCGATGCTCGCCTTCTACATCGCCTCGGCCGCCTACCGCGCCTTTCGGGCGCGCACGTTGCTGGCGACGATTCTGCTGCTCTCGGCCGTGCTCGTGATGCTTGGCCGGGTGCCGCTCGGAGAGCTCGTCTGGCCCCCTTTCTCGCTCGGCTCGCTCGAGATCCCCGGCATTGCTCAGATTTCCGATTGGCTGATTAACGTGCCCAATCTGGCCGCCAAGCGCGCGATCTACGTCGGTCTCGGTTTGGGCGGCTCGGCGACGGCGCTCAAGGTAGTCCTCGGCATCGAGGCGCCGCACTTGCGGGGTTAGGGGGAAGCAATGCGCTGGTATGAGCACCTGCTGAATCTGGATCGGCGCGTGCTCTATGCGCTCATCTTCATCGCCGTCCTGATTCCCTCGCTGTTGCCGATCGGCCTGCCGATCAACATCTCGCCCGAGGTCGAAAACGTCTTCGGTCGCATCGATGCCCTCGAAGCGGGCGAGATCGTGCTCTTCCCGCTGGAATACGACCCATCGACCGCCGCCGAGCTGGAACCGATGGCGATGGCGATGCTGCGCCACGCCTTCCAGAAGGACTTGCGCGTACTCGCCTGCTGCTTGTCGCCGACGGGCGTCACCCTGGTCGAAGACGAGATCGCCCGGGTCGCGGCGGAATACGACCGCGAATACGGCGTCGACTATGTCTATCTCGGCTACCAGCCCTATCCGGCGATCGTGATCATGACGATGGGTGAGAACTTCCGCACCCCGTTCCCGCTGGACTACTATGGCACCGCGCTGGATGACCTGCCGATGATGCACGGCGTTAGGAACTACGACGACGTTGCCCTCGTCTTCACCGTCAACGCCACGAGCGGCATCGATTTCTGGATCATCTATGGCCAGGGCCGCTACAAGTTCCCGCTCGGCCTCGGGTCCGCAGCGGTGATGGCGACGAACTACTATCAATACGTACAGTCGGGGCAGCTCTTCGGGATCATTAGCGGGCTACGCGGCGCCGCCGAATACGAGATCCTGATCGACACGGAGGACCCCGTCGCCGGCCGCGGGATGGACGTCCAGTCGATCGCCCACGCGCTGATCGTGCTTTTCATCGTCATGGGCAACATCACTTACTTCGTCGACCGTCGCCGGCGGCAGCAGCAGGAGGCCTAGAAGCGATGCCGGAAGCGGTACTGACCACGATCGCAGCCTTCCTGACGCTCTGCGTGCTCTCGTTTCTCTATCGCGAGAATCCCTTCTACCGATTCGCCGAGCACCTGGCGGTCGGCGTCTCGGCCGGCTACTGGGTTGTGATCCTCTACAACCAGAGCTTCACGGCCAAGGTGATCGTGCCGCTGCAGGAGGGCAATCCGCTGCCGATCCTGCCCTGCCTGCTGGGGCTGTTGCTCTTCACGCGCTTCTTCAGCAACATCAGCTGGATCTCGCGCATTCCGATGGCCTACATCCTCGGCGTTGGCAGCGGGGCGGCGATCCCGCTCATGCTGCAGACCTTCGTCCTGCAGCAGATGCACGCCACCATGCGCCCGGTCGGCTTCGGAACGGAGACATTCATCAACCTGCTGATCATGCTCGGCGTCATCTGCGGCATCGCCTACTTCTTTTTCAGCACCCGGCACACCGGCGCCTTCGGCGTGGCGACCAAGGTCGGAATCTGGACCTTGATGATCGGCTTCGGCGCCACCTTCGGCTTCACCGTCATGGGTCGTGTCTCGCTCCTGCTGGGCCGGGTCAACTTCTTGATCGAATGGGTGCGCATGCTCTTCGGAGGGACCGCCGCATGAAGGGTCACCCGATCGACCGGCCCGAACAGGCGGTTCGCGCCTTTCGCGATGACGGCTTCAACTGCGCCCAGGCGGTGTTGAGCACCTACGCCGCCGAGCTGGGCCTGTCACGCGCCGCGGCACTGCGCCTCGCGGCCCCCTTCGGCAGCGGCATGGCGTGCCGCGGGGAAACGTGCGGCGCGGTGACGGGGGCCTTGATGGTGCTCGGGCTCGCGCATGGCAACGAACGCGGCGACGACGAGGCGGGCCAGGCACGCAGCTACGCCCTCGCCGAGCGGTTTCTCGATCGCTTTCGCGCCCTGCATGGCACGATTCGCTGCCGGGATGTGCTCGGGTGCGATGTGAGCACGCCGGAGGGACGCGCCGCGGCCCGCGAGCAACGCCTCTACGAAGAACGCTGCCCGATCTGCGTGCGCGATGCGGCCCGGATCCTTGACACACTGCTGGCGGAGGAGATCCACGCGCGGGGCTAGTCCACGCCTTCGATCTTACCGCGCCGCTTCAGCCCCGCCCCGCTCCACGCCGCCTTGCCCGGTCTGACTCAACCAACGCTCTCATCGCCGAAGCGCGTGCCGACGCTGCGCGCCGCGGCCACGATCTGCGCCTCGGGATCGACGGTGCGCAGCTTCTCGACCGCATCGGCCATCGGCACCTCGGTAATCTGGGTACCTTTGAGCGAGACCATCACGCCCTGCATGCCGCGCGTCGCGCAGTGGGCGGCATGCACCCCGTAGCGGGTGGCAAGAATCCGGTCGAACGCGGTTGGCGTTCCGCCGCGCTGCAGGTGACCGAGGACTGTGACCCGCACTTCCCGCAGCAGGCGCTGCTCGAGCTCGTGTGCCAGCCAGTGACCGACGCCACCGAGTCGGACCGCATCGGTCGCATCTTCGACCGTCTTGGCAACGATCTGCTCACCGCCGGCCACCTTGGCGCCCTCGGCGATCACGATCAGGGTGAAGGTCCGCCCGCGCACGGTGCGATCCTTGATTGCGGCGACGACGCTGTCGATCGTGAAGGGAATCTCGGGAATCAGGATCACGTCGCCGCCGCCGGCGAGCCCCGCCTCGAGCGCGATCCAACCCGCGTAGCGCCCCATCACCTCCATCACCATGATGCGGTGGTGCGAGGCGGCGGTCGTGTGCAATTTGTCGAGCGCTTCGGTCGCCGTCGCCAGCGCGGTATCGAACCCAAAAGTCATGTCGGTCGCGGCCAGATCGTTGTCGATCGTCTTGGGAATTCCGATCACCGGCAGGCCCTTCTGCATCAGCTGGTGCGCGATGTTCAGGCTCCCGTCGCCGCCGATGACGACGAGCAGCTCGAGGCCATAGCTCTCGCATACGCGCAGCGCCTCGTCGGACCGGTCTTCGAAGCGTTTCTCGCCGTCGACCCGGACCGGCACCCGAAACGGGTTGTCCTTGTTCGAGCTGCCGAGGATCGTCCCTCCGCGCGGCAGAATGCCCGAGACGGTGTCCGGCTCGAGACGCAGGGTACGGTCCTTGATCAGTCCCGCATAGCCGTCGAGAAACCCGACCACGTGCACGTCGTGTTCGTAGGACGCCGCCTTGACGAGACCACGCAGTACGGCGTTCAGACCGGGGCAGTCGCCCCCGCCGGTGAGCACCCCGATCCGCTTGACCTTGGCCATGCGCCGCCCCCCTTGACTCCGCAAACCGTTCAGCGACTCATCGGCGCCCACGGTAGCATGCTCCCGCGGCGCGGTACAGCGACCGGAGGGGGCCGGTCCTGCGCCCGAATCGGCCGCTGTCGCCGGCGCGCCAGACGGGCTATCCTGCCCGGGGTCAGCGCAGCGCCGGGCCGCAGCCCGGAGCCGGAAACCCGACTCGCCGGAGGAGGATCGCATGGGACCCGCTCTGGATCGACTTGCCCGTTGCTTCGTTTCGCCTCTGTTCCGGCTACGCGCCGCTGCCGATCCAGCGGCCGCCCTCGCGCTCCCCGCCCTGCTGTTCGTCTGGGTCGCCGCCGCCGGGCCGGCCGGCGCCAGCGACGACGCCTGGCTCGGGATCTACACCGAACCGCTCGTCGAGCTGCCGCCGATCGAGGAGCGCGCCGGCGGTCCGGCGGCGCTGCAGGGCGCGACCGCGGGCCTGCGCGTGGAAGCGGTCATCCCGCACTCGCCGGCCGAAGAGGGCGGTCTCCGGGTCGGTGACATCATCGTCGCCGCCGGGGATTCGCTGCTCGCTGCGCCGCGGGAAGAGCTGCGGGCGCTCTTCTCTGCCCGGCTCGAGCGCTACGCGCCGGGTGACAGCTGCCGCCTGCGCGTCATCCGCGACGCCGTCGCACGGGCGGTCGTTGTGGCGGGCGCCCCGCTCGCCGGCCCCCCGGAACGCAGCTTCTGGCGGGACGCCGCCGCCTGGATCGACTCGCTCGACTCGGGCGAGACGTTGTCGGCGCGGGCCAGCAAACAGCAGGCGCTCCTTGAGCTCACGATCGTCCTCGGCGTGCGCCCCTCGGCCCGCTGGCCGGCCCCGCCATCCAACGTGGAGCTCTTCGATCCGGCGACGCTCCCCGAGAGCGACTTCGCGCCCCTCGTGGCGCACTTGGCCGCCGCGAGCGACACGCGCACCGAGCTCAGCGACCTGAACGCGCGCCTGGCCCGCTGCCACCGGGGTCGCGACCCCTATCGCTTGGACGCGATCATCTACACCCATCGCGACCCGCTCCGACTGGAGAGCTACGGACGATCACTGGCCAACGGGTTCGGCCGCGCCGAATGTCTCACCGATCTGCTCGATCTCGGTCACGCGATTCTCAGGCCGGGGATCTCCTCCGCCAGCAAGCCTTCCCGCCCCGGCGGGCAGCCCTCAGCGGACCGGGAACCGGCCCTCGCCTGCTCGCTCTACCTGGATGTGGTCGAGCGCGTGCTCGACCAAGCCGCGTCGTGGCTCGAGGTCGCCTTCGCCGACCTGAGCGAGGAGGAACGCACGTTCCTTCGCACCCAGCGCTGGGAGCTAACCGACTACTTCGCGACCGAGATTTACCTCCATTTCGATGACGACCGCGATCGCTTCGAGCGCAACGAGCGCCTGATCCGCCTCGCGCGACGCATCGATTTCGACGCCCTGCATGAGGCGGCGAACCGGTGCGCGCACCTGACCGACGCCGCCTGGGCCGCGGGCTTCGGCCGCGCCGCCCGCGCCGCCTGCGCCGACACGCTCGACCGGCCGGTGCTGCTCCGGCGCGATACACGGCACGGCCCGCTCCTCGTCTGCGGCGCCGGCAACGACCGGCACCGCAATCGGGGCGCCGCCTTTCTGCTCGACATCGGGGGCGACGACGTCTATGCGGGCGGCGCGGGAGCGGGAGGTTCCGGCGACCGGCCGATCTCCCTGGGGATCGACCTTGCGGGAAACGACGCCTACACCGCGACGCGCCACGGGGCGCAAGGCGCCGGCACGCTCGGCCTCGGCGGGTGGCTCGATGTGGGCGGCGAGGACACGTACGTCGGCATCGACTGGGCCCAGGGCGTTGGCTACCTCGGCGTCGGCTGGCTGATTGACGCCGACGGGGACGATCGCTATTACGGGCGCGCCTTCTGCCAGGGCGTCGGGCTCTTCGGACTCGGTTTGCTGCTCGATCGAGCCGGCACCGATCGCTACGACGGCGGCGCGCACGTCCAGGGCGTCGGGCTCGCCCAGGGGGTCGGGCTGTTGCTCGAACGCGGCGGTGACGACGAGTTCTACGCCAAGGGTCTCTACGAAACGAACTACGGCAACGAAGGCATCTTCGACGCCTGGTCGCAGGGCTGTGCCACCGGTTTTCGCACGATCGCCTCCGGCGGCCTCGGACTCCTCCTCGACGAGGGGGGCGCAGATCGAATGGAGGCGGGCAATTTCTCGCAGGGCGGCGGCTACTACTACGGGCTCGGCCTGCTGATTGCCGAAGGCAACGAGGACGACCTGTACATTGGCTCGCGCTACAACCAGGGCTTCAGCGCCCATCAGGCGCTTGGTTGCTTCCTCGAAGCGGGCGGCAACGACCGCTACCAGACCCATCAAGGAGTCGCGCAGGGACTCGCCTGGGACGAGTGCGTGACGCTCTTCATCGATCAGGCCGGGGATGACCGGTACGAAGGGGGTGATTTCTTCTCTCTCGGCGCCGCGGCCCACAACAGCTTCTGCTTCTTTCTCGACCGTGGCGGTGACGACCGCTACGACTACACCCCTGGACCGGCGCGCGCGGGCGGCAACAGCTATCATGGGGGCACGAGCTTCTCCCTTTTTCTCGACGAGGGGGGCGGCGATGACCGGTACGGCGCCGCGCACTACGGCAACGGTGCCGCCTGGCACCGGCCGGAGCACGGTTTCTTCCTCGACCTGAACGGCCGCCTGCCGGCGGCGGAACTACCCGCCCTGCGACCCTTCCCGTCGCCCTGATGCGCGCCGCGTCGCAATCGTGCAGGCTGCGAGCCGAGTTGCAGCTTGCAGCGCGCCGCGCGCATGCCGGACGGCTGGCGATCGCCCCCCAGGGCTCCGG
>Ga0180430_10000946_pt1 | contig 30011 bp, 26 predicted proteins | sample SS_ome_9_FD_132999 | JGI IMG/M metagenome (GOLD analysis project Ga0180430, IMG submission 132999) | Hypersaline lake sediment archaeal communities from the Salton Sea, California, USA - SS_1_S_2 metaG | ecosystem: Environmental > Aquatic > Non-marine Saline and Alkaline > Hypersaline >... | reverse complement strand
TGAACAATTGCTCCTGCCAAACGCGGCTGTGGCAGAGGTGATCGCCTACCGGGAGCCGGAGGGTCACGCAGAGGCGCCCGCCTGGTTTTTGGGGGCGACCAATTGGCGGCAGCGCAATCTAGCGGTGGTGCGGCTGGAAAAGCTGCTGGGCCAGCAAGAGGTGGCCAGCAGCCAGCGCCAGCGTATCGTTATTTGTCATACGTTGAGCGACGGGGCACAGCGGCCGTTCGTTGGCATCGTCTCGACTGGCATCCCTCGTCTCGTTCGGGTCCATGAGGACTTGTTGCAGGGCAAGCCGCATACCGAAGATGAGCATGCCATGGTGCTTGCGCGTCTCAGTATCGATGGCCAGGATGCGCTGATTCCTGATTTGAGTGAGTTGGAGCGCCAGGTCAGCGAAGTCGCCTGAATGCGCCCGGCCATCACTGGCGCAAGTCGCCCCAAAGTGCCTGAATGACCGACAGTGCGGCAATTGGTGCGGTCTCCGTTCGCAGAACCCTCGGTCCCAGGCGTGCGCTTCGAAACCCTGCTGTCCCGGCGTTTCTTCTCTCCGTGGGGGAAAGACCACCTTCCGGACCCACCAGTAAAGTGAGTTTCTGTTTTGGTGCGGAGAGATCCACCAAAGGCGTGTCCGCGCGGTGGTCAAGCATCACTCCATTGCCGTGAAAGTCTTTGAGCCAGTCAGCCAGCTTTTTTGCGGGATGCAAGGAAGGCAGGCGACTTCGCCCGGACTGTTCGCAGGCATGCCGGATCACGCCATTCCAGTGTTCAAGTCGCTTCTGCAGTCGCCCATGCTTGAGCTGCACCATGCTTCGCTCTGTAAACAGCGGGAAAATCTCGCTGACTCCCAGCTCAACGGCTTTCTGAATACTGAAATCCATGCGCTCGCCACGTGAGATCCCGACTGCAAGTGATAGGTGCAGTTCGGGTCTAGGCTCTTCCCGGATAATCTGCAGGAGCTCGGCCGTGCAACTCTGTTTCCCAACTTCGCGCAGACGCGCGGCAAAGTCACGTCCGCTGCCATCGAACAGTACGACATCATCGCCACTTTTCAGGCGCAAAACCTGGACTAGGTGGCGGCGTGCCTCGCTACCCAGTTCAACCGAGCTGTTTTCACGCAGATCTTCGGGGACGTAGATACGGTTGCTGCGCATGCTCGCCGAGGCGCTTCAAAGGCCGAGGTTGTCCCACAGTGCCAGTGTCGGTGCCGCCTGGTTCATGGTGTAGAAGTGCAACCCGGGCGCGTTGTTGGTCAGCAGTTGTTCACACAGGTGGCTGACCACATCCAGACCGAAGGCGCGAATGCTCTCGACATCATCAGCGTAGCCCTCGAGCCGTTTGGCAATCCAGCGAGGGATCTCGGCGCCGCAGGCATCGGAGAAACGCTTTAGGTTACTGTAATTGGTGATCGGCATGATGCCAGGCACGATCGGTGCTTCGATGCCCATGCCGCTGCATTGCTCGACAAACCGCGTATAGGCATCCACGTTGTAAAAGTACTGGGTGATCGCGCTGTCTGCACCAGCGTCGATCTTGCGCTTGAAATTCTGCATGTCGCTGACGAAGTCCGGTGCCTGCGGGTGCATCTCCGGGTAGGCCGCCACCTCGATGTGAAACTCGTCGCCAAAATGGGTGCGGATCAGTTTCACCAATTCGTTCGCATAGGTCAGGTCGCCGCCACCCATGCCCGTGCCAGAGGGGCGATCGCCACGCAATGCCACGATGCGGCGAATGCCCTGGTTTCGGTAACGCTGCAGAATGTCGACGGTTTCGCCGATGCTGTTGCCGATGCAGGTCAGGTGGGGGGCCGTCTCGATCTCTTGCTCGCGCAGCCAATCGACGGTGGCAAAAGTGTTGTTCTGGGTCGAGCCGCCGGCTCCGTAGGTGCAGGAGAAGAATGCAGGGTTCTTTTGGTTCAGTGCGGCGACCGCACGACGCATGTTCTCGAAACCCCTCTCGGTTTTTGGTGGGAAGAGTTCGAAGCTGAAAGTCTTGTCTGTCATAAGGCCTCCGGCTGCCGGCAGTCGCTCAACTGCCGACAGCTCTTGCGGGCTGCTCAGTAGCGGTAATGATCGGCTTTGTACGGGCCTTCCACCGGCACCCCGATGTAGTCGGCCTGCTCCTGGGTCAGGACAGTCAGCTTGGCGCCGATTTTGTCGAGGTGTAACCGGGCCACTTCTTCGTCCAGTTTTTTCGGCAGGATGTATACGCCGACCTGGTACTCTTCGGTCTTGGTGAACATCTCTATCTGTGCCAGCACCTGGTTGGTGAAGGAGTTGGACATCACGAAGCTCGGGTGGCCGGTGGCACACCCGAGGTTCACCAAGCGGCCTTCGGCAAGCATGATAATGCGCTTGCCGTCGGGGAAGATAATGTGATCGACCTGTGGCTTGATATTTTCCCACTCGTACTTCTGTACGCCCACGATATCGATCTCGTTGTCGAAGTGACCGATGTTGCACACGATGGCCTGGTCTTTCATCGCGGCCATGTGATCATGCGTGATGATGTCCTTGTTGCCGGTGGTGGTGACGTAGATGTCGGCGACACCGGCCGCATCTTCCATGGTGACGACGCGGAAGCCTTCCATCGCCGCCTGCAGGGCGCAGATCGGGTCGATCTCGGTGACCCACACGGTCGCCCCGAGACCCCGCAATGACTGCGCGGAACCCTTGCCCACGTCACCGTAGCCACAGACCACCGCGATTTTGCCTGCAATCATCACGTCGGTTGCGCGCTTGATGCCATCGACCAGGGATTCGCGGCAGCCGTACAGGTTGTCGAACTTGGACTTGGTGACCGAGTCATTGACGTTCATCCCTGGGAACAACAGCTTGCCATCGTTGAACATCTCGTACAGGCGGTGCACACCTGTGGTGGTCTCTTCGGTGACGCCCCGAATGGACTCGGCCATCTTGTTGTATCGCTGCGGGTCTTCTTCCAACGAGCGCTTGAGCACGCCGAGGATGACCTTCCACTCTTCCGGATCCCCTTCCTGTGCTGCCGGTACACCGGACTTGGCGTACTCGACGCCCTTGTGTACCAGCAGGGTGGCATCACCGCCGTCGTCGAGAATCATGTTCGGGCAGCCATTGCCGTCGGGCCAGTTGAGCACCTGTTCGGTACACCACCAGTACTCTTCCAGGGTTTCGCCTTTCCATGCGTAAACGGGGATGCCTTCGGCGGCGATCGCCGCGGCGGCATGATCCTGTGTGGAGAAGATATTGCACGAGCACCAGCGCACCTGGGCCCCGAGCTCGACCAGGGTCTCGATCAGTACCGCGGTCTGGATCGTCATGTGTAGCGATCCGGTGATGCGCGCACCGGCAAGCGGTTTCGACTCGCCGTACTTTTCGCGCAGGGCCATCAGGCCCGGCATCTCGGTTTCGGCGATCTTGATTTCCTTGCGGCCCCAGTCGGCCAGGGACAGGTCAGCTACCTTAAAGTCTGTGAACTCACTCATAGTTCTCTCCTGATGCAAAAAACGTGAGTGAGCGCCGTTGCTGTATCTATGTATCCGCGTCCGAGCCTGGCTTCCGGGTGGAAGTTGCAACGCTCCTCGGGAGGGAATTGTCAGCTGCTGGTGTCGGCCCGTGAAGGCACTTGTTGTGTCGGGCTATTGGCAGATCCAGCGAAAACCGCAATTCTACACGAAAAAATCGCCGATTTGCCTGCAAAATGGGGGTATTTACGGATTCCGGATTGATCCAAACCGTCTACCTTTAGCTGAGATAAGCAGCCAAGAGTCCTGACTAACAGGGCCGGTTTATCAGAGGAGAGATGAGATGGCGAAGGTGGGAGCGGTCGACCACGAAGAGCACGAGGCGTTAGAGCCGCTGTTCTATCCGAGCAATACCCTGGACATGGGTGCGCCCTTCAGGTGGTTGCGCCTGGGCTGGAATGATATCAAGCGGGCTCCCGGGCCTAGTCTGGTCTACGGTTTTGGTTTGGTGATATTTTTCGAACTGATAGGCTGGCTGGTGTGGGATGGTGAAAGCACTCTCGCACTTTTTACTCTGGGGGTGGCATTCATTCTGGCCGGCCCGGTTCTGGCGTTTGGCCTCTACTCGGTAAGCCGCCAGTTGGAGAAAGGTCAAACGCCCCGGCTGGGCGTGTGCTGGCGTGAAAGCAAAAATCATATGCGCAACGAGCTGTTGTTCGCCCTGGTGATGATGGTGGTGCTGCTGGTCTGGGCGCGAGCCGCCACCATGGTGAATATCTTCCTGCCGATCAACGACGATATGACCTGGCTGGACTGGGGGCAGTTCTTTGCCGTGGGCAGCGCGGTCGGATCGATCTTCGCGACCATCGTGTTTTGCGCCAGCGCAGTCTCTCTTCCGATGATGCTGGATCGAAATACCGATGCCATCACCAGCTCATTGACCAGTGTCGGGGCCGTGATGAAGAACAAGGGCCCTATGTTGCTTTGGGCCTTTCTGATTCTCCTGCTGGTCGGCTTCGGCTTCGCGACGGCCCTGCTCGGGCTGGCGCTCGTGTTGCCGCTGATCGGTCATGCAACATGGCATGCCTACCGGGAAACGGTGGCGCCACCAGCGCATGCCGAGTGAATATGACCGCAAAAAAGCCCCGTTGTACGGGGCTTTTTTGCGGGCGTCGAGGGTAGCTTAGAGTCCTGCTGCGTCTTTCAGCGCGCCTGCCTTGTCAGTCAGCTCCCAGGTGAAGTTTTCGTTCTCGCGACCAAAATGCCCGTAGGCTGCTGTTTTGCAGTACTTGATCTGAGCGGCGTTGAGCAGATCAAGCATCCGCAGGATGCCGTACGGGCGCAGGTCGAAGTGCTCGCGTACCAGTTCAGTGATGCGTTCATCGGTGATCTTGCCGGTGCCGAAAGTCTCGATCATGATGGAGGTGGGTTCAGCGACACCAATCGCATAGGACACTTGGATCTCGCAGCGTTCGGCGAGGCCTGCCGCCACGATATTCTTGGCCACGTAGCGGCCGGCATAGGCGGCAGAGCGGTCTACCTTCGAGGGATCTTTGCCGGAGAATGCGCCGCCACCGTGGCGTGCCGCACCACCATAGGTGTCGACGATGATCTTGCGGCCGGTGAGGCCGGCATCACCCATGGGGCCGCCGATCTCAAAGCGGCCGGTCGGGTTAATGTGGTATGCGGTGTTGGCAGTCAGCCAGCCAGTGGGCTCCAGCACTGGTTTGATGATCTCCTCCATGATGCCTTCGTGCAGCGCATCGTCGGATACTTCCGGCGAATGCTGACTGGACAGTACCACGGCATCCACACTCACGGGCTTGCCGTCGCGGTAGTGGAAGCTAACCTGGCTCTTGGCATCCGGGCGTAACCAGGGCAGCACGCCTTTCTTGCGAACTTCTGCCTGGCGTTCGACCAGGCGATGTGCAAACTGGATGGGAGCGGGCATGAGGACGTCGGTCTCATTCGTCGCATAGCCAAACATGATGCCCTGGTCGCCGGCACCCTGGTCTTCCGGCTTGGCGCGGTCCACGCCCTGATTGATGTCAGGCGATTGCACGCCCAGCGCAGTCATTACCGCACAGGTTTCCCAGTCGAATCCCATCTCGGAGCTGCTGTAGCCGATGTTCTTGATGGTGTTGCGCATGATTGCCTCGTAATCAGGCTTGGCGGTGGTGGTGATCTCGCCGGCGATCATCACCATGCCAGTCTTGAATACCGTTTCACAGGCGACACGCGCGTGCTTGTCTTCTGCCAGGATGGCGTCCAACACGGCGTCGGAAACCTGATCGGCCATTTTGTCTGGATGACCTTCTGATACCGATTCAGACGTGAAAATGTACTCGCTGGCCATGGGTATCAATACCTCTGTTCATATTCGAATTAGCATGAAGCGCGCGATTCTACACCGTTGAGGTGGCGGGGGCGATCTGAAAGAATGCGCAGCCAGCATTACGATCATCAATAGTGAGAGGCGTCTTATGGTTTCTTTGCAACCTCCGGTGTGTGAGTTCGGCAAACCGATCGTTGATTTCAATCTGCCAGGTGTTGATGGACGTAACTGGAGCATGGCGGATTGCATGGGCGAACGAGGGCTGCTGGTTATGTTTATCTGTAACCATTGCCCGTACGTAAAAGCCATCCTCGATCGCCTTGTGCGTGACACTGCGGAGCTGAAGGAGCTTGGCATCAACAGCGTGGCCATCATGTCGAATGATCCCTCTCAATATCCGGAAGACTCTTTCGAGAACATGCAGGCCATCGCGCGCGACATGAACTTTTCTTTCCCCTATCTGGTGGATGCAACCCAGGAAGTCGCCAAGTCCTTCGGCGCGGTGTGTACGCCGGATTTCTTTGGCTACAACGCGGCGGGAGAACTGCAATACCGCGGGCGGCTGGATGAAAGCCGCAAGCAGGCGGCAGACCCGGACGTGCGTCGAGACCTGTTCGAAGGCATGAAAGAGGTTGCCGAGACCCAAAAAGGACCGGCCGAGCAGTTCGCCAGCATGGGCTGCTCAATCAAGTGGATGGATGAGTGATTCGGACTGACCCTTAAAATAACTCAAGTAAAACAATTGGTTATGGTTTTTGGGGGTCGGGATTTCGGGAGTTTATGGGTGTATTTGAATATTCCGGGAATCGCTCCTTGCCCCGTCCAAGACTCCTGAGCGAGAATACGCAACCTTTTTCCCGGCGGCACACATGAAGCGGTGTGTGCCTTTAGACACTGAACGAGTGCCGGGCAGCAAATTGAATTTTCCAATCCTTGGCGGGTAAAGCCGCCCAGGGAAAACAGATTTTTTTCGTCTTTGACAGGAGAGACACATGTCCTCACGCAGAGAACTTGCCAATGCCGTCCGTGCCCTGAGCATGGATGCTGTTCAGAAAGCCAAGTCCGGTCACCCGGGTGCCCCCATGGGCATGGCTGATATTGCCGAGGTTTTGTGGAACGACCACATGACCCACAATCCGGCCAACCCCAATTGGGCCAACCGCGACCGCTTCGTGCTGTCGAATGGACATGGTTCCATGCTGATCTACTCCCTGTTGCACCTGACAGGCTACGATCTGAGCATCGACGATCTCAAGCAATTCCGCCAGTTGCATTCCAAGACCCCGGGCCACCCGGAGTACGGCTATGCACCTGGGGTCGAGACCACCACCGGTCCGCTGGGTCAGGGCATCACCAATGCGGTGGGCATGGCAATCGCGGAGAAGGCGCTGGCTGGCCAGTTCAACCAGAAGGGTCACGACATTGTCGACCACCACACCTACGTGTTCCTGGGTGACGGATGTTTGATGGAGGGCATCTCCCACGAGGCATGCTCCCTGGCCGGCACCTTGGGCCTTGGTAAGCTCATCTGCTTCTGGGATGACAACGGCATCTCTATCGACGGCCACGTCGAAGGCTGGTTCACTGATGACACCCCGGGTCGTTTCGAAGCCTACGGCTGGCACGTGATCCGCGATGTCGATGGACATGATTCGGCGGCTGTCGAGAACGCCCTCAGTATGGCCAAGGCCATGACCGACAAGCCGACCATGATCTGCTGCAAGACCACTATCGGTTTCGGTTCCCCGAACAAGGCGGGGTCTCATGCCTGCCACGGTGCGCCTCTGGGTGACGAAGAGATCAACCTGACCAAGGCTGCCCTCGGCTGGGATCATGGCCCGTTTGAGGTGCCTGCCGATGTTTACGCGGCTTGGGATGCGAAAGAGAAAGGCGCTGCTGCCGAGGCTGCATGGAACGAGAAGTTTGCTGCCTACAAGGCCGAGTACCCGGAACTGGCTGCCGAGTTTGAACGTCGCATGGCCGGCGAAATGCCGGCTGATTGGGCCGAGAAGTCTGCTGCCTACATCGCCAGCGTCAACGAAGAGGCCAAGAGCCCGGCGACCCGTCAGGCCTCCCTGGCTTCTATCGAGAACTACTCGCCGATACTGCCGGAACTGTTTGGTGGTTCTGCTGACCTGGGCTGCTCCAACCTGACCGAGTGGTCTGGCTACAAGCCGATGGATAACAACGAAGTAGCCAACTACGTTCGCTACGGCGTACGTGAATTCGGGATGTCCGCCATCATGAACGGCGTTGCGCTGCATGGTGGCCTGATCCCCTTCGGCGCGACCTTCCTGATGTTCTCCGAGTACGCACGCAACGCCCTGCGCATGGCAGCGTTGATGAAGGTGCCGAGTATCTTCGTTTACACCCACGACTCCATCGGTCTGGGCGAAGATGGCCCGACCCACCAACCGATCGAGCAGATCCCGACACTTCGCATGATTCCGAACATGCAGGTATGGCGTCCGTGTGACGCGGTTGAATCGGCTGTTGCCTGGGCACAGGCTGCTGAGCGTCGCGACGGCCCCACTTCGCTGATCTTCTCCCGTCAGGGCCTGCCGCATCAGTCCCGCAGTGCGGAGCAGATCGAAGCGATCAAGATGGGTGGTTATATCCTGAAAGACTGTGACGGCACCCCGGACTGCATCGTTATCGCGACCGGTTCCGAAGTGGCGATCGCCATGGAAGCGGCCGAGGCCTCCAGTAAGAAGGTTCGCGTGGTCTCCATGCCGAGTACTACCACCTTCGATGCGCAGGATGCTGACTATCGGGAGTCCGTTCTGCCGGCTGGCGTTACCGCCCGTGTTGCGGTGGAAGCGGCTACCACCGACGGTTGGTACAAGTACGTGGGCATGAACGGCAAAGTTGTTGGCATCGACCGCTTCGGTGAATCCGCACCGGCAGGTGAGCTGTTCAAAGAATTCGGCTTTACCGCTGAGAACGTGGGCGCTGCTATAGACGAGGTTTGCGCTTAAGCGAGGCCTTCTTCCATCGGGTGGCCACTTCGTGGTCGCCCGTGACCAAGATTTCAAAACCAAGACTGATTCAAGTTGAGGAGCAACTAGTATGACTATCAAAGTAGGCATTAACGGTTTCGGCCGTATCGGCCGCATGGCTTTCCGCGCGATCGCTCAGGATTTCTCTGACGACATCGAAGTAGTAGGTATCAATGACCTGCTGGACGCCGACTACCTGGCTTACATGCTGAAGTACGACTCCGTACACGGTAACTTCAAAGGCGACATCGCCGTCGACGGCAACAACCTGGTCGTCAACGGCAAGACCATCCGTCTGACCGCTGAGCGCGATCCTTCCGACCTGGCCTGGGGCGACATAAACGTTGATCTGGTACTGGAGTGCACCGGTTTCTTCCTGACCGAGGAGACCTGCCAGAAGCACATCGACGCTGGCGCCAAGAAGGTTGTCATGTCCGCTCCGTCCAAGGACGGTACCCCGATGTTCGTATACGGCGTAAACCACGAGACCTACGCTGGCCAGAACATCGTTTCTGCTGCTTCCTGCACCACCAACTGCCTGGCTCCGATCGCCAAGGTGCTGAACGACAAGTGGGGCATCAAGCGTGGCCTGATGTCCACCGTTCACGCAGCCACTGCCACCCAGAAGACTGTTGACGGTCCGTCCATGAAGGACTGGCGCGGCGGCCGCGGTATCCTGGAGAACATCATCCCGTCCTCCACCGGTGCTGCCAAGGCTGTTGGTGTGGTACTGCCGGAGCTGAACGGCAAGCTTACCGGTATGGCTTTCCGTGTTCCGACCTCCGATGTGTCTGTTGTCGACCTGACCGTTGAACTGGAGAAAGGTGCTTCCTACGACGACATCTGTGCCGCCATGAAGGAAGCCTCCGAGACCGCTGGCATCGGTGACACCCTGGCCTACACCGACGAGAAGGTTGTATCCACCGACTTCCGTGGTTGTGGTTCCTCCTCCATCTTTGATGCCGGCGCCGGCATCGCCCTGGACGACACCTTCGTCAAGGTCGTTTCCTGGTACGACAACGAGTATGGCTACACCTGCAACATGCTGCGTTTCGCCAAAGTCGTAGCCGGCTAAACGGCTCTTTTCCCCGCCAGCTTTGTTGGCGGGGAATGCTGAGAGCTCACGTATTCCCGATACGCTGCGCACCTCATCATTCCTCCGCCGCCTTGCTGGCAGGGAAGATCTTCCGTTTACCGTATGACCCGAGAGTCTTCTGGCCAGCTCAGGCTGACCTGAACACTTTCAAGTAAATCCAATCATCCCAAGGAGTTCAACATGGCTTTCATCAAGCTGACCGACCTCGACCTCGCCGGCAAGCGCGTCCTGATTCGTGCTGATCTCAATGTTCCGGTCAAAGACGGCAAGGTAACCTCCGACGCCCGTATCACCGCTTCCATGCCGACCATCGAGCACTGCGTCAAAGCTGGCGCCAAGGTGATGGTGATGTCCCATCGCGGTCGCCCAACCGAGGGTCAGGTTGACGACGAGAATTCCATGCAACCGATCGCTGACGACATGTCGGCCAAGATGGGCAAGGACGTCCGACTGATCAAAGACTACCTGGACGGTGGTTTCGACGTTGCGGACGGGGAAGTGGTCCTGTTCGAGAACGTTCGCTTCAACGAAGGCGAAAAGAAAGACAACGAAGACCTGGCCAAGAAGTACGCTGCCCTGTGCGACATCTTCGTGATGGACGCCTTCGGTACTGCCCACCGCGCGCAGGCCTCGACCCACGGCGCCGGCAAATTCGCTCCGACCGCGTGTGCCGGCCTGTTACTGTCAGACGAGCTGGACAACCTGGCCAAGGCGCTGGCCGAGCCCGCCCGTCCGATGGTTGCCATCGTTGGCGGCTCCAAGGTCTCCACCAAGCTCACCGTTCTCGAGGCGCTGTCCGAGAAAGTGGACCAGCTGGTTGTTGGCGGTGGTATTGCCAATACCTTCCTCAAGGCCATGGGCCACAATGTGGGCAAGTCTCTGTGCGAAGATGACCTCGTGGATACCGCCAAGGCACTGGTTGAAAAGATGAAGGGCCGTGGCGCCAACATCCCAATCGCTGTCGACGTGGTCTGCGGCAAGGAATTTAGCGAGACCGCCGAGGCAACTCTGAAGGACGCTTCTGAGGTGGCCGACGACGACATGATCTTCGATATCGGCCCGAAATCTGCCCAGGAACTCGCTGATATCATCGCCAAAGCGGGTACCGTCGTATGGAACGGGCCGGTTGGCGTATTCGAATTCGACCAGTTTGGCGAAGGCACCAAGACGGTTTCCATGGCCATAGCCAACTCTGATTGCTTCTCGCTGGCAGGTGGCGGTGACACCATTGCTGCAATCCAGAAGTATGACATTTACGACAAGGTGTCTTACATCTCCACCGCCGGTGGCGCATTCCTTGAGTACCTGGAAGGTAAGACACTGCCAGCCGTGGCTATGCTGGAAGAAGCGGCGAAAAAATAACAACGACACTCACAGGGCAGCGTAAGCTGCCCTTTGTCATCGTCGACACGTTGCCAGGGGGCAGTGAGAGTAATCGGGACGGCGTTATTTCCCGCGAAGAGTAAAGACAGGAATATGCTGAGACGAACAAAGATTGTCGCGACCATGGGGCCGGCCACGGACGACCCGAAAGTGCTGGATGAGGTCATCGCGGCAGGTGTCGACGTGGTGCGCCTGAACATGTCGCACGGCAGCTATGATGAGCACGAACAGCGTGCCGAGTGGGTGCGTAACCGTGCCCGTGCCAGTGGCCGCCAGGTCGGCGTCTTGGTTGACCTGCAGGGCCCGAAGATCCGCATCGCGCGTTTCGAAAACGAAAAGATCCAACTCAAAGTGGGCGATAAGTTCACCCTCGACACTGCCTGGGATCCGCTCAAGGGTAACCAGGAGCGTGTTGGCTGTACCTATCCCACCCTGCACGAGGAATGCTCGCGCGGTGACACCCTGCTGCTGAATGACGGCCACATCGTGTTGTGGGTGGAAGAGGTCGAGGGCACTGAAGTGCGCTGCCGGGTCGAGATCGGTGGGCCTTTGTCCAACAACAAGGGCATCAACAAGCAGGGCGGGGGGCTTTCCGCGCCCGCACTGACCGACAAAGACCGCGAGGACATCAAGTTCGCTGCCAAGCTCGAGGCGGATTATATTGCCGTATCCTTCGTGCAATCTGCCGCCGATGTTGAGCTGGCGCGCCAGCTGTTACGCGATGCCGGAGGTCATGGTGGCGTGGTCTCAAAGATCGAGCGTGCCGAGGCCCTGGATAATATCGAGGACATCATCGATGTCTCCGACGTTATCATGGTGGCGCGTGGTGATTTGGGGGTAGAGATCGGCGATGCCGAGTTGCCGGCAGTGCAAAAGCGCCTGATCCACCAGGCGCGCACCCAAAACTGTGTGGTGATTACCGCTACCCAGATGATGGAGTCGATGATCGAAAACCCGATCCCGACCCGCGCCGAGGTTTTCGACGTGGCCAACGCCGTGATTGACGGCACCGACGCCGTGATGCTGTCGGCCGAGTCAGCCGCTGGTCACTATCCGGCCAAGGCGGTCGAGGCCATGGATCGTGTCTGCCGCGAGGCGGAAAAGCAGTCCTCTGCGCGCCAGTCTGATCATCGCCTGCATACCGTGTTCGGCCGTGTCGACGAGTCCATCGCGATGGCAACCATGTATACCGCAAACCACCTGGGCGTGGCTGCAATCGCCTGCCTGACCGCGTCAGGATCGACCCCCAAGTGGATGTCGCGTATTTCCTCGGGTATTCCCATCTACGCCTTGACGAACCGGGTGAGCACGCGTAGAAGAGTGACGCTGTTCCGTGGTGTATACCCCGTGAGCTTCGAGCTGGCGCACGGCGTGGACTCGCAGATGGCCAACACCGAGGTCATCGAAGAATTGCAGCGACGCGGCGCGGTGCGCGATGACGATCTGGTCATCATCACCAAGGGCGATCTCAATGGCGTTGCTGGCGGCACCAATGTGATGAAGGTGATCCGCGTCGGGGAGCACATCCTCCCTGGTAAAGAGACGAACTGAAGCAAGTATCTATTAACACGTAAGGAGATTGACAATGGCACTGATTTCACTGCGCCAACTTCTCGACCATGCAGCTGAGCATGGCTACGGCCTGCCGGCGTTCAACGTCAACAATATGGAACAGGTAAAGGCCATCATGGAAGCCGCTGACGCGGTCAACAGCCCGGTCATCCTGCAAGGCTCCGCCGGTGCCCGTTCCTATGCCGGTGAAGCATTCCTGCGTCACTTGATCCTGGCAGCCAACGAAGCCTATCCGCACATCCCCGTATGTATGCACCAGGACCACGGCACCTCTCCGGAAGTCTGCCTGCGCTCCATTCAGTCAGGTTTTTCCTCTGTGATGATGGACGGCTCCCTGATGGAAGACGGCAAGACCCCTTCTTCCTACGAGTACAATGTTGATGTTACCGCCCGCACCGTTCGCATGGCTCACGCCGGCGGCGTATCTGTTGAGGGCGAGCTGGGTTGCCTGGGGTCCCTGGAGACCGGCCAGGCCGGAGAAGAGGACGGGATTGGTGCAGAAGGCACCCTGTCGCATGACCAGCTCCTGACTGACCCGGAAGAGGCTGCTGACTTCGTCAAGAAGACCGGCGTGGACGCCCTGGCTATCGCCATCGGCACCTCTCACGGCGCGTACAAGTTCACCCGTCCGCCGTCAGGCGACATCCTGGCTATCGAGCGTGTGAAGGAGATCCATGCCCGTATCCCGGATACCCACCTGGTTATGCACGGTTCCTCTTCCGTGCCGCAGGACTGGCTTGCGATCATCAACGAGTACGGTGGCGACATGGGCGAGACCTATGGTGTGCCGGTGGAAGAGATCGTTGAAGGCATCAAGCACGGGGTGCGCAAGGTCAACATCGATACCGACCTGCGGATGGCCTCCACCGGTTCCATCCGCAAGCATTTGCACGAAAACAAGTCCAACTTCGACCCGCGCAAATTCTTCAAGGAATCCACCAAGGCAATGTCCGAAATCTGTAAGGCTCGTTACGAAGCGTTCGGCTCTGCCGGCATGGCCGACAAAATCCAGCCGATATCCCTGGAAGAGATGGAGAAGCGCTACGCTTCCGGCGAACTGGATCCGAAAGTCAACTGATCTGTTTTCGATCCACAAAAAGGGCGCCTTCGGGCGCTCTTTTTTTGGCCTCAATGCTGGCAACGGGGGCAATAGCTGCTGGTGCGTTGGCCGATTTGCTTGGCCCTGATGGTGGTCCCACAGTGTCGGCAGGGTTCCCCTTCGCGTCCGTATACCCGCAGTTCCTGCTGAAAGTAACCGGGCCTTCCATCCTGTTGCTGGAAGTCGCGCAGCGTGGTGCCGCCGCGCTCAATGGCGTAGGCCAGGACGATTTTTACGTGCTCAACCAGCTTTTCAAGGCGGGATTTGGAAACGCGGTTGCATAAGCGGGTGGGGTGGATCCCCGCCAGGAACAGGGACTCGGTTGCGTAGATGTTACCTACACCAACGACGACCTTGCCATCCATCAGCAGCTGTTTTACGGGCACTTTGCGGCGTTTGGCTTGTTCGAACAGGTAATCCGCATTGAATCCTTCGGATAAGGGTTCCGGGCCAAGAGAGGCTATCAGTGGGTGTGCTTCTGCTGGTTCCTGGGTCCAGAGGATCGCGCCGAAGCGGCGCGGGTCGCGCAAGCGCAGGCATTGGTCGCCAAGCTGAAGATCAAAGTGGTCGTGCTTGTGGGCTTGGGAGTCGACCGGCAGGACGCGCAGGCTGCCGGACATGCCCAGGTGCATGATAAGCGTGCCTTCATGTCGACCTGCTTTGGCGCAGTCAATCAGCAGATACTTGGCGCGACGGCGCACTTTCTCAATGCGCAGCCCCGGCAGAATGCCATCGAGTGCCGGTATCTCCCAGCGCAGTTTCCGCTGGCGTACGATCACGCCGCTGATGGGCTGGCCCACCAGGTGGGTTTGTATGCCACGGCGCGTGGTTTCGACCTCGGGTAATTCCGGCATCAGGGCCTTTCCCTGAAATGCTTTGCCGGCAGGCTGGCGATGCGGAAATAACTGTCATCAATCAGGTGGATCACTTCGTTTACCAGCACATACCGCTGACCGGGTGGGACAGAGGATGCCCCAAAATGGATGCTTTCCTTGTTGAAACTGATCCTGAGCTTGGGATCTTTCAGACCATAGGTCCCGAGTAATTCGGGTGAAGCTTGGCGCTGCCAGTAAGATTGCGCCTTCAGCAGGCTGAGGAGGCTGCCTGTGCGCTGTTCAGAGGCTCGTTCGATGCTGGGATGGGTAATCGTCCAGCCTTCTTTGTCCCGCAGGAGAGATAGCTGCAGTCGGCGGTTGCCTGTTACCCGGATCTCAGTGACCTCGGTTGCGTCGATCTGAAGCAGAGGCTGGCTTTCCTGTGTAGGTTGCTGGTTGAGCCAGAGGAGCAGCGCGAGCAGCAGCGCCAGCATGAGGTTGTAGCGATCCAGTGCCCTCATGCGCGTTTTCGTACCCAACGGATCAGCACACCGAGCCCAAGATACAGCAGTGGCAACAGGAACATATGCGCGATGGCAGCCCAGGCAGCACTGTTTTCGGACCAGTGGAGTTTCAGGTCATCCACGGGTTCGGAGGTTGCCAGGCGGTTGTCGGTGAGCCAGTTGACCAGTCCCAGGCTGAACGCCCGGTTGCCGGCCTGCCCGAATTGACTATTGCGCACGAAGTCGCTGTCGCCTATTACCAGCATGCGGCTATTGTCACGTTGCAGTGCAAATCCGATGGGCAGTGGTCCCTGCTGTTCACCAAACATTGGGTTGCGACGGGCCAATTCGTCCAGCGTGCCTGTCTCATTCCAGGACTGACCGCTGCTCTGCAGGCGTATGCTCGTTTCCCATTGTCCGCTGTCTGCGTCATTCATGGCGGTTGCATCGCTAAGAACCGCGTATTGGCCGGGTGTTTGAGGAAACAGGCGCCTGGGGAAGTCGCTTAGTATTGTGTGCCGTGGCGACGACAGGCCGGCGCGTGTGGCGGTTGGGTCGAGTATTTTTCCGGGCAGGCTCTGTAAACCGCTGAGGGCTTCCAGTGCCAGGGCATTGTCCCCTTCATGCAACCACAATATGCGGCCATTGTTGTTCAGGTATTCCGTGAGCAACTGAATCGTGCTGGCCGGAAAGTCCTGTCGGCTTGCAGGTATCATTACAAAGGCAGCATTGTGCGGTATCTGTAAGCTGGTCAGGGGGTTGAATCCGATCACTCGGTAACCCTGTTGTTCCAACCGGGCCGTGAAGGCACTGATACCTGCCTGGCTGCTGTCCTCGATGCGTGCCTCTCCATGGCCCTGGAATACAAGCACCCACGGAGATCCCTGTCGGGCTATACGCTCGAGCGCCCGTCCCAGGCCAGCGCGGTTGACTTCGCTGACCTGTTGACGACGGCCCATGCCTTCGATCACCAGTTCGCCATCTTTTTCGATGCCCTGTGCCCTTGCCAAGTGCGGCTGTTTGCGTGGGTCGATGAAGCGCAGTTCGATCGCTTGATAGTGCTGCTGCAATGGCTGGATCAGCTTGTCGATTTGTTTGCGCAGCAAGGGAAGCTCTGGTGCGTAGGCGGTGACAATGACAGGCCCTTTCAGCGCTGCAAGCGTCTGCTTTAGCGACCCGGGGATTTCTGTGCTCCGGGCCTGAAAAAGTGGTCGGTCATTTCGGTCAAGGTAGCTGCCGGCGGACAGCAGGCAGGCCAGGACTAACCCGATAAAGAGCAGCAGGCGCACGGTCCCGCCGGGTCGGGCGCTGCGCACCTGGGATAAGCCGACACCGGCAATCAACAAAGCGGCGACGCTCAACAACAGGAAGTACCCCAGGTCGCCCAGCCTGAGGATCCCGGCGCTGGTGTTTTGCAGATGGGGATTCAGTGCCAACCAGTAACCTGCCGCGTGGGGTGGCAGTAGCGAGTCAAGCAGCCACAGCAACAGCAGGGTGCCGATGCTGGCTGCGAAAACGGCCGGTACATTACGGCTGAAACTGGAGTACAAGAGCGTCAAGGCGCTCCCCGTTACCACTAACAAGGCGAGTCCGAGTGCGCCGAGGGCAAAGCGTTGCAGGTCGAGCGGTGCGGCTGCGATCAGGGTAAGCGGGATCAAAAGGCCGATCAGCAACAGAATGAGCGTGGCGGCGACATTGCCCAGCCATTTGCCAAGGAGCAACTGGTACGGGTGGAGCGGCTTGCTCAGGAGGACCTGGAGGTGGCCGTTGCGTTTTTCGTCGGCAATGGCATGCATGCTGAGAAGGGGTGTACTCAGCAATAGCAGGATGCCAAGGCTGTTCAGGGTTGGTGCAATGATCAAATCGTTAACACCGAGATAGGCGTTGGCGGCGATAAGTTGTGCTGAGATCTGTTGGTAGACGTCGACCTGTGCAAACAACAGCCAGGCAAGAATGCCCTGCACAGTGGCCAGCAGCAACCAGAAGGCCATGCCATGCAGATGTGCCTGGAGTTCGCGCGCGGCAATCAGCCTGATCATTCCGGCTTGTCCAATTTCTGGTCCTGGCCGAGCTGCTGGAAACGTCGAAGCAGTTCATTTTCGTGCGGTTGCCAAAGGCGCAGTCCCCACCCATGACAGGAGAGCTTTTCCGCCATGTGGGGCACCGCGTTGGGGGCGAGCTCCAGCACCAGGCGCTGACCCTGGCGAGAGTGCACGCGTTTGACACCGTCTATGCGCAACAGGCTTGGGTCATCCGGCGGATTACTGAATTCGGCAACCATCAGCCGTTCCTGCGGTTTGACCGGTTCTTCGGCAACCACACGTCCCTGGTCCAGCAGCAAAACGCGCTGGCAAAGTGATTCAATGTCGGCCAGCAGATGACTCGCGATCACGACGGCACGATTGGGTGCAAGTGACGAGATAAGGTCACGAAGCTGCTGTGCCTGGATGGGATCCAATCCGGCGGTTGGCTCATCCAGCAACAGGACATTCGGTTGGTGGATCAGGCAGCATGCCAGCCCCAGGCGCATACGTTCGCCACCGGAAAGCTTCCTGGCAAGACGTTTTTGCAGGCCATGCAGGTCAAATTGATCGAGTGTCTGTGGTATGGCTTGATTGTTTGCGCCATGTAAACGCGCAGCAAAACGCAGGTTCTCCAGTACGCTCATGTCCTCGTAAAGCGGGGCGTGCTGTGGCAGCCACCCGAGGTGTTTGCGCAAGGATGGGTGTTGATGCAGTGATCGACCATTGATGCAGACGTTACCGTCAGCCAGTGGCAAAACCCCGGCCAAAGCGGCCATCACGGTCGACTTTCCGGCACCGTTGAGGCCGAGCAGGCCAAGCACCTGGCCGGGCTGCAGTTCGACAGTAACATCCTGCAGGCGCGGAGGCAGGCAAAGTCCGGTGGCTGTGAACATGGCTTCCATAAGATTGCAGATTATACGTTGCGTCAGCCGGTACAATACGGCCCATGAACTGGTTGGGGGTTGATACCGGCGGTACTTTCACGGATTTCGTCTGTGTCGATGAGCTTGGACAAGTGCGTGTACACAAGGTTTTGTCTACGCCGGCTGCGCCGGAACAGGCAATTCTGCAAGGGATTGCCGAGATGGAATTGGATTTGGCGGACCTGCGCATGGTACACGGCTCCACGGTGGCCACAAATGCGGTATTGGAAGGCAAGGGGGTGCGCACCGCTTTCGTGACCAACCGGGGATTTGGTGATTTGCTGAGCATCGGTCGCCAAAACCGCCGCGACCTGTATGACTTGACGCCGATACCTTCGAGCCCGCCGGTACCGCGAGAGCTATGCCTGGAGACGGGCGGCAGGCTGGGTAGCGATGGTGAATTGCTGGAGCCCCTCCTTGATGAGGATCTCGAAAGCCTCGCTGAGCAGTTACGCCGGCTTGCGCCACGTGCGGTGGCGGTCAATCTCCTGTTTTCCTATCTTGAACCGAAGATCGAAAGGCGTCTGCGTGCAGCCGTTCCGAAGGGGTGTTTTGTTTCCCTGTCATCCGAGGTGCTGCCCGAAATACGTGAATACGAACGTGGCATGGCCACCTGGCTCAATGCCTGGGTTGGTCCGCTGGTGGCCGGCTACCTGGCGCGTCTCGCGGAGGGACTCCCCGGGGTGCCTGTGTCCGTAATGCGCAGCTCGGGTGAAACGGTAAGTGCCCACCAGGCGGCCGGGCATGCGGTACGCATGTTGCTCTCGGGCCCTGCCGGAGGTTTGGTGGGCGCGCGTCACGTTGCGCAGATGGCGGGCCGTGATCGCTTGCTGACTTTCGACATGGGGGGCACTTCCACCGACGTGGCTCTGATCGACGGCGACCTGCAGCTCACCACGGAGGGTCGCATCGGCGACTACCCGGTGGCGGTTCCGATGATGGACATGCAAACCATTGGTGCCGGTGGTGGTTCGATCGCCTGGCTGGATGCCGGGGGTATGTTGCAGCTGGGCCCCGAATCCGCTGGCGCTGCACCCGGACCGGCCTGTTACGCGCGTGGCGGTGAATTGCCCACGGTCACCGACGCGAACCTTTTGCTCGGACGCTTGCAGGCAGAGGCTTTTCTCGGGGGCGACATGCACCTCAACAAGGCAGCGGCTGAAGCGGCGATAAGGCCTGTTGCAGAGGCGCTCGACTGTGATGCAGTGGGAGCGGCGCGTGCCGTTGTCGATGTGGCAAACGCCCATATGGCGCGAGCGTTGCGGGCAATCTCTATCAAGCGCGGTGTGGATGCGCGCGACTACACACTGGTGTCTTTCGGGGGTGCCGGCGGACTGCATGTGTGTGAACTGGCAGAAGAGCTGGAGATGGATTCGGCCATGGTGCCCGTTGGGGGCGGCGTGCTTTCTGCCATGGGGATGCTCGTCGCACGACCCGGTCGTCAGCTTTCCCGAACCCTGATGCAAATGCTGGACGTCGATGCACAAACACGCATAGAAAACGAAATCCTCCAGCTGGGCAGGCAGGCGGCACAGGAGTTCGCTGCTGAATCGGTGCAAACGGCCCAGTTGCAACAGCAGGCTTCGCTGGATCTGCGTTACCGAGGGCAGTCCTACACGCTCAACGTGCCATGGAAGGGGCGTGTCGAAAAGGCGGTCGAGGCGTTCCATTTGCGTCATCACGCGCGTTATGGGCACCGTCTGGATCTGCCTGTGGAGCTTGTGACCCTGCGCTTGGCGGTGAGTGCTCCTGGCAGCGGTTTTGTCTTGCCGGAGCGGGCGCCTACGAACAGGCAGCCGCAAGCGACCCGTTGCGTTTTGCCGGATGGTGGCCAAGTGGAGATGTGGCGACGTGAAGATCTGCCTGCTGGTTGGGTGCTGCGTGGACCAGCGATCATTGCCGAGCAGGTGGCGACCACCTGGCTGGCGGCAGGGTGGCGCGGGGAGATCGATATTTACGGGAACCTGGTGATGTCCAGGGAGGACTAACGATTACCCGTCTCTGGCGGCGTTATAATATTTATTTAGCCGCTATCCGGCGGTGCCTCTGGAGATCCTCATGATCGACGGCTTGCTCGACTTGTCCTGGTGGCAGGTATTGGTGACCACTCTGGTCCTGACTCACGTAACCATTGTCGCGGTGACTGTCTTTCTGCACCGTGCCCAGGCGCATCGGGCCCTGACGCTGCACCCTCTGGTGTCACATTTTTTCCGCCTGTGGCTATGGTTGACCACCGGCATGATCACGCGTGAATGGGTGGCTATCCATCGATACCACCATGCGCGATGCGAGACAGAGGAAGATCCGCACAGCCCGCAGATACTGGGAATCGACAAGGTGATGTGGGAGGGTGCCGAGCTCTATCGCGACGCGGCTCGCAAGCATGACCTGATCGAGCGCTACAGCCATGGTACACCGGATGACTGGCTCGAACGCCATGTTTACTCCCTGCGTTGGCAGGGGGTGGCGCTCATGCTGATCATCAACGTACTGTTGTTTGGCGTGCTTGGTGTTGCCGTCTGGGCCGTGCAGATGATCTGGATCCCGTTCTGGGCGGCTGGGGTAATAAACGGCCTGGGACATTATTGGGGCTATCGCAACTTCGCCTCGCCGGACGCAGCGACGAATATCTCGCCCTGGGGCATCCTGATTGGCGGCGAGGAACTGCATAACAACCACCATGCCTTCCCCAGTTCAGCGAAGCTGTCGGCCAAGTGGTGGGAGTTCGACATCGGCTGGATGTACATAAGGATTCTCGCCTTCCTCGGCCTGGCACGGGTGCGCCGCGTGGCACTCAAGCCGCTGATCGACAGCAGCAAGATGAGTATCGACATGGATACCGTCAAGGCGGTGGTGGTGCATCGCATGTACGTCCTGGCCAACTATGCACGAGAGGTGGTAAAGCCCGTCGCGGAGGCGGAGATCTGTCGCAGCGAGCAGCATTGCAAGAGGCTCGCACGCCAGGCGAGTCGGCTGCTCAATTCTGATGAGAAGGGGCTCGATAGCGTGGCTCGTGCGCGGCTGAACGAGATCCTGGAAAAAAGCCAGGTGCTCGCAACGGTGTACCAGTATCGCGAACGTCTCGAACAGATCTGGAAGCGTACAGCGACAAGCCAGGAGGCCCTGCTGCAGTCGCTACAGGAATGGTGTCGCGAGGCCGAGGCCACCGGGATCAAGGCGCTGGAGGATTTCTCCAGGTCATTGCGTAAATACCAGCCGGCGGTCTGAGCGATCAGCGAGCCACGGCCCAAAAAGAAACCCGCCAATGGCGGGTTTCTTTTTGGGCCACTGCAAAGCGGCCGGGTTGATCAAGCAGTGCTTACTTGATCTTGCCCTCTTTGTACATGACATGCTTGCGCGCGACAGGATCGTATTTTTTGATCTCCATTTTGCCGGTCATGGTGCGCTTGTTCTTGGTGGTGGTATAGAAGTGACCGGTCCCAGCGCTCGAGTTGAGGCGGATTTTCTCGCGAACTGCCTTAGCCATGATCTACTCCTTATACCTTTTCGCCACGGGAACGCATTTCGGCCAGCACGGCGTCGATGCCTTTCTTGTCGATGATACGCATGCCTGCGGTGGAGACACGCAGGCGCACGAACTTCTGCTCGCTCTCCACCCAAAAACGGTGGTGGTGCAGGTTTGGCAGGAAGCGGCGGCGGGTTTTGCGATGCGAGTGGGAAACATTATTTCCGCTGATCGGTCGCTTACCGGTTACCTGGCAGACTTTGGACATGGTTAAAGCCTCAAAATACGTTTGAATTCGTTGCCCCAGGCGCGCTTCAACGTCCGGCCTGAGCTGAAAGGCGCGTATTTATATCAAAGAGTCACCTTCCGGGCAACCCCAGACGGCTCAGATCATTCCACGTTGTGCGAACGAGCAATGCTCGCCATCGCCAATCACGATGTGATCGAGCACCCGGACATCCACCAAGGCCAGGGCATCACGAAGCCGTTCGGTGATACGGAGATCTGCCTGGCTGGGTTCGGCCACCCCGGAGGGGTGGTTGTGACTGAATATCACCGCGGCCGCATTGTGCTTGAGGGCTGTGCGGACGACCTCGCGCGGATGCACGCTGGCTCCATCTATCGTGCCATGAAAAAGTTCGTCATAGGCAATCACCCGGTGGCGGTTATCGAGAAACAGGGCCGCGAACACCTCGTGCGGGTAATCACGCAGGCGTGCCTTCAGGTAGCTGACCGTTCTCTGTGGCGAATCGATGGTGTCGCGTCGTTGTAGCTGTTCGCGCAGGTGCCGGCGGCTCATCTCAAGCACTGCCTGCAGTTGCGCATACTTGGCATTGCCGAGGCCGGCGCCCCGGCAAAACTCCTCGCGGTCAGCATTGAGCAACCCGCGAAGGCTGCCAAATTCACCCAACAGGTCGCGGGCAACATCCACGGCGCTGCGCCCGGCGACCCCAGTGCGCAGGAAAATGGCGAGTAACTCGGCATCGCTCAGCGCCTGTGGTCCCAGCCCGAGCAGTTTCTCACGGGGGCGCTCTCCCTCCGGCCAATCCTTGATCGTCATGCAGCTTCCTCCCTGAAGCGTGCCCGAGTATACAGTTTCCACGTAGCCGGCGGTGGGATCGCCGGTTACACTTGCGAAATGATTGCACAGGTTAGCGACCACTACCGCCTGCGGGGACGCCGGATATTGCTCGGCATATCCGCGGGTGTGGCTGCTTACAAGGCGGCGGAGCTAGCGCGTCTGTTGATAAAAGCAGGGGCGCTGGTGCGGGTCGTGATGACCCCGTCGGCTCACGAATTCATCGGTGCGCAGACCCTGCAGGCGATTACCGGTGAGCCGGTGCGTGATGCAATCTTCGATGCCGCACACGAAGCGGCCATGGGGCACATTGAACTGGCTCGTTGGGCCGAAGTGATTCTGGTGGCGCCCGCCACGGCAGACTTCCTGGCCAAGCTCAGGGCGGGCATTGCCGATACCTTGTTGCATACGCTATGCGTGGCGAGCGAGGCGCCGCTGGCAGTCGCGCCGGCGATGAACGAGAAAATGTGGTTGGACCCGGCAACCCAGATGAACGTGCAAGCCTTGCGTGAGCGCGGTTTGCATGTGTGGGGTCCAGCGTCCGGGGAGCAGGCCTGTGGGGACGTGGGGCCCGGCCGGATGCTGGAACCGCAGGAGCTGCTGATGCTTCTGGAAGAGCTTTTTGGCCGCGGGCGTTTTTTCGGTCGCAAGGTGGTGTTGACCGCCGGGCCGACGCGTGAACCTCTCGACGCGGTGCGCTTTCTGGGAAACCGCAGCTCCGGCAAGATGGGCTACGCTCTCGCAGAGGCTTTGTTGCGCGAGGGTGCTGACCTGACCCTGGTCAGCGGGCCCGTTGCGCTGACGGCACCGGTCGGCACACGGCTCGTGGAAGTCGAGACGGCACAGCAGATGTACGATGTCGTCATCAATTCTATGAGCGGTGTCGATTTGTTCATTGCCTGCGCGGCCGTTGCAGACTATCGTCCTGCCAAGGTGGCCGAGCAGAAGATCAAAAAAGCGGCTGATAGCCTGAACATTCAGCTGGTAAAGAATCCCGATATCCTGAGATCAGTTGCGGCGTTGCCCGATAAGCCGTTCTGCGTGGGTTTTGCAGCAGAGACGGAGAACCTGGAGAGTTACGCCAAAGCCAAGCTCAGGGACAAGGGTATAGAGATGATTGCGGCCAATCAGGTCGGCGTGAGGCAGGGATTTGAGTCGGATGACAATTCGCTGCTGGTGCTATGGGAGGGAGGCCGTTCCCTGCTTCCGAATCAGCCCAAGGCCAGCCTTGCTGAACAGCTTGTTTCATTGATAGCAGACAGGATAGATGCACAGATTACAACTGAAAATTCTGGATGAGCGCCTGGGTGAGGAGTTCCCCCTGCCGGACTATGCGACTGACGGCTCGGCGGGTATGGATCTGCGGGCCATGCTGGAGGGGCCGCTGGAGCTTTTGCCCGGAGATACGCAACTGATCCCCACCGGCATCGCCATCCACATCGCCGATCCATCGCTGGCAGCGGTTATCCTGCCTCGCTCCGGGTTGGGGCATAAACACGGGATTGTGCTTGGAAACCTGGTCGGGTTGATTGATTCGGATTACCAGGGACAGTTGTTCGTTTCCTGTTGGAATCGTGGTAGCGAAGCTTTCCGCATAGAAGTGGGGGAACGTATTGCGCAACTGGTGTTGGTACCGGTCGTGCGTGCGGTATTCGAGCGGGTGGATGAATTTGACGAAAGCGACCGGGGTGCCGGTGGCTTTGGGCACTCAGGCAGGCATTGATGAAAGGTTTGAGCTTGGGCAAGAAGAAAGAGGTTGGCACTACTTCAGGCTCATCTGGAGCAGCGAAGGCGCAAGGAACACCGCTTTGGGTCTATTTCATGCCCAGCTTGGTCGTGGCTGTGCTGGTGGTGCTTGTCCTGAGTGCAATGACCCTGCAGATGATGGGTCAAGCCAGGGACGAGGTGAACATCAAAGGTGCGCATATTGTCTCCGAAGCGCTGGCGACCCGCCTGAGCGGTTTGCTGGCGGCGAAGGAAGATCAGTTGCGAATCCTAACTGGCAACGAGCAGTTGCAGCAGGCTTTGGCACAGCGTGACCCGGAGATTGTGCAGCAGGCTGCAGCCAAGGCCGCCCGGCTTATTCCCGAAGTGATCCAGCTGCGTCTGTACGCCTTTGATGACAATATCGATATCAAGCCGGACCCGGAGGGTGCTGCGCCGATGGGTTATGCTGGCGTAGACATGATCAACCGCGCCTTCAAAGGCGCGGTACCTCCGGCGGAGGTGCATCAGATCAGCGCCGGTGCGCCTTACCTGGCAATGGCAGTGCCTGTGACAACCGAAGGCCGTGTCAGCGGTGCCTTGTTCTCGGCCTGGCCAATCAGCCTGATCACCCAGGTAACCGATCACGCGCCGCAGTTCGATGGTGAGTTTCAGTTGGTCCAGGGCGGGGACGGTGGGCATGTCGTTGCTGGTAGTGGCCCCACCGAACCACTCGTCACCAAGGATGGTGCCGTTACTGTCGACGGCAGCATCTGGCGAGTGTTCTACATGCATGAAGAAGGGGCTGGCAGCGATTTTACGTTGCTCGCGGGCCTGGCTGGAGGTGGGTTGTTAGCCATGGGGTTGGCCCTGTTCCTGCAGATCAGGATGTTCAACCGGGACATGCGGCATGATATGACCACTGTGGTGAACCTGGGCGAGAGCATCATTTCCGGCAAGGTTGGCGGCGATCAGAGCGCGCGTGTTGCAGCCACCCGTGATGCCATTCTGCTGTTGCGGGAATACGCATTCAATAGCCGCAAACAGCAAAGGCAGCAGGCAGGCGTGGTGCCGGTGGCGGCCGACGAGGCTGCCTCTGTGGGCTCAACCGGTCCGAGTGAAGCCCTGCAGCTGGATGATATCGAGATCTCGCCTTCGATCTGCCGGGCCTACGACGTCCGCGGCGTGGTCGGCGAGACGCTGAGCCCGGAGGTTGCCTTCGTGCTGGGCCAGGCCTTTGCTGAGGAGGCGATCAAAAACAGCATCGAGCAGGTTTGCGTGGCACACGATGCACGCCTTTCCAGTCCGCAGTTGTATCAGGCATTCAGTGAAGGGCTGGTTGCCCAGGGTGTTAATGTGCTGCAGCTTGGCCAGGCACCAGTTGCATTGCCATACTATTACATGCACACCACGCCAAATAGCGCGGCGGTGATGGTAACGGGTAGTCATAATCCCCCCGAGTACAATGGCTTCAAGTTTTATCTCGAGGCGACGCCGTTGCATGGAGATCAACTCCAGGCGCTGTGCGACCGGGCCGGACGCGGTGGTTTTGTCGCTGGTCAGAAGGGCCGGGTCGAACAGCGCGATCTGCGCGATACCTACCTCAATGCGGTGGCGGAACAGACGCAGATAGGGCGTCAACTCAAGGTAGTGGTGGACGGTGGGAACGGGGTCGCCGGAGAGTTGGCCTGCGATCTCCTCATGGCGTTGGGTTGTGAGGTGGTGCCTCTGTTTTGTGAGCCGGATGGCAGTTTTCCCAACCATCATCCTGATCCCAGCCAGCGCGACAATCTGAGTGCATTGGAATTGGAAGTGCAGGCCCAGGAGGCTGACCTGGGTATCGCATTTGACGGTGATGGAGATCGCCTGGCAGTCATCGACAACACCGGTGGCTACGTATGGCCGGAACACCTGCTGATGTTGTTGTCGGCCGATATCCTGCAGAGACATCCGGGCACCGATGTGGTGTTTGATGTGAAGTCGTCGCGCCACCTGGCAGCCTTTGTGCTTGCGAATGGCGGGCGTCCCATCATGGGGCGTTCCGGTCATACCCGCATGAAAGAAAAAATGCGTGAGACCGGTGCTTTGCTGGGCGGTGAGTTCTCCGGGCATTTCTTCATCAAGGAGCGTTGGTACGGTTCGGATGATGCCGTGTATGCCGCAGTGAGGTTGCTTGAGGTGTTGGCCACGGACCCGCGTCCTTTGGAGCAGGTGGTCAGTGAACTGCCACACAGCCCCGCCACGCCGGAATTCCAACTGCCGATTGACGAGGGCGATGCTGAACCTATGATGCAACGCATCCTGGCTGACGCTAACTTCGGCGATGCCCGTCTGGTTACGTTGGATGGACTGCGCGTCGAGTTCACCAATGGCTGGGGCCTCGTGCGTGCCTCCAACACCACACCCTCCCTGACCTTCCGTTTCGAGGCAGACAGCGAAGGCGCACTGGAGGAAATCCAGCAGAAATTCCGTGATTTGATGACTCAGGTACTGCCGACCGCGCAGTTGCCGTTCTGACTGAGTAGAGAAGTATTCCTATGGGACTGAATGCACAGGCGGCAGCCAATGTCGCCCACGTACTCACCGAGGCTTTGCCTTACATACAGAGATTTACCGGTCGCACCGTTGTGATCAAATATGGCGGCAACGCCATGGTGGACGAAAAACTGAAGGCCGGCTTCGCGCGTGACGTGGTGCTGATGAAGACGGTGGGCATCAACCCGGTGGTGGTACACGGTGGTGGACCGCAGATAGGTGACCTGCTCAAGCGGCTCGGCAAGGAGAGTGAGTTTATCCAGGGTATGCGGGTGACAGATGCAGAGACCATGGATGTGGTTGAGATGGTGCTGGGCGGACTGGTCAATAAAGACATCGTCAACCTGATCAACCAGCATGGTGGGCATGCCGTAGGTCTGACCGGTAAGGACGGTGACCTGATCCGGGCCAGTAAGCTGGAGCTGACTTCACAGGAGAGCCAGGACAGTCCGCCCGAGATTATCGATATCGGACACGTGGGTGAGGTACAGAGCATCGATGCCTCGGTGGTCGACATGCTGGTCCACGGTGACTTCATTCCGATAGTGGCACCCATTGGTGTGGGTGAGGATGGCCACTCCTACAATATCAATGCTGACCTCGTTGCCGGCAAGATGGCGGAGGTGCTGGGAGCCGAGAAGCTGATCCTGCTGACCAACACCAAGGGCCTGCTCGATGGCGATGGCAACCTTCTGACCGGCCTGAAGACGGCTGACGTGGATGCGCTGATTGCCGATGGGACCATTCATGGGGGCATGTTGCCGAAAATCGCCTGTGCACTGGATGCGGTAAAGGCCGGCGTGAAGACAGCACATATCATCGATGGTCGTGTGGAGCATGCGGTGCTGGTGGAACTGTTTACCGACCAGGGCGTCGGTACACTTATCTGCTGATCACCGTTCGCCATGCCAAAAGCGTCGCGCAAGCAACTGATCCTCGAGACCCTCGCGCACGAGTTGGAGAGCAATCCTGGTGACCGTATCACCACGGCCGGCCTGGCACGTGCGGTGGGTGTCTCCGAGGCGGCCCTGTATCGACATTTCGCCAGCAAGGCGCGGATGTTCGAAGGGCTGATCGAATTTGCCGAGGAGACCGTGTTTGCCCGTATCAACCTGATCCTGGAGGAGGAGAAAGGCACGGAGGCGCGTTGCGCCAAGGTCGTCTACCTTCTGCTCGGTTTCGCCGATCGCAACCCGGGGATAACGCGGGTATTACTGGGTGATGCTTTGGTGGGTGAGCGCGAGCGTCTGCTTGAGCGCGTGCAACAGTTTTTCGAGCGCGTAGACGTGCAGTTGCGCCAGGTCCTGCGTGAGTCAAGCCTGCGCGAGGACGTGCGGTTGCGTCTGGAGCCGGAAGCAGGCGCCAGTCTGCTAACAGCCTTCATCGAGGGAAGGCTGCATCAGTTTCAGCGTTCGCGCTTCAGCCGTCCAAGCCTGGCCCAGTGGGACAGTGACTGGGCCCTGCTGAAAACCGGGCTGTTTGGCAAATAGCTGAGCGTCAGAACTTTTCGAGGTAGCTGAAAAAGTTGCCCTGGATGGCTTTGACGTCGTCTTCCGCGCAGTGCTCCTGGCCTTCCAGGCTGTTCATGCACTGCACGTCAAGAAAAAGCCTTTCCACGCCGCGCTTGCTCAAGCGCGACAGGGTGATATTGACCTCTTGGGGTATGCGCGCAGGCTTGGTCATCAGGATGCGCTTGGCATCCAGTTCGATCGGCGTGTTGGCGTGTTCCTGGACATATTTTTTGGCAGGCACCCACAAGCGATCACAATGCACGGCGTCCTTGCACACGAAAGCGCCCGGCACGCGGATGATTTGCTTTTCCTGGGGGGCTTCGAGTTCAATGAGGCCGGCTTTTGTGAGCTGAAGCTGGCGGAAACGATCCAGATCACGGGCATAGCGGTTGGTGATACGTTGCTTGTCACCTTCCTTGTCGAGTAAATAACTGTAGCCTGACTCGAGCTGCTGCTTGGTCGCGGCCAGGTTTTCCTTCTGCTTCTTGTTGAGGTTGCGGCCCGAACGCTCGGCTGCCGCTGCCTGGCCTTGCAACTTTCGCAGGCGATCTTTCAGGCGAACAAGCTGCTTCTGCTTGATCTTGATCTGTGCGTCGACCTGCGCCAGCTTGCCATCGCGCACCATCATGATGTCGTCTTCGCTGCGAAACAGTGTCAGAAGAACGCGGTCGCGTGCGCGCTGCTCCTCTTCCAGCTTCTGTTGCTCGGCACGCAGGCGCGCAAGTTCGCGCTCTTGCTCCAGCTCCGCCTCAGTCTTCGCGCGTTCAACACGCCCGATCTCGATGCCGCGTTGGTTGAGCTTGGTATGTCCCTGCTGGGAGTATTGTGGCGGTACAGAGGTCCCGTAATGCACTACCCCGTCCTCATCCACCCACTTCTTGATGCCGCTCGCATACGCCGTCAGGGTAAAAGCAAAGGTGAGTGACAATACCAGTGTCTTGTATATGAAACGCATAGGGAGTGACTGCTCTTATTCGATCAATTCGACATTATAATCGACCGCAAGTTGCTTCTTTTTAGACCTGGTCCGACTTTTACCCAAAACTGAGTCCGGATCCTTCAGAGGGTGCTCGTTTGGACCAGATCCTGCTGTTTTGCGCCTCGCTGGTGGCCAACACCTTTTCGGCCTTTGCCGGCGGCGGCGCTGGTCTGTTGCAGCTGCCGATTCTGATTTTTCTGGGGCTGCCGTTCGGTATTGCCTTGGCCACCCACAAGGTGGCCTCAGTCGCTTTGGGGGTCGGTGCGACCCTGCGCCACCTGCGCGAGGGCAGTCTGCAAAGACGTTTTGTGCTGTTTATCCTGGCAACGGGCCTGCCGGGCGTGGTGCTCGGCGCGTCCGTTATTCTGCAGGTGCCGGGACGTACCGCAGAGATAGCCCTGGGTGTTTTGACCCTAGGCCTCGGCATCTATTCGTTTCTCAAAAAGGAACTGGGGCAGCAGGCTCAGCTGCGCCACCAGGAGGGCTGGCCGCTGTGGTTTGGCGGTTTGATGTTGTTCCTGATCGGCGCGCTGAACGGCTCGTTGAC